>Ga0116226_10005764_pt1 | contig 11072 bp, 10 predicted proteins | sample S1TSphfallax_FD_89692 | JGI IMG/M metagenome (GOLD analysis project Ga0116226, IMG submission 89692) | Host-associated microbial communities from peat moss isolated from Minnesota, USA - S1T2_Fa - Sphagnum fallax MG | ecosystem: Host-associated > Plants > Peat moss > Unclassified | place: USA... | reverse complement strand
TCAACGACGACACGACGAAGCTCGGCAACAGCTCGGGGCCGCTCGCCGATATCGTCGTCGGCAAAGCCGCCGGTCTCACCATCCTGGTCTATATCGGCGCGATGGTGAGCTGCTTCGCCTGCGCGCTCGCCTCCATCAACTCCTTCTCGCGGATTCTGTTCTCCCTGGGCCGCTACCAGTTCGTGCATCGCTCGATGGGCCTTGTGCATGACAGGCACCAGACGCCGCATGTCGCCGTCACCATCGGCGTCGTGCTCAACTTCATCGTCTGCGCCGTGTTCTACAAGCATGCGACGACCGATCTGCTCGGCTGGTTCGGCACCATCGCGAGCTTCGGCTTCATCATCGTCTATCTGATGTGCTCGATCGCCTCGCCCGTCCTGCTGCGCAAGACCGGGGAGGCGAAGACGATCGATTATGTCATGGGCACCATCGGCAGCATCCTGATGGTATTGTCGCTGATCGGCAGCGTCTATCCGATCCCGGCCGCGCCGTACAACTATCTGCCGTATGGGTTTGCCGCCTATATGCTGGTCGGCGTGCTCTGGTTCGTGGTGCTGAAAAGCCGGATGCCGCAGGTGCTGCTCGCCATCGAGCACGACCTGGAAGGCGTCACGACAGGCGCCAAGTAGGGCGCGAAGGAGCGTCGCCTACCCGGCCAGCAGCTGCTGGATGCGCGTGAGGATCGTCTGCGGGTGGTAAGGCTTCTGTTCCAGGGGCCCCTCCTCGCAGAGATCCCCCGCGGTGGTGGCCGCGCGCGCATTACCGGAGGTGAGCAGAACCTTGAGCCAGGGCTGGTTCCGTCTGATCCAGGTCGCGAGGCCGAAGCCATCCATCTCGCCCGGCATCTGGACGTCACTGAAGACGATCTCGACGGGCTCGGGCGAGGTGAGAACCGTGATGGCCTCCTCCGCGCTCCCGGCCTCGATCACCCTGTAGCCGCATTCGCGCAGATAGTCGGCGATGACCATGCGGACCAGCACCTCATCCTCGACGACAAGAATGGTCTCGGAACGCGGCTCCGGGATCAACTCGGCTTCTGCCATCACGCTCTCGCTATCTGGACAAGGAGAGATGAGTTGGCCCTGGCCGCCAATCTTGCAAGACCGGGGCGCCGCCCGTAACGCCCGCATAAGCAATCAATCGCGCCGGAAGATGAGATTGAGATCAACAAACGATTGGAACGATTGGACCTGATGGGGAATTATCCGGGCTATTCCGAAACTAGATAGAGGCCCTGGGCCATGTCCTCCTCGCTTTCGACGCCGGCCGCGATCCTGCCTTCCTGGGCAATGCCGGAGACGGGCTTGCGGGAAATCATCCGGCAATTCACGCCGAATTGGTTCACGGTCACCATGGGCACCGGCATCCTCGCCTTGGCCGTCAACCAGTTCGCTGGCGCAATTCCTGGCCTGCATGCCGTCGGCACAGGCCTGTGGCTGCTCAACATCCTGCTCTTCGTCCTGATCAGCGGGCTCTACACCGCACGCTGGGTGCTGTTCTTCGATGGCGCACGCCGCGTCGCCGGGCATCCGGTCATGGCGATGTTCTTCGGCGCGATCCCCATGGGGCTGGCGACCATCCTCAACGGTTTTCTCGCCTTCGGCTTTCCCTTGATCGGGGCACGGGCGGCGGTCGGGATCGCGACCACGCTGTGGTGGATCGACATGGCTATGGCCCTGGCCTGCGGCCTGATCATCCCGTTTCTCATGTTCACCCGGCAGGACCACGGCATCGAGCGGATGACGGCGGTCTGGCTGCTGCCGATCGTCGCGGCCGAGGTGACGGCGGCGAGCGCCGGTCAGCTTGTGCCGCACGTGGCGGACCCTCAGGCCGCGCTGCGGATGCTGTTCCTTGGCTACGCGCTCTGGGCGTATTCCGTGCCGCTCGCGCTGAGCGTCCTCGTCATCCTCTTTCTGCGGCTGGCGCTGCATAAGTTGCCGCACCGCGATATGGCGGCCTCCGGTTGCCTCGCCCTCGGTCCCATCGGCACCGGCGCGCTGGGGCTCCTGCTGCTTGGCGCGGACGCGCCCCACGTCTGCGCAGCCGTCGGGATGCCGGAGATCGGGCTGATGGCGGAGGGGATCGGCGTTATCGGCGGCATCATGCTGTGGGGCTATGGGCTCTGGTGGCTGGCGCTCGCGGTGCTGACAACGCTGCGTTATCTGCGGGGCGAAGGCATGCCCTTCAATCTTGGGTGGTGGGGTTTCACCTTTCCCTTAGGCGTCTACGCGGTGGGCACGCTTGCGCTGGCGCATCAGACCGGCCTCGGCTTCCTGCGGGAGATTGGCGCCGGGCTGGTGATGCTCCTGGCTGTCCTGTGGGTGATCGTCGTCTGGCGCACGGTGCTGGGCGTCTGGCGCCGGACCTTGTTCGTGTCGCCCTGTATCGCGTCCGCCGCCGCCGGTTGACACCCGGCGGCTTGGCTCCACTATGCAGGCGTTGTGAACAAGCCATCGCCCGCCACGTTGCTCCCGGCCGCAGACCTGTGAGCGATCGCCCAAGCGGTCCTGCGGCGTCCTTTCGCGAACGCTTCCTAGAGGCTTTGCTGGCGAGCGCGACGGATTATGCCATCATCACGACGGATCTAGACGGCATCGTGACAAGCTGGAACGAGGGCGCGCGGCGCATTCTCGGCTGGGCGGAAGCGGATATCATCGGCCTTGGCGCCGATCTCATCTTCACCGAAGAGGATTGCCGCCGTGGGGCGCCGCAGGCCGAGATGCGGAGCGCGCTGGCGGACGGCCGCAGTTCGGATGAGCGCTGGCACAGACGCCGCGACGGCTCCCGTTTCTGGGCGAGCGGTGAACTCATGCCGCTGCGCGAGCGGGACGGCGCCGTCGAAGGCTTCATCAAAATCCTGCGAGACCGAACCGAACAGCGGCTGGCCGATGAGGCCTTGCGGGAGGCGCAGGGCCTCAACACGCTCATCCTGAATTCGAACCGCGACTGCATTCTCGTGCTCGACCTGGACGCTTGCATCCGGTTCGTCAGCCCGGGCGGCGTCGAGAGCATGGAGATGACGGACGCTGCGTCGGTTATTGGCATGTCCTGGCTCGACCTGTTTGCCGAGGAGGATCGCGCGGCGCCGCGGCGGGCGGTGGAGGAGGCGAAGGCGGGCGGCATCGGCCGCTTCCAGGCTTTCTGCGCGACGCGGCAGGGAAGCCCGAAATGGTGGGATGTCATGGTCTCGCCCTTGGCGGGCGTGGAGGCGAGCGCCGCGCGCCTGATGGCGGTCGGCCGCGACATCACGGCGCAGAGACAGACCGAGATACGGCTGGCTCAAAGTGAGGAGCGGCTGAGCCTCGCCTTGCGGGCAGCCAGCATGGTCGGCATCTGGGATGGCGATCTCGAAGGCGGGCGTATCTACGTGGACGCGAATTTGGCGCGCATCTATGGCGTCGACCCCGAGGCGGCCGCCGCCGGGCAGCCTCTGGGGCATTATGTGGGTCTGATCCATCCGGAGGATGCCCCCGGCGTGCGCGCGGCGATGCAGAGCCTGTATGCCAGCGGTGACGAGTTCATGCACGAGCATCGCATCGTCCGGCCTGACGGCGACCTCCGCTGGGTCGTGGCGCGGGGCCGCCTGTTGCGGAACGCGGCCGGGCGGCCGGTGCGCTTTTCCGGCGCCTCTGTCGATATCACCGACCGGCGGGTGGCGGAGGAGCGTCAGCGCCTGCTGATGGAGGAACTCGCCCACCGGGTGAAGAATACGCTTACCGTGGTTCAGGCCATCGCTTCGCAGACATTGCGTGGCAGCGGCGTCAGTCCGGAGGCGCGGGACGCGCTCAGCACCCGGTTGATGGCGCTGTCACGCGCCCATGACCTGCTGATGCAGGGCCGATGGAGCGAGGCGAGCCTGCAGGCCCTGGTCGAGGGGACCGCGCAACTGCACGCGCATGGCGAGGGGGGACGGTTCCGGATTTCGGGACCGGACATCATGCTGGGCTCGCGGGCGGCGATGGCGCTGGCCCTGGTGCTCCACGAACTCGCGACGAATGCGGTGAAGTATGGCGCCTTGTCGGTGGCGGAGGGCGAGGTTCTGGTGCTGTGGGAGACAGTGGAGATCGACGGCGAGGCCAGGCTGAAGTTTCGCTGGGAGGAGGCCGGCGGACCGCCCGTGAAGGCGCCCGCGCGGCAGGGGTTTGGCACACGGCTCATCGAGCGAAGTTTCGGGGACAGCCTGGGTGCGGCGCTGCGGCTCGACTACCCTCCGGCCGGGGTGACCTTCACCTTGGACGCGGCGGTCGCCGCCCTGCAGCAGCAATGAGCGTGGCCAGGATCAGGCCGGCCAGCCGGGCTTAAGGGCGTTGGGCGCCACGCTGGTTGGTGTAGATCGCATAGAGCGTGTGCGAGGCGCAGATGAACAGCCGTGACCGATTTCGGCCGCCAAAGGTCAGGTTCGAGACCGTGAAGGGAACGCGGATGACGCCGAGCGGGGTTCCATCCGCGTCGATGCAATGCACGCCGTCGGCCGCGCTGCTCCAGATGTTGCCGTCCTCATCCACGCGAAAACCATCAGCATAGCCCGGATTGATCTTGTGAAAGACGCGGCCGCCGGCAAGGCGCCTGCCGTCATCATGAACCTCGAAGACGCGAATGTGCTGGACGGGATTCTCGTCAAACTGACCGCCGGTCTCCGCGACATAGAGCAGCCGCTCATCGGGTGAGAAGGCCAGCCCGTTCGGTCCCGCGAAATCGTCCGCCATCACGCGGAGGCTGCCATCGCGCGGATCGAGCCGATAGAGCAGAGGCGGCAATTCCGGAACCTGCTTGCCGCCCTCATAATCCGTGTTGATACCGTAATGAGGGTCGCTGAACCAGATGGTGCCGTCCGACTTGCAGACGATGTCGTTCGGCGCGTTGAGCCGCTTGCCCTCGTAGCGGTCGGCGAGAACGGTGATGGTGCCACAGGTCTCGGTTCGCGTGATGCAGCGGTTGCGGTGGGAGCAGCCGATCAGCCGCCCCTGGCGGTCACGGTAATGGCCATTGGCGAAACCCGACGGCTGCCGGAAGACGGAGACGCCGCCATCCTCCGTCCAGCGCAGGATGCGGTCGTTCGGAATGTCGCTGACCAGAAGACAGTCGAGGTCGGCGAACCAGACCGGACCTTCCAGCCAGCCGAAGCCCTCCCCGAGCTTGATCAGCGGGGCATTGGGCACCACGAAGGAGCGGAAGCGCGGATCGAGGATCTCGAACTGCTCCATCGGGGTCTCCGCCTAGCTGAAGTGGCACGGCCGCCGCACCGGCGGCACATGAAGTTGAACCGTCATCAGAACGGCCGGCTGATCCCCGATGGTGCCGGAGCGATGCCCCTTCCGCCCATCCTTTTCGACGCAGCCTTGATCCTCACCGAAAGAAAATTCACCTGGACCTTGCTCGACCCGGGTGCCGTCCATGGACTCGATCCACCAGCGGCCGGAGAGAACGATGATCCACTGGGGCGCGGGGTTCTCGTGCCACTCGCCGACCCAGCCGACCGGCTGAACGGTGTAGACGACGGTCGCCTCGCTGCGGGCCTGCTTGTTGTTCCACTGCGGCGCCGCGTTCCCGACACCCTTCAAGTCGAACTCCGTCAGGGTGCACTGCGCTTGATGGCTGACGCCCTGCTCATCGGTCCAGAGGTGCCAATAGGGGATCTCGGGCCGCGGGCCGCTGCTATCCGGCATTCGCTCTCTCCTGCGGGCGGTTGACGTTTGAGGCGCCGCCTTCAGTTAAGGGCATGCGGACGATAATCACCCTCACGAGCAGGCGAGCCGATGACGCTGATCAACGACTACGCGCCTTTGCTGCTGCGCATCGCCCTGGTGATCCTGTTCCCGTTCAGCGGGTTGGACAAAATCATCAACTGGCAGGCGGCGTCCAAGCAGGCGGGGAATATTCCGTTCAAGCCAGCGATGCTGGCGATCTCCATCATCGTCGAGTTCGTGACGCCCATCTGCATCGTGACCGGCTGGCATGACCGCCTCGCCGCGTTCATTCTCGCAGGCTTCTGTGTCGTGACGGCGGTGCTGTTCCACCAGTTCTGGCGCTTCCCCGATTTCTGGCGCTTCAAGGAAGGCGAAGGGCTGGAACACTTCTGGGAGTTTCTGAAGAATTTCGGTCTCGTGGGTGGGCTCGGTCTGATTGTTCTGGCGCCGCGCACGCTGCCGCTTTCGGAGGTGATCCAGCACCCGCTGGCATCCTCCTACGTCGCCGGACCCCATGCCGGCAGTCCGGTTCAGGTCCCGGTCACACCATGATCCTCCAGCACAAGAAGGTGCCCGTCCGGGTCGCGCAACGCGGCGGGTGCCGGCCTCGATAGGCCTGCGACCGCGAGCGTCACCCAGTCGGTCAGGTAGTCGTTCGGGCGCGGCGCGATCACCGGGCGGCCGGGCGGCCGGTAGCGGAGGAGTTCGAGCCCCGGACCTTTGGTCGAGGTCGGGCGCAACCCGATCACACGAACCCGCGCCTCCAGCAGGCCGTCGAGGGCCGATTGCGGTTGGCCGTGATTCCACGAGCGTTCGACAGGCGACAGCCCCAGCCGGCGATAGAAGGAGAGGCTGCGGGAGGTCAGCGAGATCGCGATGGCGCTGTGGTCGATGCCGAGGAATGGTGTGGCGGACGCGTGCTGGTGCCAGACGGCTCGGCCCTTGCCGGGCGGGAACCAGATGAGTTCCAGCGGATGTCCGTCCGGGTCGCGGAACTTGAACGCCCGCTCGTGTCCGTCGGACGGCGGGAGACGCTGCGGGCCGCCCCAGCTGATCGGCTGCCAGCCGCGATGCGCGGAGAGGTTGGCGTAGGCGGCGTCCATATTGCGCACGACGATCGCCAGATGCTGGAACCACACGTCACGGCTCTGGCTGTCCGCCGGATAAGGCCGGCCTTGCGGGTCGAAACGGACCAGCGCGATCTCCTCCTCGCCGAGGCGCATCACCGACTGCTCGCCGGCACTGCCCTCCATCCCCAGAGCTGCCAAGAGCGTGGAGTCCAGCGGCGCCCGTCCGAGCCGGCGGAAGCCGAGCGCATCGGCATAGAACACCTCCGAGCGGTCGAGATCGGAGACGACGCGGCTGATCCGGACGACCCGCTGGGCTTGCAGCGCCTTCACGCGCCGATCCGCTCGCGGATGCTGTCGGCGACACGCAGCGCATTGGCGATGATGGTGAGCGTCGGGTTCACCGCGCCGATCGAGGGAAAGAAGCTCGCATCCGTGATGTAGAGGTTGTCGAGCTCGTGCGCGCGGCAGTCGAGGTTCAGCACCGAGGTCGCGGGATCGGTGCCAAAACGGCAGGTGCCCGCCTGGTGGGCGGTGCCGCTGATGGGAATGTTCTTGCCAAGATAAAGCCCGCGCTCGATGAGATGCGGCCACGCGCCGAGCGGCCCCAGCAGCCCCTCCAGCTTCGCCTTCAGGCGCTTGGGCGCTTCCTGATTGTTCGGCGTCACATCCAGCACGACGCGGTCGCCGTCATAGCGGATGCGGTTCTCCGGCCGCGGCAGATCCTCGCTCTGCAGCCAGAAATCGATGGAATGCTCGGCCATCTTCTCGAACGGCATTTCCGGCAGCCAGGACAGGAAGCCGGGTAGCGATTCGCCCCGGATCTGGTCGGCGTGCGAGGTCGCGCACATCTGGATCAGGCCCAGCGGATACTCCCAGTCATCGGCGCGGAAATAGTAGTCGCTGACCGCCAGCGTCTTCTGGAAGACGGTGTGGTTCGGCTCCTTGAGGATTGCCATGAGCACCGACATGTTGTGCCGGACGTAGTTCCGCCCGACCTGATCGGAGCCGTTGGCGAGGCCGTTCGGGTGCCGGTCGTTCGCCGACCTCAGCAACAGAAGCGCGGAACTCAGCGCGCCGCAGGCGACGACCACGATGTCGGCGGAGTATTCCTCCGGCTTGTCGTGGCGGGTGACATGGACGCGGCTGACGCTATGGCCACTCGGATCGGTTTCAAGCTTGGTGACATAGGCGTGGGTGAGCAGCGTGAAATTCTCGTGCGCGGCGCGCGTCGGATCGACGCAGATGACTTGCGAATCGGCCTTGGCGTTGATGGCGCAAGGAAAGCCGTCGAAGGCGTCGCAGCGGATGCAGGGGCTGTAGGTCGTGGCGCTACCGTCCGGGTTCTGATCGAGCTTTATCCCCAGGGGCAGGTGGAAGGGATGGAGCCCCTCGCGGGTCAGAATGTCGCTGAGCCCCTGGATGCGCGGCTCATGGATAACCGGCGGGTAGGCGTAAGCGCCGCTGGACCAGGGCTCGGTCGGGTCCTCACCGCGTTGCCCGTGGACGTGGAAGAGCTTTTCGGCCTCGGTGTAATAGGGCTCGAAGACATCATAGCCGAGCGGCCAGGCGGGAGAGATGCCGTCCGAATGTTGCAGGTCACCGAAATCCCGCTCGCGCATCCGGAATAGCGCGGCGCCGTAGACCTTGGAGTTGCCGCCGACGAAGTAGTGCAGGCCGGGATGGAAGGTCTCGCCCTTGCTGCCGTACCAGGTTTCGGGGGCCTGATAGGTGCCATCGACGAAGACGGTCTTCGCATCCCAATTGGCCTGCGAACGAGGCAGGTAGCCGCCGCGCTCGAGCATGAGGATGCGCTTGCCGGTGGTGGCGAGGCGCTGTGCGAGCGCGCCGCCTCCGGGGCCGCTGCCGATGACGATTACGTCATAATGGTCGCTGGTCGCCGGCATGAGGGTCACCCGTTGCTGTCTGGAGCCTCGCCCCATTTTGGGCCGGGGTCTGCATGGTCAAGGTGACGCGGCGCAGATGGGCGGCATCATCAGGAACGCATCATGGCCCCATCAGAGCGATCAGGCCCGCCAGCATTTGGGTGGGTGTGGGCGGACAGCCAGGAATGTGAAGATCGACCGGCACGACCGCCGCCGCGCCGCCCAGGCAGGCCCCGCTTTCGGCGAACACGCCGCCACAGACCGCGCAATCCCCCGTGGCGACGACCCATTTCGGCGCGGGCATCGCCTCATAGGTCCGCAGCAGTGCCGCCGCCATGTTCCGCGTCACTGGCCCGGTGACCACCAGCACATCGGCATGGCGCGGGGAGGCGACGATGCGCAGCCCGAACCGCTCCAGGTCGTAGAACGGGTTGCTCAGGGCATTCAGCTCCAGCTCGCAGCCGTTGCAGGAGCCCGCATCGACCGTGCGGATGGCGAGGCTGCGCCCCAGCCGCCGCCGCGCGCCCGCATCCAGGGACGCCGCCATGCGGGCGAGCTCCGGGTCTTCGGCCAGCGTCAGCCGCTCGGTGAAGGGACGGTGGATCAGGCTGTCGAACAGCGTCCTGCGCATCAGAGATCCACCCCGGAATAGGAGCAGTTGAAGGACTTATTGCAGAGCGGAAAGTCGGCGATGATGTTGCCCTCAATCGCCGCTTCCAGCAGCGGCCACTGGAACCAGGACGGATCGCGCAGGTGGCAGCGCCCGATCCGCCCGTCCGCCTCGATCCGCAGCCAGACGAGGATGTCGCCGCGAAAGCCTTCGACAAGCGCCATGCCCTCGGCCACGGCGATCGGCGGTGGCTGATCGGAACGGATGTCACCCTGGGGCATCAGCACCACGATTTGACTGATCAGCTGCAGCGATTGTTCGATTTCCAGCACCCGCACCCAGAGCCGGCCGTGGACATCGCCATCGGGCAGAACGGGCACTTCAAAGTTGAGCGCCAGATACGGCGCGTAGCCCGGCCAGCGCCGCGCGTCGCAGGATCGGCCTGAGGCGCGCCCCACATAGCCGCCCGCCGCGAATTGCTGCGCCAGCGCGGGTCTCAGGAAGCCGGTGCCAACCGTGCGGTCGAGCAGCGACGCGGTCTTCTCGTAGAGCCCGACCAAAGGCCGGAAGCGGCGCCTGATCTCCGCGGCGAGCGACGCGATGCGAGGACCGGCCCCCGCGCCGAGATCGGCCACGACACCGCCCGGCACGACGCGGTCCATCATCAGCCGGTGCCCGAAGGTGACAGCGGCCTCGCGCAGCACAGCCTCCCGCAGCACCGAGCAGTTCGCGAGCATGATGGCGAAAGCGGCGTCGTTGCAGATCGCGCCGACATCACCGAGATGGTTCGCGAGGCGCTCCATCTCCGCCATCAGCGCCCGCAGCCAGACGGCGCGGGGCGGGGGCTCCCAATTCAGGGCCGCCTCCACCGCCCGGGCGAAGGCAAGCGCATAGGCGACGGTCGAATCGCCGGAGCACCGCCCCGCGAGCCGTGCGGCCTTGTCGAGTGACGCACCGCTCAGGAGGCGCTCGATGCCCTTGTGGGCGTAGCCGAAGCGTTCCTCCAGCCGCACGACGGTTTCGCCATCGGCGGTGAAGCGGAAATGGCCGGGCTCGATGATGCCCGCGTGAACGGGGCCGACCGGAACCTCGTGGAGGTTCTCGCCTTCCACGGGCAGGAAGGCGTAGCCGGGCGCGGAATGGTCGAGCCAGGGGCGGGTATCCGGCAAGCCCTCGGGCTGCAAGCCGTAGAGATCGGCGGCTGCACGCTCGAGCCGTATGGCCGGGGCATGCCGCTGGCCGACCGACGGGTAGCGGCGCCCGGGGCAGGGCAGGGTGAGAACCCGGATGGCCTCCGCGTCCGTCGCGTCGGCGACGGCCATATGCACCTGATCCGCCTCGCCCCAGAGGCCGAGCAGGGAGAGCGCGCCCCGGCCAAGACGGTCCGCCGCGCGCGACCATGTCTCCTCCGTCACCACGAGGCGCGGCCAGAGCCGGTGGGCGGCAACCGGCTGGCCAGTGAGAAAGGCGAAGGTCATTTCAGCAGCACGGCGACGTTCTGGAACCAGGCCACCATCGCGGCGGGGATATAGACCCCGGCCACCAGCACGAGCGCCAGATGGGCGAAGATCGGCACGAAGGTGGCGCGCACCGGCGTGGTCGACCCCGTCGGCTCACCGAAGGCGAGCGAACCCAGGCGGAGCAGAAGGGCGCCGAGGGCAAGCATGAGCCCGATGGCCGCCAGGACGGCGAGAGCGGGCGCGCGGGCGAAGGTGGAGGTCAGCATGAGGAATTCGCTCATGAACATGCCGAAGGGCGGCAGCCCGGTGATGGCGACGACACCCGCGACCAGCGTCCAGCCGAGCAGCGGATGGCTGGT
>Ga0116226_10005763_pt1 | contig 11072 bp, 10 predicted proteins | sample S1TSphfallax_FD_89692 | JGI IMG/M metagenome (GOLD analysis project Ga0116226, IMG submission 89692) | Host-associated microbial communities from peat moss isolated from Minnesota, USA - S1T2_Fa - Sphagnum fallax MG | ecosystem: Host-associated > Plants > Peat moss > Unclassified | place: USA... | reverse complement strand
ATATTTGAGACATACAATTGTAATCATGACAAACATCAATTGAATTTGAGCTGTTGGATGAGGAGTTAAATAATAATTGTTATATGTATTGCGCCATTAATATGATGCCACGTGTAATTTCATGAAATTTATACATGTGGGACCACTAAAAATGAAATTATGGGCTACCACGTGTCTCAACTTGATTTTTTTAAATGAATAATATCAATAAATTTACTTAAATCAAAATATGCATGATTAATCAATATTTGACACACGAAAATTTTAAATTTATTCATAATATCCCACATGGGTTTTCCGGCAATGGATGGAAACTATATTGGCCAATTAAGTGAGAACAAGTGGCATCAGCTTGCCAATTAACAAATGCCACGTGTTTAAATCAAATTTGGTGATAAATTAAATTTAATACATCAACATAAATATTTGAATATACAAAACATGTGAGTCAATCAATATTTCACATGTGTAATTTGGAAATTATTTGGAAAATGCCATGTGGATTAAGGTAGGGTTTAGGTGACCTAGACTAACATGTGTTAATCAATTAATTAGAGTTTCATGTTTAGAAAATTATGGTTAAATTTAGGGTTTAGACAAAAGGTTTCAAAATTAAAGTTTTGAAATTAGGGTTTTGACATTAGGATTTAAATTTAGGGTTTCAAAAATTAAGGTTTTGAAATTAGGGTTTGAAATCTAAGGCTTAGATTTCGGGTTTCAAGTTAGGGTTTAAGTTTAAGGTTTTGGAATTTAGGGTTTAAAATTAATATATTAAAATTAAAGTTTTAAAATTAAGATTAGGGTTTTTGGTTTAGGACTTTTGCCTAGGTTTTAAGATTTAAGTTGAGAAAAAATATTAGATCTTTGGTAGTCTCACCCATTGAATGGTAAACAAAAATTCTTGATTTAAACCTATTATATTCAAAAAAATTGAAAAGTATCAAACTTGCCAAATAAAAATGACATAATCTTTTAAAAATTCCAAGATTAATGCATGAAAAACTTGTACAATTGCCATTGCATGGTTTAGAAGGTTACATCATATTTACCTTGTGCATGGGCAACTTTCACATATTGTTTGAGAGCTAGAAGCTTTCAGGTCTTTGCTCCTCTTTTACATCTAAACAATAGACTATAGACCCAAGACTTATTATGTTTAATCGTTTTCAACCCAACATTCCAAGCTTTAAGGTACCTAATTAGTACCATGTGCATGATGCATACAAATATGATGAACTTATAAAACCAAAAGATAATAGTCCCAAGTTTTTCCTTTGGTTGTGATGCATTAGGATCTGTCATCTAATGGACAAAAGGTTCAATGGCTTTAGGTGTAAAGATCTCCTCTATTTTCATAATGACATATTTTATAAATATGGTCTTCTTGTCAACTGTGGAACTCAGAAACCTAATGATTTGGCTTGTAGGCTTACACTTGTTTATGGGGTCTACAAGTGTAACTTGCATGCCCAAGCAAAGTTGCACATGTGGATCAATGTCGAACATGTTAGTTTAAGGTTGCTTAAGGAATACCATATTAAGGCTTACAGGATTTGAGTATTTGCATGTTGGAAAATGACCAAGTATAACCAAATTCAAAATACATCTATATTATAGAGAAGATGAAAGTATGTGACCTAAGATGGGGTTGGCTTGACATATATGAAATAAACATTTGCTGGCTTATGGTCGGCATTGGCATTGGCAGTAATTTGATGATCCAAGGTGCCAATGACACTTGTATAGTGTTATTGTTTGACTGTCCACCCACACATCCAAAATACATCATTACTTCGTTTTTGGAAAAATATTTTTACATTCATTCATCAAAATTAGCAACCACATTTGCAATTATATTAGGTGTGTAAGCCTAAGTACTTACCATTTAAACTACACAAAAATTATTGAAGTTGAATATAAGTATTGCAACAATCACACAATAGGCATAATATAAATTGAACATACCTAAATTTCAAACAACTTCTAAGATATTGGTGTAGCAATTGCTAATTTTGATTCTTTTAGGTTGGTTTTTTGGTTATGTACACCTACTAAGTGGCTCATACACCTACTAAATGAAAGTTCAAAACATGTCAAATTGACAAAACACAACTTCAATGGCCACTTGTACAATGGTCTAGAAGGATTATAATTAGGATTTTTGCTTTCAAATTTTGAGGTGTGTCTCCTAACAATGAAAACATCTTGCATTGTCTAGTGAGCCAAGTGCATTAATGTTGTTTTCTTATCTAATGCACATTGTGGATGTTACCATAATCTCACAATTTTAAACCACAACTTGTATTTTGGCATACGCCTCCAAGTTTGGCTGTCAATTGTTGCCCTTGTTGCATTTCGATCTTGTGCATTGATTCATTGGAGAAAAAATTCCCCTTTGTAGGTAACAACATACCAAACTATTCAGCTAATGCATTTTGCATTTATAACATCATGTTCAAACATGTCTTCATTTTCGAAGTGGATGTTGTAGCTTCATCTACCTTTTGATCTATTCGTACTCCCCAAGTAACTATCGTTTCCACCTTATTAGCAAGTTCTACCAACATGCCTTTTTAGTGTCCTGCATTCAATAGGAAGTCCACTGTTAAACTTATGATAGTAAAATTGTGCAAGACTACTTATTGCCTTTGGGGGAATTGGAGTACATGTTTTGGTACCATGATGATATAACCCCAAAATCTTTTGTAACATTAGTAAAATTTCCATGCTTAGACCATTTGGTATTAATGTAACTATTAGTTCAATTTGCCCCTATTTATCAAGGTATAATTGATTAAACAAAATACCTTAAATATAGATGGTACAAACCCAATCATTTTCATATTATATTGACCTACAAAATATCAATCTTATATTAACACCATCAAATGACCTACAATGGTGTGTGTAGGGTTTATTCTTATTAGTCCTTTATGCCTTGATGGGAATAATTGAAGACGTGTGCCAACAACTTGACATGTCAAGTTTGAAAAAAAATGACTTTAACATGTAATCACTAAAGCTTTTACCATTGAAATGTTGTTCCTTGCAAGGTGAAGATTTGTAGTGCATGCATTATGAACTTCATATAATGTTGGTTGTCACCTAAGGATTTGCATATGATCTTCAAAAGCCCAAACAAGTTCCAAATTGATTGAAACCTATGTATGCATTAATAAACCATGATGCCCTTTTATATGCCAACAAAACGTGCCAATATTTACAAAGATTAAATCAAGTTCAAAGGGCACTTACATAGCGTGCAATTTGTTGCATTAATCCACCACAATCAAATTTGCTTACATTTTGCACTTGTGCATGGGCATTAAACAAATGCATTTGCTTTGTAGAAAAACTTAGTTCAATATAATACTTAATCAGTACCTCCCATTTTTCCTTTGTGCACTTGTTAAGCCTTGGACCACCTACCCAAAAGTTAAGCCCAATTCACCTTAATGATGATTATAGGTTAGAAGGTTAATTCTCATTACTAATCTATTAATAATCAATGTCAACACACATTAATTAGATTAGCTAATAGGGTGTGTAAATTTGTAATAAACTTGGCAAATGTTCATCATGAAACTTCATGCATGCATTATGAATCTTAAGCCATTTACTTATCCTTTTCAAGATTCTACTAGTTGTCACTCATCATGTGCTCAAAGTTCATACTTGGTTGACTATAATCAAAAAAAAATTCCAACTTTATTTTCTTTCACATTAGTCAACTTTTCTAACAATTGACAATCTATAGGTTTAATCACACATCTAACAAACGAAAGGAATGGCTCTTTAATGCCAAAATCCATTAGATCCAACTTGGGACTATTGGAATCCCTTTAGAATTCACCATAATTATTGGTTTAGGTACAATTTACCTAGACAAAACATTGCCTTGTTTTTTTTCTTTTTACTTTGCAAGGGCTTTGTTTTGCCTACATACTACATTGTTGTGCAACTTTTTCAATTCAATAACTAATAATCGAGCAATCCCTTTCTCTAACTTGAGCCCTATTCAGAGGGCCTTTTTATCTTCCATAACTATTGGCCCTGGGAGGAATTCCTTTTATCAAGGAAGGGAATACACCCTTGAGCAAGGAATAAAGTGTTGCCTCCTCGAGTGAAAAGAATTATATCCCCTTTGGCTTGTTGGATAATGTTGTTCATTATACCCTTTGCCCCTTGGCGGAGGATAAAAGGGCTCAACTCGTTTGTCATTGTCATTACATATATCTCAATATGAGTTGGATGGGTATGGTTCATACTAATCATTTGGTGTATATGGTTGGTATGAATGGTATTGAGCCTAAAGGTTAGCCATAGTTAGGTGCATCCCTTGTGGGCCATGTAACTAACTCCAATTAGTTTGTTGCCTCATGTTATTCTTGTAGTTAAGTGCATCCTAAGCAACACAATGTGTGGTTGTTTTTCTACACCTTGAAATCACACCTCAAGGTGAATGCATAATCAAGCAGCTCATTTTTGGACAATTTAAAAAGTCCATATAGGTCAAAATTTTGGTTTTCAACAATGATTAAATGGTCAAATAAAGTACTTTAATTGGTTAATGTGATGTCATGGGTTCCTAGGTAGAGGATATGGTGTCTATGTAGGGAGTAGGATGTACACGTTCTACGCGAGGACAATTTCAAAACTTTGGTGTGAGGTGTTTTAGCTTGTTCAATTGTAGTCATCCGCCAGCTTTGGGTTAGATGCACCTAGAGAAGATCCTTGGTGCCTTCCCACTCATCGTGTACTGCATTGCTTGATTGATGCACATGTGTTGTGGTAGAACTTTCATTAGAGCAGAGATCATTTGACTATATCAAACCAATGTTCTAACACTTTTCTAAAACTTGAATAATATACTCAAGATTTTCTATGTTGCTAATAGTAGATACTAGTGTAGGCACATGTGAGAAAACCATGGCAAAGGTGAAAATAAAATGAGCTGGCCCAACATGTTATGTTGACCTTCTACATGGAACAAAACTTAACATTATTTTTGACAAGAAGACCAAGCTATCTTGAAATTTTTTTGGGAAAAATATGGCATCTACAACGAAGGGATAACACCGAAAAGACTAAAGATAGGGAAAAAGATAGAAGAAGAGGAGGTGGTAACCATGTTTGGACCTTGTAGTTATAATGGCTATAGGTATTGCCACTATGAAGATGAAGCTTTGATCTCCAAGGTAGAGACCTTGTGGATGATCATGTGTAACCAAAAAGGAAGGTGCTTCACTTAAACAAACACCCTACAACCTGCTAGATCTACACAGAATTTGCAGTTTCTGAGGTCCTGAAACTAACTATAACTCCTGATCTTCTTTTCCTAGTCACAAGAATTCGCCTGCATACACCCACGAAATTTCTGCATATACACAGCTTGTGTTCATGGACCCTCACAACTCTGATCACAGAACTTGGAACTTGTACCTTTATTTACACAAAGTCCAGGGACTACATACTTTCGGTCTCTAGCAGGTTCATCACCGATCCAACATCTAACAAGGCATAGCCTTTCAGATCAGAGACACTCAACGTTCGCTCAATCCAAAAACCTCCAATCTGCTCCCTCACAAAGTGCAACATGCGCAACCTCACAAATTCTCTTCTTTGCTGAAGTCTTATGTACTGTATGCTCAAAAGTCTAATTGTACTCAGGAACCTCTAATATAGAATCATCTGAATTTTATCCTATTAGTACCCCTCACAAAGTCTGGCCCTCATGCAAACACATTCAACAGATCTCTGGTTCCAAATCCCACCCTATCATTCTCTCAGACAATGCTTCATGAAAACAAATGCAACTCTTGGCTGAGCTACTGGCGCAGCGGAAAATCTGTAACCAGCCAAGAGCTCTATCAATAAGCAGATCTCCTTTCCTGCCTACACATTTCTAAGTTCATCTACCACACTCCCCACTAATCCTCCCTCTATTGCCTATTCTCCTGAAAAAGATTTGAGGACCCCCTTCAAAGCTTAAAACGTGCTGTCTTCAAATTTTCACACCGCCTTAGCCGCCGTCGTTCCAACCGACTCAACTCATAATTGCAACTCCACTCCTCATCATAATTCCGCGCCGTCTCACTCACGCGTGATCAGCCTTCGTGCTCATTCAGTAGCAGCTGCCATGCATTCCTTCTAGTACCACATCTCACACACATCTAAAGACAGATCTCCCCATGCACTCCCATGTAGCAGTAATGGAGAGACTGTCGCAGCAAAAAAACGACTAATAAAGCAAACTTAAATCTCAAGATCAGGAAGTGTTCACACTAGTGTGGCAACCTAATTTCGTGTTACATATGTAACCCCTCCGTTTTTAAAAAGCTGAGTCCCTCAGCCTCACTTAGTCTAGTGGAATGTGATAAATCTGGAGATCCCGATGAGACCTTTCCCACTGGTGTCCATCACCATCCTGAATGATGCACACCCTACAACTGTCCTCAAAATCAAGGTCTCCTTTCCCATCAGCATGCCCAATGAACTAATATGGACCCTCTCAACTTGTAGTTAAAGCTCTTCTCTTTCCTGGTTTCTTCATCTTCACCATCGTTGGCCCTGCAACCAAACCCTCAAACAAATGCTTACCTTTCCGGGTGGCATAAGTCTTCCTTTGTTGCTTCTGTGCTTGCTCCACATTAAGTAAAACATTTTCGTGGATGCTTGCAATGAGCTCCATTTTCTGCAGAAATTATGCTGTAGCAACTTCCACATCCACACCAGCATTAGTCTCAGCAGTCAGAGCGTGCAGGTAATTATAAGCCCTGAGACGTGGTGTGTGACCAGTCAAAATCATGAAGGGTGAAAACCTTGTACTAGCCTGGATCCCACATCGGTACCCAAACAAAATCTTAGCCAGATGCTCGTCCCAACAATCCACATTGCTTGGTGTTGTAGCAAGAACAGTGATGCCATGCTTGATGGTCTTGATCATGCGCTCCGCCATCCCATTACATTGAGGCCACTGAGGTGCATAGTGCTGATGTTGGGTTCTGTAGTTCTTGCATATCATATCGAATTCTGCAGCCCATTCTCCACCATTGTCAGTGAGTACGAATTTGGGTACTCCATACCTACAGATAATGTCACCTTGCAAGAATCTGGATGCAGTCTTAGCACTATGATCAGCAACCGCCTTTGCCTCGCACCACTTGGAATAGTGGTCGATGGCCACCAAAATGTATTTGTTTCCTGACTTAGTTTCAGGCAATGGTCCTGCAGTGTCCAATGCAACTCTATGGAATAAGTCACAAACGAGAATGCTCTTCAATTGTTCATCCCTAGAGCAGATACTACCCGCGGTCTTCACCAGTTGGCATTGTTGGCACTTTTTGACTACCGTCTTAACATCTTCAGTTTGATTATGCCAGAAGTACCTTCGACGAATCTCAGCCAATGTCCTTTGTTCCCCGAAATGCCCTAGATCTTCATGCATTTGACTCACCAGGAATATCCTTTCCTCCGACTTGGGGCATAAGTAACCCCTTGAAGTAAAGCCTCGGTTCCTTCCAGCAATAATTGCTCACCCTCTTTGTGGCCCTTTTTCCCTCCTCAAGGTCAACTATATCGGGCAGTACACCTTCCTTCAATAATCCCAAACAAACTACATCTTTCCAAATGTCAATGCACCTTGCATCCATTTCCTGGTCTTCCTCATCATTAGATGCGGTAGGACTCAACTCATGGTCCCTAAACTCAACTAGTTTTCGAGCCTCCAACACCAGGTCCAATTGCTGCCGCTTGTCAAAATACTGGGGTCTCCTTCTCTTCACCACCATTCTCTCACCATCGTCCTGCACAAGCTCACCCCCATTTGCAGCTTCTGCTTCACCTGAAACAACCTCTTTGGGTTGCTATCCTTCTGATACAACGTCAACTACATACAGCTGATGGCTGCCGTCATACCTACAGTGGTTAATCCCAAGACAACATGCACGGTGTTGTACCAACTCCCTATCCTTTCTCCTGACACCGAGCCATTCTGTTTCCTTGCCTATCCGAACAAAGAAAAACTCCCTTTCTCCTCCAGGTGCTTCAGTTGGAGTACTTGTAATGTCTTGTATCTCTTCACTGAAGTCATCGTCATCTGTAGCTGGTCCAACTGGATTCCTACTCAAAGCATCGACATTTGTATGCATGAGTCCTGGTCGGTGTATTATTTTGAAGCTAAAATCCTGTAACATGTCTACCCACCTTCCTCTCCTGCCATGCGCATCTGACACCGTAGTCAACCATTCAAGCGGCTTGTGGTCTGTGCGTAGAATAAAATGATTTTTGTGCAAGTATTGCCTGAAATGCATGATGCCCCAGATTAGTGCGTAGCATTCGCCTTCCATGGGATGGAACTTCCTCTGTGCCTCTGTCAGGCTCTTGCTGGCATACACTACCACCTTCTCAAACCTCCCTTCTTTCTGTGACAATATAGCTCCAACACCCTTGGGCGACCAGTCTACGTCCAGCGAAAATGTTCTTTTGAAATCTGGTCGTGTGAGCACAGGTGCGTCCACCAGCGCTGCCTTTAACACATGGTATGCCTGTTGACAGCCCACATCCCACACAAATGCAACATCCTTCTTTGTTAACTCAAACAAAGGACCTACCAATCTCGAATAGCCTCGAATATACTTTCGGTAGTAACCTGTCAGACCTAAGAACGATCTAACGCTTATGATTGTCTTCGGCGTTGGGAAATGCAGAACTGCTTCGATTTTCCCAAGATTTGGTCTGGTGCCCTCCTTGCTTACCACATGGCCCAAAAATGTAATAATCTTAACAGCAAAACAACACTTGTTTGGGTTCAGTTTGAGATTCACTTCCCTGAGTCTGCAGAGAACTGCATCTAGATGTTGAAGATGCTCCCCCCAACTCTTGATGTGTACATTGAGGTCATCAACGAATACCTTCAGAAATTTGCTACCCAAGTCCTTAAAGACCTCCGTCATAGTTCGGGTAAACGTACTCGTTGCATTCTTCAGTCCAAATGGCATAACTGTCCAGTCATACAATCCAGTCTTAGTGATTAGAGCAGTCTTCTTCATGTCTTCTGGAGCCATCCGAATTTGCCAAAAACCAAACTATAAGTCTAAGGCAGTGAACCATAATGAGTTTCCCAGCTGATCAATCACATCCTCCACGAGTGGCATCGGAAATGCGTCTCAACGCGTTTGTGCATTAAGTGGTTGATAGTCTCCACAGAAACGCCTGCTCCCATCTTTCTTCACTGGTAGAGTCACCCGACAGGCATACTCAGAGTTACTAGCCCTCATTTTACCCAAATCTACCAGGACATCTATTTGCCTTTTCACTTCAGCCTCCTCCCAGTAAGATAATCGACCAGGAGATGTTTTGCAAGGTGGGAATCCTTGCGTATCTATACAATGCTCCCCAATGGTGCAACAACCTAGTTCTCCCTTGTTCTAAGCAAAGATTTCTTGGTACCACTCCAAAATTCCTTAGAGTTGTTGCTTTCCTTCATCATCCAAACCGGTGTCAATCTTGATTCGTTGGCAGATCTCCCTCCACCTATTGTCCATTTCATGATGGTTGGAAGACGCCAATTGCTCAGCGGGTTTACAATCAGGGTTGCCATTTTTCACTTGGATAGTCTGCAACAACACTGAACTTGAAGAGTTGTGGTCTGGGCTGGGTTGCTGCAACAGCAATGGGATAGGTATATCATGCGTGGATTCATACATGGCATGTCTACCCTGCTCTGCATCAGACACCCATCTGATCCAGTCTGCATAATCATCCGCATCTTTGACCTCTTCTGCCATGAATCCGTCAACCTGGTCTTGTAGCACCAGTTGCAGAATTTCTTACGGCCCTTCTGAGCTCACCAATTCCTCCAACTCAGCATCTCCAAACTCATCTTCGCAATCAATGTGCTTCAATTGATTAGACTCCGAATCATAATATTCACTGCTCTCAGTACCAGCATCAGAATCTGAGGTGTATGCATCGTCTCCCTTGGTCACAATTGTCTGATCCTGATCTGGCATCTAGTTAGAATCTCCATTGGCGTGTGTGTTTTTCCAGGTGGTCGACGCCTCTTGCTCCAGACCTTCCGAACTCAACCTCTACACCAAATTCACCACCGTCAACAATAACACCTCCACATTGGTCCTAGGGCCATGTTTCACTTGTAGCAGACCTCGTCCCACATCCACAACTGCTCCAATTTTCATCAAAAAGTCCAGTCCAAGAAGCACGTCGTAACTATCCGTGTCCACCACCATAAAGGTCATGGTGCACTATACGCCTCCTACCTTGACTGATATCTCATCAATCCTTCCTAAGGCCTGAGTGACCACTCCCGATGCGGTCTTGTAAGTTTCAGTTCCTGTCACAAGATGCATCATACCCAACTCTCTAACTACAACAGCAACCATAACAGACATGGAAGCTCCAGTATCCACCAGACCTTCAACAACATAATTGTTGATCTCCACAAGCAAATGCAGAGTCTTGCTTCGATGGGTCTTGTTGATATAGATCTTCCTCAGTGATGGAATCGTAGAAACCACTGACACTTGATTCTCAGTCGCTTCTGAATCCCTCTTTCTCCTTGCCAACTTTACCAAACTCTCAAGGTGCTCAAGTTCTCCAGGAATCATCATAATAGTTTCCATAGGTGAGAGGGAAATCTTTCCCTTTATGAAGTGTGAAAGAATTTTGGACCTAACTGAAGTATCCCGGCTTGCACCAACTCCTTCTCCCACAACTTCAGGGATCGGCACAGCCCCTCCCGGTGCTACTTCAACAGGAGCTCTCCTTCTTGGCACTCGGGTATAAGAGAAAAGGTTTTCATTACCACATAGCTTATTGAGCTGTTGTTTGGTTGCTGCCTCATCATTCAACAACACCTTCAAGAAGTTTGCTGCTCCAGATTTCCCATCCTTGGGCTTCTTCCAGCACCGGTCCTCAGAATGCCCCAACCCTGAGCAGAAGGAACATTTTATTCCACAATTTTCTGTCCTACGAGGCATTTTTCACTTGGCACATTTTGGCCGTGCTTCATTCAACCTTGGACAGGTGGTGACCATATGGTCCCCTCCTTT
>Ga0116226_10005762_pt1 | contig 11073 bp, 14 predicted proteins | sample S1TSphfallax_FD_89692 | JGI IMG/M metagenome (GOLD analysis project Ga0116226, IMG submission 89692) | Host-associated microbial communities from peat moss isolated from Minnesota, USA - S1T2_Fa - Sphagnum fallax MG | ecosystem: Host-associated > Plants > Peat moss > Unclassified | place: USA... | reverse complement strand
GATTATTTTAATAGAAGAAAGAAATTGATTTACTTGTGGTTTAACGGTAATTTGTGGTGGTGGTGCTGATTTGCCAGGTTTAGGTGGTACAACTGGTTTTCCGTCAATAAGTTGTACCGATCCTTTCTTTTCATGTGCAAAATCTCCATGAGAAGCCGATTGATTTTCTAAAGGAGGGTTTAAATATAAATTTAGAATTATTGAAATTTGCTCTTACCGGCATTTGATCTTAATTGTGGATTTTTATGTGTTTTCAGTTCATCAGGTACTTTTTTCAAATGTGATGTTGCACGTTGGCCCAATGCATTTATAGAATTCATGAGATCATTGTGACTATTGTCGACAAGTGCGCTCAGAGTAGGATCGAATAGCATTGGAGGTGGCGGAGGAGGAGGAGGTGGTGGAGGAGGAGGGGGAGGAGGACCACCAGCAACAGGTTTGACCGTTGATCCATCAATTGAACTAAAATCACGTTTGCCTTGCGATGCCCATGCCAAACCAGTAGTATGATGTTGTCGAACATAAGTATAGAGATCATTTAATACTTTAATCCACAACTTGACCCATTCGGCATGAGTAGCATCTTTTTCTTTAAATTCTTTTAATACACGATTTGAATAAAATTGAGCCGCATCCGTCATATCTTTGATATGTGGACCAGGTGTTGGTGCAACAAGAATCCATCCAAGTGCTGGAATACCTTCAGAAATAGCAGATAAATGATTGAATAATGGTGATTTGCGATTTTTGTTTGAAAAGCCTATGAAAGAATAAATAATCTTCAATTATTATCTATCTTTTTCTTTCATTCGTCGTACCTGTAATAGCTTCAATTTCATTTGACTGTGGTTTAATGGCTTCCATAAGTTGTTGATCACTCGGCTTTTTACTTTGTACAGCTTGTCTTAGAAACTGCTGTTGAGCATTAAAAAGACGTGCAACATGATCACTCATTGTTATCAGATCTCCACCAATTTTTTGTGAAATAGCCAAAAACGGTTTGACCGATTCATTAATTAATATATCATAATCACGTAATATCGGTAAATTATCTACATTATTTGCTGGATCGTCGTCATTTCTATTCGATTGACTATTAACACCCGTAGGTGATAGTTGACTTATAAAAGATTCTAATCGATTGGTTACAGCTTCAAGACGTTTCAATTGATCATCCATTTCTACAAAAATGAAATGAATTATAATAGCAGATGTGAAAAGGTCACACATCTCATGAGAAAGAGCTTTTCTACATTTTCTAACGAATAAAATGAAGGCATGCAAATGCGTTAAACTTTTAATATAAAGAGATGTACTGAAAACAAAAATTGGCAAACGAAATGATTCATTCCTATGAAACAATTCAACTGAAGTGCGATAAAAAAAACATACGAAACACACATACTATGCGAAAAAATAATCGACAAACGAATAGCGAATGAAAAAATAACTTTTTCGTTAGTTTCATATAGAATGTGACTTTATTCGACAATAAAGCGAAAGTATTTTTTCATCCAGTTCTACTCGTTTAGAATTTCATTAGGAAAAAAAATGAATGAATGTAACAAAAAACAACGAAGGAGTCCATTTGACTCGTTAGTTGACTAACCAAGAGACACAGTCATTTTTTTCGCAGAGGTCGCTTACTCACACCTGTCATTTAAATATGTCAAATGAATTAAACATAAATAAAAACGAAGACAACCCAATGAATCAGTTAATCTGATCGCATAGATCAAAAGCGAGTTAATCGATAAAATTTTTTAGAGCAAAAGTACAGCGCTTGTTGAATTCTTTCTTACACACAATATATTTTGTATTAAATAAAATAATTACAAAAAAAAAAGACAATCACTTTTTCTAATTCTAAGAAGCACCGATAAGAATCGGTTGTTGAGGTTGATGACGTTTTTGTTCATTAATATTCATTGGACGTTTTATATTTTGTGGATGTTTTTGATTAAGACGTTCATATGCATCAATATATACTTGTTTTGAAAAACATTTCCAAAGTTCATTTGTATGATATGTTTTATAGAAAACTGAATCATTTGGAAATGGAATTTCACTTCGACGAATACTTTGTTTATATTGATCAGATGCAAGATGTAAAAATGATGATTTATTTAATAAAAGACATTCACATTCATTACTAACTAATGTTAATTCAGGTTGATTTGGAAATAGCATATCCGTTAAACCCTAAATAAATCATTTTATTAAATATAGTGGTATACATATGACAAAACATAACAAAGAGGAGTATTTGCCATCAGTCGGGATTCCTTTGCGACTTAGAGCAACTATCGAATACAGACATTCTACGAAATTCCTTCATTTTATCGTGTTTCGCGGTATTATACTAATCGCTGTTTTAAAAAAATGATGACTATGCTTACAAATTGTTGACCTTCATTTAATGTCTTAACATGTATATAAATCATTTTATCAGGATAGATTAATTTTGGTTTTTTAGTTGTCTAATACAAAAAAAAAGAAATTCAATATATTAATAAATTAGTATAGATGATTTTTATTTTTACTTGGACTTTTGATCGACTTTGTTTTGATAGTGCACTTGTTACTGTTAATTTTGTCGTATTACTTTTTATTGATAATCCATCGTAATCAATTAATTGTAATCGATCACGTTTATCAATTAAACCAGGAAATTTCTATAAGATAAAATTTAATTTAAAAAAAAAAATTGATCAATTAATTTGATTACTTTAGTATCATTAACAACACTTCGAGATGTTGTTGATAATGCTGATGAAATTCGTTGATCATCCATTGGTGAACGACGTAAACGACTTAAACGTAAATCAGCATCGAGTGTATTTGTATTTGATTGAAATTCATCAATATCACCACTAAGTTGAATTTCAGAAAATAATACACGATTTTCTCCTGTTGCTTCATCTTCATTATTAATCACTTAATAAAAAAATCTTTTCTATTGAAATAATATATCAATAAAAAAATCAAACATTTTTCAATTTCTATTCGTTCAGAATTATTTTTTGTTCTTTCTGGATTATAACCAGTTGGATCAAGACGTTTCCAAATAGCAAATGAACCTTTTTTAACAATAAATAAATGCTTCATACGTCGACTATCTTTTGCAATTACTTCCGATGATCTATATTAATAAATAATAAAAAACACAAAAAGATTTTCAGTATACCCAAAATGACAATGTTGAATTGCATTTGGAATTTCATATAAACGTTCAATAGGAAAACCACGTAAAAATGATACATGATTTCTTTTCAAAACGAAAAAAAAACAGAAGAAGAATTTTAGATTATTAAAATTTTTGTTCATACTTTAGAAATCGTAAATCATCTTTGCTACAATGTCGATCATTCGTCATAAAGATTAATTTAAAATCCTATACAAAAAAAAACAACCAATTGACAAATAATTACATCCATTTATATTTACATCTTTCCATAAAACTAATAATTCAACTTTTGCTTTTGACATAACAGTAAAATTTTGTGTGGAATCAGTCATTAAACCTTTTTCCTTGAATACAAAAAAAAAACAAAAGAAATAAATTTTTTTAATGTTTATAATTAAGAAAATTTCTTACTCCAAATGTACATCCTCGTTTTAAAACATCTAATGTTTCAATACTCTCATCCGTTGCTCTTTTATATGTTGGAATAACTGAACCGGATAGAATTATATAAAAACAAGCAGCTCGTTCACCTTGTCGAACAATTGTACGCTGTTCAGGATAACTAAATATCAGAGAATTATTAGCATTAAAATTTATATCAAACATTAATCTTACCATTCATACCATGCTCGTTGTAATAATTGATCTTGTAATCCTTTTGGTAATCGTGTAAATGGTTTAACATCAGTTAAACATTGACGAATCTAATTAAATAAAAATATTTATTGTCAAGATAACAAAAGAAAAATGTTTTATGAAAATACAGAATTTCAATTAGCATTATTTTATCTCAAAAATAAATATAATTTTAATCGGTGATAAAAATATTGGTAAATCAAAATTAATAAAATAATTTACTCAAAATCTATTTCAAACAAAAAAATCTAATAAACGACAAGATAATCAATCAAATAAACAAAAACTTCATTTAAAATTTTATCATATCAATCTAACCTATCAAAATAAAAATAATCTGATCTCTATCTGTCCTTCCGCTGATTGTCTTTTATGAAATAACAACAAGAAGTAATTATGAAGAATTATTAAAAGATATTTTAGAGAATTATTTTCAAAGAAAATCGTTTATTTAATCGAATTAAAAGAATTTATCAATTCTAGTTACCTGATCAGCATTGATAATATCACGTTGACCTGTTGGTTGTTTAAAAAATTCTTGTACAAAAGGTAAAATTTCGAACTAGAAATTAAAAATTAATAAATGATAAAAATTTGATTTATTTATCTTACTGATTGAATTCTAAAATTTGATTTATCAAACATGTATTTTTCTGTTGGACCTGCTGTTTGCAAATAAGATTGATAGAGCATTGAACGTGATTGATTTCTATTATAGTCAAAAAAAGGAAATCGCGGAAATTTGATCTTTCCTCATACTTTTTTCGGGCGAATTTACACCAATAAATTGAGAATAAAATTAAATTTCCTGCCCGACGAAATTTTAATGTTAATTTAGTTGGAGGCTTAAAAAACCGATGAAAAGTAAAAAAAAATAACTAATAAATATACTCGATTTACATATAGTAAATGACCATCGGTTGAATGAATACTATAATTTGATACAACCGACTGATGTGCAGGTTTTATTCGTGATGACCGATCACTTGCAACAGCTGTACTGAAACTTGAGGATATTTTTGATCGATTTGCAAATGTATTTAATGTCGATATATGACGATGTGGTGTTAAATGAAGAAGATTGCCAAAGAAATTTTTCAACGGATGTGTTGACGGTGGACTTGGTGGTACAAGTAAATTATACCGATCTTCAGCTACTGGTTGACTTTTTGAACGAACAGTATTATTTTGTTGAGATTTATCACGATGAATATTCCTTGTTGGTGCAGGCATTGATAAAGCGCTTGAGAGCATGTTTAAAGAAAGTGATTAAACTAAAAGTAAATATAAATTTTAATGATATTTAAATAAAAGTGAAGTTTGTTTTTTTTCGATGTTTGCATTTTTGAATTTTATTTGATAAAATACCTTAACAGATATTTTTAGACTATTTTGCATAAGGTAATAAAAATGCATTTTATTCCCACGTAATGAAGAAAAAAAAATGTAGGTAATGTTAAATACTATCAATTCTGCACAGTTTTTTCTGTAAAAATATTCATCTTATCACAAATGTCTTTTAACTGGAAAATAAAAAATTAAGTTCAAAATAACATTTATACTAAAATTTAAAATTCGATTGCTCTCTTTGTTGTATAATTATCAGATTAAATTTTCTAAATTTTAACTACAAAAAAATAGGATACAAACTACGGCTTCATTAACATGTTTTTACTTACAATAAAAATTTGTGGTTGAAAAGCAGACGTTAACTTGTTTGATAATAAATGTCTAGTTGTTATCTTGGATAAAATTTTACTGTTACTCTCAATGATTTTACTTTTAGTTTCGTTGATACAGCAGGACAACCGCTCTTTTTAATCTGCCTTCTTTCTTGCACTTTTTATGTTTTACGTTGTCATCACTAAATGATTGACACAAAAAAGTCTGAGAGAGAGAGAGAACGAGACAAACGTCGTTTTCCACTCGAATTCAACGAAGAAACAAAGAATAGAACAAAAAGTATGAAAGTAACATCAACAATTGAGAAGTGTATTTTCGTGCCAATGGCAGTAAAAGAGAATTGACGATGATGGCAACTGGCTTCTCACTCACAAAGACAAACATATTCTGTCGTGAGACTTTGTTTCTTTTTTTTTTTTTGAATAAGTGACATTTTTTTAATGAATGACAAACAAAAGAACACAATCTTTAAAAAAAGAAATGGATCAATATCTGTGTCAATTCTCAGGAGATTAAAAAATAAAATTCGAGTAATAGGCGTTAACTAAAATAAGACTAGCCGTTACACTCACTTACCGATGTCACCTGTTTTTTTTACCAATCCCTCGACAAAATAATTTCGTGTTAGAAAGTAAATGAAGGTATAAACGGGCTTCGCAAAACAAATTTACAAAATAAATCACCATCGAAATTAAATGAAATGTGGGCGATTAACAATAAGACAATCCTGACTGCATTTAACTTCAGATACTATACAGACGAATAAATTCTAACAAAATCTACCATTAAATTAATGAATTTCTTAAAAAAAATATCTATTGTTTTTATATAATAATATAGCTTAGAAACCAAGCAAGCAAGGTTAAAGATAAATGCTTCTCTTCCTTTTCAAGGAATTTACATAGAAACCATTATAACAATATATAATATCCAAAACTTATTTTTCTCAACCACAGTCATTTAATCTACTTTATTATTTTTGTTGATTGAAAAAGTAATCGTCAAGGAGAAATCAGCATAACAAACAATTGTTTGTTTAGTTAATTTATACCATACAAGACCATCCTTACGGAAAAACTTGTCTATACAACGTTCTACTACTAAGAAATAAATTTCAGCATTTGCTGCTCTTTCATAATCATTACCTGTTCTATATACTTTAAACATGGCTCTGTTGAAAATTCTATATTTTCATAGATTGTATTACATCTATTTACATGTATATCAAATTTTAATCAAAAAAAAAAGAGAGGAAGAAATAATTTGTGTTGAAAAATACACTATTGAAGCAGATTGAACGAACATAAACTCTCATATACAACAAAAGAAAAAAAAATTGAGTATACAATATTGAGAGTTATTTTTTAAAATTCTATTCGAATCAATTTTGTTATTTAGAAATTTAAGATGATAGTAGCAAAAATCGAGAGAAATATAATAAAAACTGATGTTGTTAATCGATAACTGTTATTATAAGGATATAAATTTGGATTTGCATATCTATTATTATTATTATTATAATTTGTATCACGATTTGGATACCAAGCATTCGCAGAATTTTGATTATATCGATTATTATTATTTGAATTTGGATTTGGTAATAAATTATTATTGTCTCTAGGACCCATATAACCACCATAAGTGTTACTATTAGGTACTAAATTGTTATTGCCACCCATTGGTCCACCATAGGTGTTACTGTTTGGTAACAAGTTGTTATTGCTACCCATTTGCCCACCATAGCTGTTACTGTTTGGTAACAAGTTGTTATTGCCACCCATTGGTCCACCATAGCTGTTACTATTTGGTAACAGGTTGTTACTGCTACCCATTTGGCCACCATAGCTGTTACTGTTTGGTAACAAGTTGTTATTGCTACCCATTGGTCTACCATAGCTATTACTGTTTGGCATTAAGTTATTATTGCTACCCATCGGTCCACCATAACTATTACTGTTTGGCTGTTGATTGCTGTTATAACCATATGCATTATTGTTTGTATTTGGTAATTTACCATATGGATTATTGTTTGTGTTTGGTGATGCACCATAAAGATCTTTATTAGCTAAAACTTGATTTGAAAGTGGTGGATAAGCCATTATAGGATTTGATGAATAAAACGAAGAACCAACTGATCCTTAAATACAAAAAAAAGAATAAAATTTTAGTCGTCTTTTTTAAATGAATACCACCACCACCACCATAAAAACTACTTCCACTATATAAAGAATTTAATAATGATTGATCGTTTGTTCCATATATTTGTTGTTGTTGTGGCCGTGGTTGATCATTCAAATCAACACTAGTTAAAGAGTTATCTTTATTTGATGATGACATGTAAGGATTGCCATAAAGATCTCGTGCATCTGGATTATTTAAACGTATACCCTTTATATTGGTATCCGCGGGATAATTATAGCCTGCAGGTGCACTTGCACCTAAATATGCATTTGTGCTACCTGATGGTGCTGATATTTGACGACGACGACGACGACGACGATTAGCATTACCATCGATACCTAAATAAAAAGTAAAGATACCAATAACAGATCGATGATTCAATTTCAAAAAAAATTATTAATTCTATAAAAAAGTTTATGTTAATGAAGATTGTAAGTCTTCAATTTGATCGACTGTTTAAACAGAAATGAAAGAGATGACTGTACAACTTGAATCTTAGACATCCATTTTTTTCTGATGAAATATTTGAAAAAAGTGGTATTGATCTTAGGAAGACAATTACTTACCAGTGATTAATAATGATGATAAAAGAATTGAAACGATGATTATGTTATGCCGCCACATAATGTATTATTTTCAATGATAATGTCTTGTTATTTTGATAATCTGCAGATAATAACAGCTAACGTTTGATTTTAGACTTAAAACAAAAGTAACTATAGACGATAAGGTTGACACTTTGATTACAATTCAATGAGAGGTCATGCTCGACGGCAATTCTAGCTCTTTTTTTTCTATCAAGTGACAATCTATGTACATATATATATTCATCGACAGCAACTACGTAAAACAAGATTTTTTTCCTTTCTTTATTCTCCTAACGTTTTTTTCTCGTCTCAGTTATTGTCGTTAGACCTTCTATCCCATTGAGATGTACAATATAAGTATAACAACAATTTTTTTTCTTCTCTCCTTCCTGTCTCTCGTCTTTTTTATCCTGTACATAGCTAGTAACATACACCCAATACTCCCGACAACTGCGATAGACTATTCGTCGATCTTTCTCCTTCTTTCTCTTTTTCTCCTTCAAAAGCCCACGAGTAGCGCAATAATAAACATAATCATGCAGGTCTTATATACATCTGTACAGTTTTTGTTCGTTCGTCATTACTTCTCTTTGTATTTTTTGAATCGATTTTTTTTGTCTGCTTACTGATGCAAGAGAACGAAGTTGCTTATATAGAATCATCGCTTTCTTTCGTATGATGATCGTTTTTTATAGGTAAAAAAAAAAGAAATACCATTCTCTCTCTCTCTTTCCTGATTATAAGAATAAATTAGTAATCATAAAAAAATATACCTCTTGAAAGAAACTTTACGATGCTGAATAATAGACAAAGCTTTTATGAAGTAATTGAAAAAAAATAATTAAGTTGGAAGATCTTTCTTTTTTTGACTATATTGACTGATAGTAACGACAATTTTAATGATTTCAATATTTCTTCAAACAACTTGAATTTAATTGAAAAAAAAAGAACAGAAAATTTTATTTTAAATTTGATAAGCAAATAGATAATAATTGTCTAGTATATAAGAATGTCATTTGAATGAAGTAAAATCGTTGTAAATACAAATGGAATAAGTCTTCTGAATACGAAGATCAATATGCCATATATGTATAAATGTTGTTGAATTTTTCACTTGCCCGGAGAGCTAACCGGCGCCGATTTTCCCATGGGTCCAGGTGGATTTCGTCCAACAGGTGGATTTCTTCCAATAGGTGGATTCAATCCAGCAGGATTGTTACCGAGATTGTTACCTGGTGGTCCTTGGGCAGGCATATTTCGGAGTGATCGGTACCAATAATAACCTGGATTGGATAAACCACTGCCTGTTCCACCTGTATAATATTGGTTACTATTTCCTTGCATCCAGTTAGGATATAGATTATTAAATCCTGTAGGTCCATAACCATATAAATTTGACATATCTGATGGATATAATCCACTGCCATAAGTACTACCTAAATTTGGATATTGATAAGCTTGACCTGTTCCATATGGATACTGATTATCATACGCATTTCCTTGACCATATTGATTCCATCCAGTGCCATAGTAATTTGAATCATAAGGTTGATCTCCACTATAGCCCGTATTTGGATAACCATAACCCGGTGCACTATAGTAAGAACCCGATGGATATGTTAAAGGAACTGATGGATCATATGAACTGGAATATGGATTTATATTTGAGATATAATAACTCGATGCTGATAATTGACGTCGTTTACGACGTGCACGAGCATCAACAACTATACAAATACTTAATACATATAGTCATGGTCAAAAGAATTAAGTCACATTACTTACAAGTTGATGAGATGATCAAAAGTAATATGATCACTTTTAACATAACCATTGCTTTGCACGTAGAGATATACGTATGAATACTTATATATGCGTAAAATGATTGTAATATATATACAGTTATATTAAAGTTTACATAAATATAACTCTTGATTGGTTCGATTTTTCTCACTTTCTCTCTTCCGGCACAATATGTGCATCAATCCATACAAAAAAAAATTCTCCTTGATTTTTTTTTGCTTCCACTATGTCAGCGCTTTTTGCTGCTCCATCCACTTTCATAAGTGTGCATGTATATGACCATGTACTTTTTACAAATCAAATTGTTCCTGCGCATTCATGCTGATTATAGAAGCGGAATTGATTCTTTTTTTTTTGCATCGTTATAAAAGAAAACGAATGTATAAAGCAATACACATATACATATAAGGACTATCAAAATGAATCACACGTCGTTTTTTTTTCCGTGTCACATTCAATAACAATATTTGAGTTTTAAATATTTGTGCATGAGTCGTGTTTGGAATATTTTAAAAGATAACGATGATCATGATGTTTATTATGCTTTTTCTTGCCTTGAAAGATCATATGTATCCGGTGACACTTTACGCTCACCAGTCAATATTTCCATCAAACTGTCCTAAAAAGAAATAATAATTAGATAAACGTATTGTGTCAGTATAGGAATTACTTACCAGACCGTTATATGTCTTGGCATCTGGATGACGAATCCCATTGTCATCTATAATCGGGTTATATGTTATAAGAGGAGCTTCTTGTTCTGGCTAGAAATAAAAATAAAACATTGTTAGATCAAGCAAAGCTAGTAGTTCTAAATATTCGCCTCAGAAGTGTAACGATTAGTAGGAAGATGTGCAGTGGATGAATGTTGCATCTCCTGAACAGAATACGAAATATAGCAATAAGAGTTTTACTATGAAATTTTCTTCATTTAAATATCTTTCAAAAGCATCTATCTATAGTTAAATATTCTGTACAGTCCATTACAAACTCATT
>Ga0116226_10005761_pt1 | contig 11073 bp, 7 predicted proteins | sample S1TSphfallax_FD_89692 | JGI IMG/M metagenome (GOLD analysis project Ga0116226, IMG submission 89692) | Host-associated microbial communities from peat moss isolated from Minnesota, USA - S1T2_Fa - Sphagnum fallax MG | ecosystem: Host-associated > Plants > Peat moss > Unclassified | place: USA... | reverse complement strand
GAAGGTGGGCTGCGCCGGATTCATCGCTTACCGGCCCCCGGGTTGCCGGTCATCAGGTGCGCATTCAGCGCCTCGATCAGCGCCCGCATGGTGTGCTCGTGCCGCTCGATCACCCGGTCGGCCTCGCGCTTCACGCCGGCCGCCATGTCGGCGGCGAGCCGCTGGTGCTCGGCGCGGTGGGCGGCTTCCTCCTTCTCGCGGCGAAGGTACGCGCCGATCGCCTCCCGGATGATGCTGGTCAGGTCCTCTTCACGCGCCTCCGCGAGGTCCCGCAGCGCCGTCAGCTCCCGTTCGCTCAGGCGCAGGGTGACGCGGGCACCGAGGCCTTTCTTGTTGAGAGTGTCAGACGCGTCAGACACGGGTTTTCCCCGAGGATTAGTGGCAAAACGAGGCGGCCGGTCACGTTCCTTGTCAGACGCCGCGTCTGACGAGCTAAGCTATTGTGGCATCAAGGAAAGCCGCTTCCAAGGGCGGCTTGGGACGGCGGTTTGTCTGCCATCGCGGATGCGTCGGGTGTGCCCCTACCATTCCCGCCCCCAACCCTGGGCCGCCGCTGACCCTGGTTCGCCCAAGCCGACCGGCCACCGCCGTCACCCGGCGCTCCGCCGCTCCGCCGCCCTCAATACCTATGACACACTGGGCGCTGTTCCTCCTCGTCGGAGACCCCCATGACTGACCGTCCGCCGATGCCTCAGGAGACGGTGGCCACCCGCGCCGCCTTCCGTGCCGGCGTGAAGGGGCTGCGCTAGACCGAGAACCCCGATCCCGATTTCGATATCCCCGTCGCGACCGACACGGTGCCAGGGCCGAACGAGAGACACTTCGATACCATCGAGCGCCTGCCGGGTCTCTGCGATCCCGAGGCGGCCTACGAGGCCGGGCGGGCGCTGCGCATGATCGGCCACATACTCGACAGCCAGACCTCGCCGGTCGAGCACGGCCGACACCTCTTGTCCCAGCTCGCTAGCGCCGTGCTGACCTTTGCCATGCGCGGCGAGCGCCAGCTCTGGGGTGCTGAAGATACGGCTTTCGTGTTTCGCGAGACCTTCAAGGCTCCACCGGCCGACGCCCAAGAGGCGCACGACGCCATCCTGGCCTACGCGCGCAAACGGCCGATCGTCAAAGCGAGGTAGCACCAGCGCACCAGCCTCCGACGACCGCCGTCCGCACCGGCGAGGACTGCGCACGGCGGGTCATCTACCAGCCCCTCCATGCGCCCCGCGGCAACCCGGTCTATCACCCGACGCTCGTCGGCGATGATTTCTTCCTGCGAAGCGGCGCCGCCGTTTCGATCAACCTGGGCACCGCCCCGCTGAGCTTCACACGCGCCGCTTCATACCCCCGGCCGGGGAACCGTCGTCTCCCCACCTACGGTCCAGCCCAGGGTAGTTCATCCGGCGTGGCCACTGCGGTGGTCTGATTCTTGAACCCTTCGAAGTACCACCGAACAGCGCTAATGTTTGGGATCGCCGTTAGTACAGCGTGGATCTTGCGGCAAGTCGCCATCAGCTCTGAAGCATCGGACGGGGGGGTGCGTCCGCGTAGACGATTCAACAGGCTTGGAGTGTCCGGAGGACTAACTATTAAAATCCACTCATCAGCTGCATATTTACTTCTGCCAAGGACCGCGGAAAACGATTTTTCCCCTGTCTGAAGCACGACCGCCCACGGGGCCAAGAGCCGCGACTTTACCACTCGAACCGAATCAACCCGAGATTGAAGTTGGTGCTCCAAAAGTCGGGGCAACTCATCATCGGCTTTCGCTGCCGGTGGAAATTCAGCCTTGAAACACACGTGGGGCGTTTTGCTGTAGTCCAAATCGAATTACTCCATGTGGCCACAGGATTGGTATTCGTATCCCGAAACCAACCATGGGAACAATGCTTCAAGGAACAAAAATCGGCTCAAGAATTGGCGGCATCACCGGTTCGAAAACTGGAGGAACCAATGGCACCGGAGATGGAATCGGCAATACCGGAACCATATTTTGGTTCGGATCTGGATCTGGCCCAGGATTCGGATTTGGACTCGCGCCACCAGGGCACTGTCGCACGATAGGTGGCGGCGGCGGAGGTGGTGGCGGTGGCGGCCTCTTGTGCTCAGCCAACAGCCATGCCAGTGCAAGCAATTCCTTTATTTGCTTCCAACTAAGGGGTGCTAGCCCAAGAGGATCGGCATAGCTGATCGGGTTTCCGCCGACATATGCATACGTGTTCAATCCACCAGCCTGACCAATTGGGTCACTCGTGATGTATCGTCCCGTTTGCGGGTTGTAGTAGCGCGCCAAATTGTAGAACAGGCCGGTCTCTTGATCGAAGTACTGCCCGGCATTTCGCAAGTTGACGATAACGGGATAGGCCCCTGGGGGCACTGTCTGTGTCGGCAACGATTCGCCGAAGGCCTCGCCGTCATTTCGCCATACGACATGCTGACTCGCATCCGTGGCCACGCGCGGCGTGCCGATCCCATCCGTGTGCAGGAAACTCACCCAGTCGATTTTGCCGTCAGGTCCCAATGAACAATGTGCGATCTGCAGCATCGAGCCGATTGGTACCCAATGATCTATTTGTGCGATGGGGGTACCTCCGGCCCACACATAATCGCGCGACGGCTGGCTGCCGACGGTGGTTTCGCTGATCAGTCGACCAAAGATGTCATAGTGGTACAGCGAGATTCCTTGCAAGGTCAGCTTTCCCGTTCTCTGTCCGAGTCCGTTGTATAGGTAACCAGCGATCGGCAGGCCTTTTTGACTGATCCACTGCAGATGGTTCGCCGCACTGTAGTAAAACTGTCGCGCACCCGCGGTATCGGAAATCGTATTACCGGCCGGATCCAGACTCAGTGTCGAGGAACCGATTTGGATCAACCGATTAGTGTCAACCGTATAAGCGAGCGCGGTCGTCGCACCGTTGCGGATCTCGGCGAGTCGATTGCCGTTAGGGTCGTACCCGAACCCGTTGCTTTGCGTAACCGACCCCTGCGAGCGTCCCTCACCGGTCAAACGGTCCAGCGCGTCGTAGGTGAACTGGTCTGTCTCCGCGCTCGTTTGTTTGGCGACTAGATCACCAACCGCGTTGTAGCCATAAGCACGCGTATCGACCGCACCAACAATTTGACTCACCAATCGTCCGACCGGATCGTAAGCTCGCGTCTCGACGATCCCATTACCGAAGGTCATGCCCGCGAGAGTGCTGTCGGCGTTGTATTGCAATGCTGAGCCGATCGGGACCGACGCCACGTGATTGAGCGTCGCCTGAATCGCGCTGACTCGTTCTAGCGCATCCCGCGCATAGCTCACCGCTCTTCCATCGGGGTACGTCATTTGGGTGACTTGATTGGCACTATCATAGGAATAGCCGGTCGTGTAGCTGAACCCTAGCTGCACGTCGGTTTGTTGGATGATATTGCCGTAGGTATCGTAGCCAAAGCGCTCCGTGCCGCTTTGATCCTGGCGAGAGCAGAGTCTGCCCACCCCAAATGTACAGCCGGATCCCTGATCGTAAGTGAAGGAGACATTGTCGGACAAAATAGAACCGCCTAAAGATCCCAGCCAGAACTCAATGAGCAAACCCGGACTCTTGGCGCCGGTGTAACTGACCTGGGTGAGTCGATTCAATGCATCGAACACGACGTTCGCCGTGATACCCCGCGCATCCGTACGCGTCACGGGTAACCCCGCGCTGCTGTAGGTTAGCGTGCTGGTACCGCGATCCGGACTCACTTCCTGGAGTAACTGCCCAAATCCGTCATATCCGTATTGGGTCACGGCCCCATTGGGCGCGGTGACTTGCAGCGGTAAGTTGTAGGCACTCAACTGCACCGAAGTGACATTGGCGAGCGGATCAGTGACAGACACGGGCCGATTCAGCGCGTCGTAGTTTATCGCGGTTAAACGACCAAGGGGATCCGTCACCGACACCGCATTGCCGTTGTTGTCGCGCGCGATCGTTGTCGTCTGCTGGTTGGCATCCGTCGTCGCAACGAGTCGCCCCAACGGATCATAGGTGGAGGAGACGGTGCGGACCAGCGCGCCCGTCGCTGAGAACAACTGAACCTGAACACGATGACCGGCCGCATCCAAGGTGTAATGTGTGTGGTTGCCCAACGTGTCCGTCAGATCCGTCAGTCGGTGTGCCGCGTCATAGCCCAGCTGAAGCGTGCTGCCATTCGGGTAAGTGATTTGACTCATCTGACCGGTCGCGGCGTATTGGTATCGCGTCGTTTGGGATGCTGTCGTTCGGCTGGTGAGCCGGCCGCGGGGGTCATAGACGAGCTGTGTAATGACTCCGTTGCGATCAACCGTCGTCAGGCAGCGGCCATTCGCATCGCGGGCCGTGCATTGTGTGGTCTGACCGAGCGCATTCGTGATGGATGCCAGATCACCTTGCGCGTCGTAGCTGAGATGCGTCACCTCCGCGACATCGCTGCGAGGGCCGGTGATCTGCGTCAAAAGCCCGAGGGCGTTGTACTGATAGCTCCAGGTGCGACTAATACCACCTGCGGCTTCGACACGCTGTGTCCGATTGCCCTGCGCATCGTAGCTGAAACTCAGGGTCTTGTCCGGGAAGGTGATCTGCGTGGGACGGTGGAAGGTCGGGTGCCAACTCACGCCAAACGTGCGTGCTTGCGCAGTTCCCACCGCTGCCGTGCGAGAGGTGAGCTGCCCCAAAGCATTGTGGCTCATGGAAGTGATGTTGCCATTCGCATCGACGAGACTCGCTCGAAAGCCGTTTGCGTCGTATGTGGCCGACCCCGTGAGAGTGGGGCAGCCGCTGCAGCTCGAGACCTTGGCCGATCCACGAATCGTGCCTTGGGCATTGGTAACGAAACTGTGCACCCGCGATGCGCCGAGCGCATCGGTTACCGTGGTCGTGCCATCGGCATTGTAGGAGAGAGAAATGCTCTGCGCGCCGCCGCCCAGCGCCTGAGCAATTACACGTCCCCGCGAGTCGTAAGTCCAGGTGGCAAAACGCGAACCGTTCTCATCGATGATACCCGTCATCGCATGCGGAAACGATGGATTCTCATAGGCGTACGTACGTAGCGCCTTGTCGGGATAGGTCACGGACGACAAATTATTGTTGGCATCGTAAGCGTACGAGAAGATCCCGCCCGCAGGATTCGTCAGCTGAATGATCCGACCCAACCCATCGTAGGCGAAGGACAGCGTCCGGCCAAAGGGATCCGTCACGGTCGCAAGCTCGCCCGCGCTGTTATAGGCCAATGTTTCGGTAAGGCCCGTGCGCGTGGCAATCGAGAGGAGTTGTCCGCTGGTATTGTAGCTCTCGGTCATGTCCCCGTGTGTCGTGTAGGTCCAACCGACAATTGCACCGCTGCTGTTCATCTGGGCCTGTAGAATGGCGGTGACGCCAGGATCGCTGGCAACCCATTGGGTGCCATTCTGAGTGAATAGGAAGCTCTTGCCGTCCGGGCGCACGACGCGCATCGTCGGTACGCTCGGTCCGGTCACCACCTGGACCGCTCGATCAAAGTTACTGCGCCAGTTGCTGCCGAGTTCCGTGGCAGCGGCCGCGCTTACTAACGATTGGCTATTGTAGAAACGGCGAAAGCGCAGCGGAAAGGGACCCCGACCCGTGTAATCGTGCTGAACGGCAAACTTATTGCCCGTGGCCGCATTGATGGGATCCCCCACGTTATCGGAGTCTGTATAGGTGTTGTAATCGCCGACATTGCCACTAGGATTGCCGTAGTCCCCGCCGTCGTTGATGTTCCCACCATCGTCCGCGTTCCCCGAGTCCGTGGGTTCAGGACAAACGGGATCGCCGAAGTACGGATCTGTTCCGCAACCATTCTCGTCCGCGTGAACGGCGACATCGGAGCTCAAGATATCCGCCAATTCCTCATCCTGATTCAGCAGGCTATCGATAAGCTCCTCTTGCTGCACGACGTCATCTATGATTGGATCGTCGCTGGGCTGCTGGGGAGTATCATTCGCCGGGGTATCCTGTTGAGGCGCATCAGTGCAACTGGTCGGATCGCAGCCCTCACTGCCATCCGTGCTATCAGTCGCCCCGCCATTATTAGGGGCTCCCGAATTCGCATCCGCTGCCACGGATACATCTTGAAAGCAATTGGGGGGCGGATTCGCCCCCACCAGGCAGGGATTAAAGATCGCGTTCGCTTTCTGAGTGTGACTGATCGTGAGAAACGCCACCACAACCAGAAAGCCCAACACGCTTGTCAGTCCGGTTGACCAGAGCGATATATATCCGATCCTAGAATACGATCTGCGCGACATGTTCATCTGGAGATTCCCTTCCTCAACTTACTTATTGATGGCCGCCGCGTGGCAGCGGATTTTTTTATGGGCAAAGCGATCATCAGCAAACGTACGCCGATAGAGGCAGGCAAATGCGCGACACCGGCTGGCTTTAATTCGCGGTACAAAGATCTCGGCAATCTGCGCGTCACGCGAATGCCTTCCGCAAGAGTCGGTTCGAATCAGTAGCGCCGAACCGTGCCCCGCGGTCGGCAAAACGGGACAATGAGTTTAGAAAGCGATGCGGGAGGAGCGCGAGCCCTATCGACGTGGTAGCTTGGTTTGAACGATCCATTGTTCGGTATCCCCTGACGACCCGGGCACGAAAACATAGTTCTCGCAACCGCCATCCGCAATCTTAAAGTTGCATGTTGAGTATTGCTTGAGTTTTCACCCGCTCGTTCATGTTTGTCAAGTGCAATGAAGAGTGGGAATACCGACGCTAGGCATGGCTCATTACGGTGCCCGCCTAGCGCCGCGCCAGTCTCCTTCATGATCCCTATGACGATGTGTAGATGTGCGAGGCGGCCAACCCTGGAATCAGTCGCACGACCCTGCTACTGGGGATTGGCCGTATTGGCGGCGAGTAACGCATGGTACTCGCGCAACGTCGGCTGACGTTCGTTGACCAGTCGTCGCCACGCAGTCACCAGCGCCTCTCGCGCTTGGATCAACTCCTCGATCTCCTCATTCAGTTTGGCGAGCCTTGCCGGATCGGGTGCGGGCTGTTCACTCTCCGCTTGCCGGAACATCACCACGAAGGTCGTCAAAAACTCCAGCGTTCGCATCCCGTCCTCGAACGTCATCTCCACGGGCGACACTTGTAGCACCCGTGCTATCGTGCTCTCGAAATCGGCCTCATCCATGCGCGTACTCGCCCTTTGCACGCCATGACACGCGCGCCATACGCCAGGGCTGCGATCCGTGCCGCGCGACTTCAAATACCGCGCAATTGGGCATCGGCAGTTGCCATTGAAATTCCCGAAACGCTCTCATCCCAGCCGTATTGATAACGCGCGCGTCCTCTCGCCGGTGCAAATCCGGATCGGCCCAATAGGCGTGCACGAAGGGCTTGCGCTGCGCGCCATCCAGGCCTTCTGTCAATGCCGCGTCGAGCAGTGAAAACTCATCGAGGTCCGCATCGATCCGTGGCTCGAGATTGAACCGCTGGCAGTCGGGCCGTACGGTCTGCTGTGCGCGCAGGAACCGCGACACCATCACCGCCGAGGCGGGGCCGACAAGCGTCGCGCCGAGCGTTCGGGCCTGCGTGTGTCCGTGCGCCGTGAGCGGTAGGCCCAAGTGCGGCTGCGTGCGACCACCGGCATTGGACACGCTCTGCGCATGACGGATCAGCGTGAGGCGCATCGCACACCCCGGAACGGATCCGATGACCAGGTGACGGCCATGAAGTGAGCGTCCATCATTTGGTTTCCTCGATCTCCGCCAAGTCGCCATTGAGCTGCTCGATCTGCGCCTTCAGTGTCCCGCGCCGCGTAGCCAACCCGTTCACCTCATTGCGCTGCCATATCAGCGCCACCTACACGCTGCAGAGCCCGAGCACGATGAACGCCACCAGCGTCGCGACCGTCATGAAAAATCACCGTCACGAGAACCATATCATCGCACGCCGGGCGCGTTCGATATCACCCTGCAAGCCGGTGAACGCCTCCTTCTGTCCTCGCTTGGGTCGAAATCCATACGAAAATCCAAAAAATCTTGCTCGTAGACCGCATTGAGTAATGCCACAAGCGCTCGCTGAGACGGCTGCGCCTGAAAGGCGCTTTGGCCAGAAGTAGGCTGTCAGCAATAGATCACCATCGACGTGGTGCGGCAACGCAGTGAACCGTTCCTTCTTCCTATGCTGTGCGGCTTGCCGCACACGGTTTAGCCCCTGGGCCACACTTTCCCGGCACTGAGTCCGGCGCATGCGCAGCCATTCCGTGCTCCCTTTGGCCCCCGTCAATAGCGCCCGTTATCTATCAATAGATAGAAACTATCAAAATGATAATCATTATTCATTCCGGTAATTCCACGGACGGGGTATGATGCATCCTCGTTTCAACCCTGCTCGAGGATCTAAGCGTATGTCTCTCATCAATACAGAAGTCAAACCGTTCAAAGCGACGGCCTATCACAACGGCAAATTCGTCCCCGTCAGCAACGAGGATTTGAAGGGTAAGTGGTCGGTGTTTGTGTTCTACCCGGCCGACTTCACGTTCGTCTGTCCGACGGAGTTGGGCGATCTCGCCGACGTCTATCCGGAATTCAAGAAGCTGGGCGTCGAGATCTACGGGATCTCCACCGACACCCATTTCACGCACAAGGCTTGGCATGACACGTCCGACACGATCAAGAAGGTGCAGTACCCTCTGGTCGGTGACCCGACGCTCGCGCTCTCGCGTGCTTTCGAAGTGTTGATCGAAGAAGACGGGCTCGCGTACCGCGGTACCTTCGTGATCGATCCCAACGGCCACATCAAGATCATCGAAGTGCACGACAACGGCATCGGTCGCGACGCCAAGGAACTGTTGCGCAAGGTCCAGGCCGCGCAATACGTTGCCTCGCATCCGGGCGAAGTCTGCCCCGCGAAGTGGACGCCGGGCGCGAAGACCTTGGCACCGTCGCTCGATCTCGTCGGTAAGATCTGATCGTATGACGCACGGGCGCGCGATTGTTTGATCGCGTGTTCACCGCGCTGCATTCGGGCCTGAGGCCTGGGTGCAGCGCGCTTGGAGAAGTTTAGGCTGGACCAGAGAAGATTCTCGTTCCGTCAATATTCATAGTCAGTATTCATAGTCAGTATTCATTTCAGGTGACCCCATGCTCGACAGCAACATGAAGACCCAGTTGAAGTCCTACCTCGAGAGGCTTACGCGGCCGGTCGAGCTCGTTGCCTCCGTCGACAAGAGCGACAGTTCACGCGAGCTGCTCGAACTACTCGCCGACATCACGGACTCTTCGTCCAAGGTGACGGTCGATGTGAAGCACGACGACGCGGAGCTCAAGCCCTCGTTCGTGGTTCGTGAGCCGGGCGGCGAGTCGCGTGTGCGCTTCGCCGGTATTCCGATGGGTCACGAGTTCACTTCGCTCGTGCTCGCCTTGTTGCAGGCCGGCGGTTATCCGCCGAAGGTCGATGACGCCGTGATCGAGCAGATTCGCGCGCTCGACGGGGAATTCGAGTTCGAGACCTTCATCTCCTTGAGTTGCCAGCTGTGTCCCGACGTCGTGCAGGCCTTGAACCTCATGGCGATCCTGAATCCAAAGATCCGTCACACGATGATCGACGGGTCCTTGTTCCAGAGCGAAGTCGAGCAGCGCCAAGTCATGGCGGTACCGACGGTATTTCTCAACGGCCAGCCGTTCGGTCGGGGCCGACTTGAATTGGAGGAGATTCTCGCCAAGCTCGACTCCGGCGCGGCGGCTCGGCAAGCGGAGAAGCTCAGTGCGAAGGCGCCTTACGATGTGCTCGTCGTGGGTGGTGGCCCGGCCGGTGCGGCGGCGGCGGTGTACGCGGCGCGCAAGGGGATACGCACGGGCGTTGCGGCGGAGCGCTTTGGCGGCCAATTGCTGGATACCGTGGGCGTGGAGAATTTCATCTCCGTCAAGGAGACCGATGGGCCGAGGCTGGCCTCGGGGCTCGAGCAGCACGTGCAGCACTACGATGTCGATATCATGAACTTGCAGCGCGCCGAGGCGATCATTCCCGGAGAGCTCATCGAAGTGCGCTTCGCGGGCGGTGCGTCGCTGAAGGCGCGTTCGCTGGTGATCGCGACGGGCGCTCGCTGGCGCGAAATCAATGTTCCGGGTGAGCGCGAGTACCGCAATCGCGGCGTGGCTTACTGCCCGCATTGCGATGGACCTCTGTTCAAGAACAAGCGCGTGGCGGTGATCGGTGGCGGCAACTCGGGTGTCGAGGCTGCAATCGATCTCGCCGGGATCGTGAGCCATGTGACCGTGGTCGAGTATGACGCGCAATTGCGCGCTGACGCGGTCTTGACGCGCAAGCTCCATAGCTTGCCGAACGTGACGGTGATCACGAGCGCGCAGACCACCGAGGTCCAGGGAGACGGTACGCGGGTGAATTCTCTCGTCTATAAGGATCGCGTCTCGGGTGCCTCGCGCACGATCGAGCTTGCGGGTGTGTTCGTGCAGATCGGCCTGGTGCCCAATACGGATTGGCTCAAGGGCACGGTCAAGCTGTCGTCGCGCGGTGAAGTGGAAGTCGATGCGCGCGGTCAGACTTCGGTACCGGGCGTGTTCGCGGCGGGGGACTGCACGACCGTGCCGTACAAGCAGATCGTCATCGCTGTGGGGGAGGGCGCTAAGGCATCCCTCAGCGCGTTTGATTACTTGATTCGATCGCCCCTGTCGGTTGCGGCGTAGGGTCGCGGTTGGAGCGCGGCTCGGTGGGCCGCGCGACTAGCCGCCGACTAGGTGCGGTAGCTCGTGATCACGCTGAGGATCGCGACGAAGTGACAGGCGACGCCGCCGAGCACGAACAAGTGCCAGACGACGTGCGCGTAGGGCTGGCGCTTCCATAAGTAGAAAGGCACGCCGCCGGTGTAGCAGAGGCCGCCGGCCACCACCCAGGCAAACTGAGTCGTCGTGAGATTCGCGCTCAGCTGTTTGAAGGCGACGATGCCGATCCAGCCGATCACGACGTAGAGCAGGGTCGAGAGTAGCGGGATGCGCAGCAAGCCGCCCGACATTTTCGCGATGACGCCGAACACGGCGAGTCCCCAAACGATGCCGAACAAGGACCAGCCCAAGGAGCCGCGCACGACGCCGATCGT
>Ga0116226_10005760_pt1 | contig 11074 bp, 7 predicted proteins | sample S1TSphfallax_FD_89692 | JGI IMG/M metagenome (GOLD analysis project Ga0116226, IMG submission 89692) | Host-associated microbial communities from peat moss isolated from Minnesota, USA - S1T2_Fa - Sphagnum fallax MG | ecosystem: Host-associated > Plants > Peat moss > Unclassified | place: USA... | reverse complement strand
TTGCATGTTAGTTGCACACACAACCGTATGGCCCAAAAATTATACAATACCAAATTTGTAGTTGCAAATATGACCAAGATAGTTGCAAACGACAATTAGTTGCATGCCAGTTGCATAGTGACTAGTTGCAAATGACAAGATTTCTAGTAGTGCAAGAACATGAAATGTGACTCCCGAACTTCACTCTCGACTTGCACTTTTGCAAACCCTTGCTTTGGTCATGAACCCAAGACTAAGGTCGCAACAAGGAAAAATTAGGACACATGGTCGCTCTTGACACTACAATAGACACATTACAATCATTGCAAGGAAAGATGCAAATTTTCAAAATGTGCCTTCTATGCCATTAGATTGGATTGAATGGTGATTATGCATTTTTAAGGTTTTGATGACTTCAAACAAATGAAAATAAATGGGCCATTGGTAACAGCATCCATGAAGTTGATAATTGAACTTTGTTAGCTCTTTTGTTGATCATGCACCTTAAAACATAATTACACTAAATCAATTGGTGCGTCATGTTCATATAAAATTTTGTACTAGGGTTTTTTGTAAATTGATCACACCTAATCAAAGCATAATAAAAAACACTTAATTAATCATGTGATAATCATTTTTGGATAAAGGATTTTTTTTAATTTATAAGATTTGGTGGTAAATCTAATTATTAATTAAATCATGTAAAAAAACTAATCAAATTTCATGCTTGATTTTCTTACATCAAAATAAGAAACTGTGTTTTAAACACCATGTGTATTGCACCACATTTACATGTGACAAAAGACTCATGAACTTCAAGCAGACTTTGAATTTTGAAAAATATCAAGTTGTACATTTATTGGCTTTTGAGTGCTTTTTAAATGTTTTTTTTTATAGTCCCCAATTAGTACAAAAAAAATTGGTGAATAAATAATTCGTAGATTGAAAATTAAAAAACCCTTTGTGAATGTATAATTATTTGATGCTACATCTATTCAACTTTGCAAGTCCTAAATTCAATTTATACATGTTCTAATATTTAGTATTCCCAACATCCATATTTTTCCTTAAGCACAACATTACATGATTTACTTGTCATTAAAATGGCATTACACATCCATATGTAATAATGATTACAAAAAGTTGACATGATTGATATGGTTTTTGGCTCATTGGCAATTTGATCCATAAGGATGATCTATGGTAAATTATGTATGAAAACACAACATGAATAACCATACATGTCGTAACCCTAACATAGGGTTTGCGACAAAGTGTGAAGTGCAAAGGCCCATGAAGTTGAAAATGTGTTTAGGTGTGAAACACACTCTCACAAATGGGGGAGAATGCAAGGGATGAAGCCCAATGACTCCCAAGTGCACTCACTTTGGGAGTTGCATTCATGCAAAAGTTGTGAATCTTCATAGGTTTGGTTCGACATGCAAAATTCTAGTAGAAAGTATGAATTCTAGTAGTAAGTACCATGTACCTTTATGAATAAAGAAATTCTAAACTCACTTGACTTGCAAAAAAATAATATTGCAACAAATAGTAACTACCACTCGTGCTCCACAACTCAATACCAAACATCTCATTCATCACATATTCTAGACATGGCAATCAAAAGCTTACAACACAACTTACACAAAAAGGATAGCAAAAACATGTACTAAATAGGAGAGAAATCAAGCACCCATTGACTCTTGGTCACTCAATATTTCCAAATTCTAGATGGATTGTTAGTGAATCAGGGTTTTTAAGTATGTTATGTTCTTGGATTTTCCCAACATTGAAACGACAGTTCCAAGCAACTACATTCTAGCACACACAATGAAAGGAAAAAAAATAATGAAATGGGAGACTCGCCCCTTCTAGCCATCCTGTTGTTGTTGACTTTACAATATCAATGTATTTCTATCGACCAAGGAAGCGAATCATGTAAGGGTCTTCTTGAACAATTATTATCAAAAACTTTTGAAGCAAAATTTTGTGCTTTCCTTCTTTGTTTGTTGCCATTGCCATGACTTCAAGGTTGTCAAGCTTTAGGATGTTTTCGGTCCCCAATGCAACGGATTCATTGGTGTGGGCATTGTCCACAACTATGATATTCAGTTCAATTTGTGCAAAGTTCATAGTGATTTAGGAAGGCACTAAGTTGTATTGTTCAACAAAGCTTCCAACTATAGATTACATGTTCTTTCCAAGAAGAGCTCCTTCCGTGATTGGCAAAATTTAATAATGCAACACAAGCTTGTTGTGTGCTTTAGTACTAAATCTATTAAACTTGTCATTTCATCAATCAATGCAACATTTGCAATACTGAAAGTACATGATGAAATTGTTATAACTCAACCCTAAACCCTAAACTTTCATATTTTGCTTGTGAGATGGACTATGCAACTTATCCTTCTGCATTTTAAGGAAGGGAAATTTCAAAGATGATTTGCAAACACCATTTTTTGTAAAACACATACCTTGTTTTGTAAAATAGAAATCATGTTATAGATATCATCGATGGTGTTGCAGTCAATGACGACCAACAAAGCGAGGTTCAACAATGAATGTGAAATGAATGTTGATGATGGTTTACATGGGTGGACAAAGGATGGAAATTGGTGGGTTTGTTTGATGACATGGGTTTGGTGTAGGTGGGGTCACCAAATGACATGGACGTCGAAAGCATGGGTCCAGTGGTGGGGCCTATTTTGGACATGGAAGGTGTGAAAATGGGGTCAAGTGGTGGGGTAGTGATGCTGAAACAACATCGGATAAAGCTCATTAAGGGGTATTTGGCACCTCATGTGCACTAGTGGTTATTGGTTCATTGTAGCCCATGGTCACCATGTGAGAGTTGTAGGCCAAAAGAAAACAACCTTATCTTCAATAGAAAATGTTTTGTAGGGTCAAAACTACCTTAAATGGGCATTAGTTTTAGCAATATTTTGGAAAACATTCAAGAGACATGTTGAAAAAATCCAAGAAAATGATACAACTTTAAAAAATTGTTTAACATGGGAAATAATTTGTACAAAATACTTTGAGTTCTTAATGAAGGAGGTAAATGAAGTTGGCAATGACAAAACATGCGATTGGACCATAACTAAAACTAGATTTTGGAACTAATCCACATATTCATATTGAATCCATACATTAAATATCAAAAAACCTTGTTGCCTTTATTTTCCTCAATTTTCTGATTTGGCAAAATGAATGAATTGCAATTCGAATTTCCACATTTTGCACTAAAACAACAAATCGTTAGCCACCAAAAAAAAAATCATTGGTTGAGCTAGAAAGCCTAAAGGGAATGAATTTTGACCAATTGGCTTAGGTTGCTCAGAATTACCAAAACATGTGCTACACAATTTTGAACATTATGGACTGAAATTTTGTAACACATTAGACAAAATGTTGAACCTATCTAAAAGCTAGAAGTCATTATTCCAAGATTTGGGTGTTGAAATCTACAACACCTTTTAATGAGATGTATGGAAGGTGAGTTGAATGCATTTAGGTTAAATATTTTGGGAAAAACTTGAAAATGTGAATACTATTTAATTTTATTAAAGTAGGTTATATTTGACATCTAAATGTCACATTGCTTGAAGCATGTACACTAGTTACTGAAAGGGATTCCTTCTAACTTATACTTTAAAAATATTCATGTGTATTCCATTTTCTTTTCAATTTTGGGACAAAGTCAAAGTGGCAATTACCACAAGAAGATTGAAGTAAATTTGGTTGATAGAGATATTTAATGGTACGTACACACTTGGTGTTGGGGCAAACAAGTTTAAAGTTGCTAACATCTACTTAACAAAACCCTAATTTGTATCATGAACATTTTTTTACTAGCCACTAAAAAAAGCCTACTTACTTCAAAGTTAATCTACCATTCAAAACTAGAGCATCTACACCTAGAAGTACCTTACCTATAAAGATTTTTGTGTTGCCTAGATGATGGTTTGTCATCTACACTTGTCAAAAAGGTAAGTTAGTGGCAAAAAGATGATTGCATCTTTGCTCCCAACTCCAAAAGAAGCATGCTCTTGCAATTGTTTGTTACAAATTTCTTGCATGTGTGTCAAGCTTGTCACTTGTTTCTTTCAATTGTTTGTTGTGTTCATCTTCTTTCCATTGTTTGATGTTGCTCATGGGTTTTACAGTGTTTACAAATCTCCATTTTTTCCTTGCAATATTGTCATGAAGAAACTTCCCAACATGGTTCTTACTCTTCTTTCCTTTTTGGCCTCTTACCTTTTGTGATCTTTGATTCTTTGGTGTAGTTACAGCAAATACAAATTTTTGAACACTTATAGAATAGAATGTGAATTTAGAAATGCATGAAACAAAACTAAACTTGAATATATTTGCAATTGAAGTTCAAAATAATTATTCACTAGGATCTATGTTTCCTTGGCTAGAATCAAATTCATCAACCATGGTGTCATCATCTTTCTGTGATACCATTCTACTTGTGTTGATTATTGTAACATGAATGTACTTGGCACAAAGGTGTTATGCAAAAATGTTGTGTGAAATTGTTGAATGAAAGTGTCGTAGGAAGGTGCTATGTGAAGTTGCTAGATGCAAAAATGTTGTATGCAAGTTGTTGCGTGATGGAATGTATGTGAGAATGTTAATGGGAACATGATGTGCATAATGAATTTTTTTATTTCAAATTATCTTGCCTTTTTTTTGGCAAATAAGTTACCACAAGCTTTTACAAGAAAATGTTAAAACATTGGTGTTAATTTAAAACTTAATGTTAATGTAACTCCAATTCTTAACACTTTTGCCACATGTACATGCCTATCATCGCTTCGTGTTAGGATAACATTAAGTGTATACACAATGTATCTTGCATTTTTTTAAACATTCACTTACCAACACTTTAACTCGAGAGGTGTTGTACCATAATAGAAACATATTGAAACATCCTTCTATATTGGCTACGTATTGGAACCTATTTAAGAAATTTGGTAGTTTATTCTTTTAGAAATAAAAAATTTGGCAAATTTATTTGGGCCATTTTTTCTTTAAAAGCCCTTAATGTGGATTGAAATCAGATTTTTTTGGTTGAAAATTTGTGAATATTTACCAAGAAAAATATCACCACTTTGGTGGTTATAATATGATGGATTTAATAGAATACTTTTCAAAAGAAAATATTTACCAAAAAAATGTGTTCCTCATCAAATGGAATGGAAGAAATAGAATCCATCACTCAAAAATACAAAAAAAAACCATAATGACATGGATTTTATAATGTGGAACTAGATTTAACCAATTTAGCAAGTTCTTTGAAGTTGGAATGTTATTTAGTCACAAATTTGGCTACTTTCCATATTGGGTAATGTTTATTAGCATGGGTGTAATGCCTTGCCCTTTGAGCAAAGTAAATTGAGCAAAATCCCCCACAACCACCCCCGCCCCCCAATTATCATTATTATTATTTCCCCTCCTTTATTCTTTGGATATTCTCATATGCTTCTCAATAATCCATCATTTTTATGTCAGAATTTTCATGTCCATGTAGATGCGCAAGGGAAAGAGGTTAAATAGATAGGCTTCAAAGAGGTAGGTTACTATATTTTTATATACATAACCTGGACATGAAAAAGGCACATGTTAAAATTTCTTTCCATATCCATGTAAGTGGTAATCAGAAAGGAGTGAAGTAATTAGGCTTGGAGGAGCTAGGTATGAATGGCACATACACACGTAGAACAATATTTTTTATTATATAGATTTTATTTAAGACCCGTGCTTGATGTCACAAGATTAAATGCAATGGTAGATTTGAGATACCACAACCACATGTACATCAATAGCCCCAGTTTGGCTAGGTTGATGAATAAACTTTGGGGATGGATGCCAAGGACAATGAATGATATTGGAGTGAGGACTAAATGGCAGGGTTGATGTAGTAATTATCATGTAGAAGATTTTTATTTTACTTTAATTAAATTCTGGTTTCTTAAGTTGAGTTCATTAGAAATTCTTAAGTATCCAGAGGGATTGATCCCATGTAGACTGTAAAAACTTCTTAAGCAGTGGAAGTTTCAATGTAATGTGACCAAAAGCTGGAGTGGGGGGAGAGGGGTTTTCTACCCTCTCTCCTCTTCACCCACCAACTTTTTCTTCATGCATCTTCACTTCCCACCTCAGAAATCTTGCAACCTTCTAGAGGCCGTAAAGAAGAACTTATGAAATAAAAGCCAATACCAAAGTTTATCTACATAAGTTTATCACTCATAAGCTACATTACACATCAACAGCCTCCAAAGATTTGTCGGCACCTCCTTCATGATCTTTGATGCACTTAATTGTAGTAATCACAGAGGATTTTATGCATTGGTTCATGAATTCACCAAACCCTAATTTCTTGCATCAACCACTGGGTTGTTAAGTGGTAGGTATTTCAACCCACATCAACCCTATTTACGCATTAGAGTATAATATACCAACTTGGTGAGGTTCATCTCTTCATTGCTACAAGCAACAACTTTCTAGTTTAGGTTTCATTGCAAATTTTGCTTGTTGTACACTTATGTACATTGTGTGGAAAATGGCCACAAAATCAGAAGTTTGGCGTTGAAACCTTTCCATGGCATCAACTTTGTACGCACTTATGGGTTTCAGAAGCAACCAACGTTTTTTTTAATGAAAATCTTCCTAAGCCATATGCTACTTTAAGTTTCAGCACCCAAGCGTGAAATCAATTATTTTTGGGGTGTCAACATAATTCAACACCTCACTTTTTATCTTCCAAGTTTTCAACATAGGGAGTGTAAAAAATTTCTATAATTTCAGGTAAGTTAGTGAAAAAGATGAGGTTTTGAGACAAAGAAGGAAGGGAGAGAACAAAGAAGAATTTTTTCATTATTAGGCAAAGTCAATGTAGATTTATTCTGAAATTTTAGACTTATCAGGAGAAATTTCCCAAAATTCTCAACAAGGAAAAATTGAATTAATATGTGTTGAAACATGTTGAAGAGTGAAGAGAGTACAGGCCAATGCTCTATGTGGACATTGTAGGGTAAGGCATTAATGAGTAGTGGAACATTCACAAAATCCATGCCAACATGTTTTTACAAAACCTTACTTTGAAAATGTCAGCAGGCATGGACATTGGAAACCAACCAATGCCATCCTTTCGAACAAAATTTTCTACACCAAAATTCTCCCTTTGGGAAGTATTAAATCTTACAACCCAAAAAACCCGGGGGCAAATATATAGTTTCAATAAATATATAGTTATATAGTTGGCAACAGGGTTTTTATTTTGCTCAAGTAGGTCCACTGCTGAGGAATAATTACCATTAGAAGGCAACTGTCCTAGGCAGGCTCTAGCATTTTTCCAAAAGTGCTACTACAAGTGGCAACCTAGGAAGTGCCTAGGTCACAATGTCTATAATTTAATTATTTTTATTTCGAAAAATGGTGAAAAAATCCCTAGAAATCACTATTTTTGGTTTTTTTTCAAGTTCTGAGAAAGTCGCCAAGTTGCGAAATTTGGCAACCAATTTTTTTAAAAAGCACTAGCCTAGTTGGCAACTAGAAAGTGAAAGGCTGTTGGAGCTCCAGTGGCTCTCTAAGAATAAATCTCATCAAAACAAAGAGTCCATGATGTTCCCCAAAACCTGTCAGATTCTTTTCATTCATCCAACACTGGCGTTTTTTCATCCATCAGTGCTAGATCTTAAGTACATATTTGCGATTGGGTTGCAAAGATTTTTTTATATTTTTGGTTATAACGCGAAGAGGGTCACCATACCCAACACTGCTGAAGCTCCTGCCATTAGAGCAGCTACAGTAGCTGCGGTTGGGACCAGAGCGCAGCTGCCTGCAGATGAGCTTTGAGCCGATCCGGGGCCAGGAGCTTCGACTGTGCCGGGACCAGACGCGATGGCAGGGCTCACAGCTCGAGGAGAAGAAGCTGGGGTGATAAAGCTGGGAGAACCAACTGGTGCATGAGAACTGAATGGTGAGCCTGCTGGAGTGAGTGCACTTTTAGATCTAGGAGCTCTGATGGGAGTGGGAATAGGAGAGCTAGTGGGGTAAGAAGTGGGAGGTGGAGCTAGAGGAGGTGAAGGTAAGGATATTGTGGGTCGAGGTGGAGCTGGCAGAGGCGGTGAAAGTAAGCTGGGTGTGGGAGCTGCTGGTGAAGGCAGAGGTGGTGAAGGTAAGGGTGTGGGGGATGGACTAGGCAGACTAGGAGGAGGTGAAGGTAATGGTGTGGTAGCTGGGGGCGAGGGTAGTGATGTGGAAGGTGTGGGAGAAGGAAATGGTGGTGAGGGTAGGGGTGGAAATACTAGGGTTACTGGTGGTGATGAAGCTGGAGGTCGGAGTACTTTGTGACCAGGGACATGAGGAGGAGGAGAAGGAGGGAGAGTCTTAGGGGGTGGTGGAGAATGAACTGGAGGAGGAGGAGGAGGAGGAGAGTGTACCACAGTAGGAGGAGGTGATAGTGGTGGAGAAACATTGACTACCTTTGGGGGTGGAGCTTCTGAAGATTTGCCAGGCAATACATTGACTTTCAACAGCATACCAGCGCCGGAACAATGCGTTGGAAAGCCACAAATGAAGTAAGATGTGCCAGGAGAATCCAAGGGGATAATATCATCTCCGCTGCTGTAAGTTTGCAAAGGATTTAGGGTATTGCAGGTATTGTAGTCGGCTGCAGTCACTGCTTCCACGTCGTGGGATTCTGCTTGGTACTTGAATTCTACGAGCACACCATATATAATGAAATTAGACATGCATGCCAATATATCAGCTGCCTGACTTGACTTGCATCACCAGATTCCACCATGTCAAATTTAATGCAATTAAAGAATTATGGGAACAACAAATAAGAATCCAAGACAAGTTACTACTACTCCAAATTTTACTACTACTCCAAATTAACATTGAACATATCCACAATTTCATATCAAATTCTTATAAAGGGCATGCTACACATTCATAGCCATTTTCAAGACCATAGAACTCTAGGGTATACCCAAGTTCTATACCCTAAACTATAGCCAACCTAAACCTGTTTTAAATGGGGCAACACCCCAAATTCAGGTTCTAATTCAATTTTAAGAAGAGGCCAGTTATCCAACTAAGTTCCAATGACAATTCCAACAAAACTCGAAACCTCTGATCTGGAGACCCTAGAACCTGACCCTGCCTAAATCCCAGAACCTGCCAACACTGGTTGCAACCACACTCTCATCTGATGATAGAAAACCACATGAGGAAGGCAGATCGCGTATTAGCTAGCTAGCAGCTTGAGGTCCTGCTGGAAATGTTTGTTACTCAATATGGATCATGTATGATTACGTACCCAGCTTGTCACCGACGAAGAACTTGATCCCAGCTGCCCAGTCATTGTATTGTGTTGGGCTAACAGCATAATTCCAACCCGCTGCACCTCCCACCACATATGTAGTTCCCTGTGCCGACGAAGACGCGGCCGCTGATAACAAGCCAAGCACCACTACCACTGCTGCAGCTGCTGTTGCTGTTGAGCCCCTCATATTCCGAATCTTGACCTAACGTATTGAGTACAGTCAAACCGGGATGAAAAGAAATCCTTAATTGAACCTCCCAATCTTCTCGAAGCCAGATCACTTGCAAATCCTCAGATCGTCAGATTATTCCTCGGATCTCGAAGCAAATCCTCAGATCATCAAATTATTAATTCCTCCACTATATCACTCAAAAACTTCCAAGACTCATAATGTAACACACTATGGGTACCCTAACTAGTTAGCAAGTTAGCAAAAGCTTTCTGCTTCAGCAGCAGCAGCAGCTTCCAAACAGATCCTGGTTTCAAATGAGTCTTGACAATTTCATGACTGAAAATCTCAACTAGTTTAGAAATTTCGTTGGAAACCTGAAGCCCAGCTTGCTTTGAGCTTTCCAGCTCCTGGCATATAATAATAAGTCTTCACCGTTGTAGATCAGGTGGCAATAATCGTCCAGCTAAATCGACAATGGCCCGGACTCCTGATCACTCGTAGTATCCCTTGCAATGGTGCAGCCCTGTAGCTGCAACTACAGCTAGTCTTTCCCAATTTTAGGAATTCATAGCAACGGATCATGATTCGGTTGGGGGAGAGAATGAGGGGGAGGAAAGTTGAGAGGAAATTCTTAGTAGCGCTTCTTTTGTTTTTTTTGTTTTTGTCAACAAAGTCTAACAATAGAGATCTAAAGCGACTGATCTAGAGAGATGATCGACCCATGATTTACAACAGACACCCTGCTGCAGAGAGTTGACTGATATTCCAATTGGGAAAATTCGCCACTGCCAGCCAATTTTGCACTGGCAGCAAGCTGCAAACCCAATTTATCTGAGCTGCATCATGGCACCAGCAGCTGCTTATATTACACCTGATCATATATATATAGTAATATAGATCTGCTCGATGGAGGGATCGGGTATTTTGAATTTTCCAAGAATATATTCAACTCCCAGCTGTGCTCCCAAATAAGCTGATTAGGTCATAATTTAGAACGTGACCATACATATATACATGCATGCATACATACATATTATACCTATTACTACTGATGTTTGGCACAAAAATAATTTGTAATTTAAGGTCTAGTTGTAAAAAAGGGAAAACATTTACTGATATTGGCTGAAACTGTTGAAAATTGAACTCCCAACTTCTGACATTAAACTATTTATTGTTCCAACCATTGGGTGGTTATTATCACAAATTTACACAACAAAACAAAAGGTGTATTTTGCATTGTGGTTCCGCATATGTTGAAATTCTGGAAAATTAAATTTGGTCACTACTTAACCTCATTTTGTAGAATAAATAAATATCCAACAAAGAAGTGCTGAACATCCACCCTAGGCATGGCATATACATACACACATGATCACATCATCTTCGCAGAGTAGCTAATGAGTTAGCTAGCTAGCTAAGATGGCTAGTTAGTTAGCTAGCCGATTGGTTGCCTGGCCAGCTAATTACTTAGTCAGCTGAATAATTAGCTAATTAGCAAACTAGCTAAGGTGGGCTAATTATTAGCTAGCTAGCTCACCTTAGCTAGCTAATTGGAAAGAGTATCATCACCTGCTGGCTGG
>Ga0116226_10005759_pt1 | contig 11074 bp, 9 predicted proteins | sample S1TSphfallax_FD_89692 | JGI IMG/M metagenome (GOLD analysis project Ga0116226, IMG submission 89692) | Host-associated microbial communities from peat moss isolated from Minnesota, USA - S1T2_Fa - Sphagnum fallax MG | ecosystem: Host-associated > Plants > Peat moss > Unclassified | place: USA... | reverse complement strand
GCAATCCAGCGTGTCGAGCCCGAGCAATTCTGCGCCCTTGATGTAGGGTTCAGGATCAGGCTTTCCCTTCCGTACCCGTTCTGAAGTAATGAACGTGTCGGGCACCGGAATGCCGCCCTCGCTCAGCCGCACGCGCGCCAGGCGCTCCGTTGCCGAAGTCACAATCGTCCAGAATTTCTGAGGAATGGATTCAACAATCGGCTTCACACCTTCCAGCACATGCAGGCCATCCACATCCGCCGTTTCCAGGTCTTCAATCCGCTTGAATTCCGCATCGACTTCGTCGGGTGGTACGAGTTTGCGGACGATGTCGAGCGCCCGCTGTCCATGCGACGCGGCAATCACCTCGGTCACATCCAGGTTGCGCGCCTTGGCCCACGTGTTCCAACTGCGCTCGACCGATGCGATGGAACTGATCAGCACTCCATCCATGTCGAAAAGTATGCCGCGTGTTCGGATCTTCATGCGTGCGTCTCCAGTCCTATGCGCGGCTGCTCAGCGCGAATTGGCGTGCTGCCGCCAGCAGCGCATCTACTGCCCCTTTTGAAGTTGATTCTGAATAGATTCGTAACAGCGGTTCTGTGCCCGAGGCGCGCAGCAACAGCCACGTCTTCGCGGCATTCGGTTTGTGCGCGGCTTCTGGATTCTTCAGGTAAAACTTCACTCCATCGAGTGTTTCCACATGGTCAACCGACATACCAGCGAAGCTATCTACGCCGGCCCGGGCCCGCGCAATGGCCGCTTCCTTAATAGCGTTGTCGATATGCAGATCGATGCGCCCATACTGATGCTCGCCAAATTCTTCCTGCAGATCGGCCACGAGCTGGCCCAGCGTCTTGCCTTCTTCTGCCATTACGTTGGCCAGCAGCAGGGCATTCAGCAATCCATCGCGCTCGGGTAAGTGTTTCTTGATCCCGATGCCGCCTGATTCCTCACCGCCAATCAGGATGTCCTGCTCAAGCATCAGGTCGCAGACATATTTGAACCCGATCCCGTGCTCATAGAGCTTGCGGCCATACTTGGCTGCAATGCGGTCGAGCATTCCGGTGGTATTGAATGCGCGCGTCACGTCGCCGGGCCAGCCTTTGCGCTCGAGCAGCCACCGCAGCAGCACTGAATAAATCTTGTGCGGATCGACGAAGTTGCCGTGTTCGTCGACGGCCCCGATGCGGTCGGCATCGCCATCCGTCGCCAGGCCTGCGGCGCACTTATGCGCAACCACCGTTTCCTGCAATGCCCGGATGTGTGGTTCAATCGGCTCCGGATTGATGCCGGGAAAGAGGGGATCGTGCTCCGCGCGGATCTGCACATACTCTACGCCGAGCTTGTCAAAGATGCCGGCGAGAATGCCGCTTCCCGATCCATACATGCAGTCGATGGCCAGCTTCATTCCCGATTTCGCGATCAGATCGAGGTCTGCGAACTTTGAAATCGCCTCGACATACGGCGTGACGAAATCGACATCGGTGATGGAAGCCTTCTGCATTGCCGTCGGCAGCTTCGCACCGAGGTAGGATTCGATCTTCGCGATGATCGCCGGACTGCCGGAACCGCCGTAGCTCGCCTTGTACTTCACGCCATTCCACTGGAATGGATTATGGCTCGAGGTGATCATCACGCCGCCCGCCGCGCCGCTTTCGCGTACTGCGTAAGAGAGCGCCGGGGTCGGTGTCAGCCGGTCGGAAAGCCGCACGGGAATCCCAGCCTCCGCTGCCACTTCGGCCACTGTTCGCGCAAAATCGCGTGAGCCGAAACGCGTATCGTAACCGATACAGATTCCTTTGGACGGGTCTTCGTTTTCGAGGACATAGGTGGCGATCGCACTGGCTGCCACACGCACATTCGCAAATGTAAAGTCGTCGGCAATAATGCCGCGCCAGCCGTCGGTCCCAAACTTGATTGAAGGGTTTGTATCCATACCGTTAGATCAATGCCGTTTTCTTCAGTGCAGCAAGTTCCTTGACCACTTTGCCCACATCCTGCGAGCGATGGCGGGATGTAATCAACAGGGCGTCACCGGTATCCACAACTACCAGGTCTTCCACGCCCACGAGCGCTACAAACTTGCCCGGACTGTACACATAATTTCCGGTGGACTCAATGCTGAGCATGTCCGCTGCTTCTGTAATGTTCTCGCTTGCGATCTCCGGATAGCCAGCTTTGTGCTCATACAGCGCTGCCCAAGAACCAATGTCATTCCAGCCGAAATCTCCAGGCAGGCAATACATCTTCGACTGCTGCTCGCCTTTTGCCGACCGCGGCTCAAGCACGGCATAGTCGATGCTGATGTTCTCGCACTGCGGATACAGTTCAGCAAAGACATCGCTGAAAGCAGGCGTGCCGAAGGCCTGCGCGATTGCAGACAACTGTTGTGCTGTTTCCGGCAAGTGCTCCCGCATCGCATTCGTTAGTGTGCGTGCACTCCACAAAAATATCCCGGAATTCCAATAAAAGTTACCGCTCTTGATGAATTCTTCAGCTTTCGCGCGGTCGGGCTTCTCTGTAAATCGCCGCACCCTGGCCACGCCCGGCTTCACTGCTGCGCCAGTTTCGATATAGCCATAGCCGGTTTCCGCGCGAGTCGGCTGGATGCCGATCACGACGATATTGTCATCAGCCGCGGCAATCGCAATGCCCTGTTTCAGGATTTCTACGAAAGCCGCCTCATTGGCAATCACCTGGTCGGAGGGAAAGATACCGATCACCGCGTCCGGCGAAGTCTTTTCGAGAATAAACGCGGCCAGTCCTGCTGCCGGCGCAGTATTCCGCGCTGCCGGTTCGCAGAGGATGTGTTGCCGGGGCAGAGTGGACAACTGTCCCGCGATCGTTTGCGACAGCAGGTCATTTGTGATGACCCATACCTGGCTCTCTGCTGCCAGCGGCGCCAGACGATCCACTGTGCCCTGGATCATCGTGCGCTCGCCATCCAATGCCAGCACCTGTTTTGCCCGCGCCTTGCGGCTGCGCGGCCAGAAGCGCGTACCACTGCCTCCGGCTAGAATCACTGGCTTGAAATCAGTTGCGTCTGCCGTCATCGATCCTCATTTTTAGGATGTATCTGCCGTAGCGTGTCGTCTGAGCGACCTGGCCCGACGCATTCAATACCCGCAAAGTGCAGTCGAAGCTCATCGCCAAACTGCCGCTTGGAGCTGGATTCTCGTTAGCTAAGCCTGGTGAAGAAGTCCTTCATCCGCCGAGCGCCTTCTTCCACATCGTCGTGTGAGACAGCATAGGACAGTCGGATGTGAGCATGGGTGCCAAATGCCTCGCCGGGCACCGAGACTACGTGGGCTTCGTGCAGTAGTTTCGCGGCCAGCTGCGTTGTATTTGCGATCCCGGTCTTGCCCAGGTACGCAGACACGTTTGGATACACGTAAAACGCGCCCTCGGGCACGGTGCAGGTAATGCCCGGGATCTCACTCAAGCGGTCCAGGATGCGGTCGCGCAGTTTCAGATAATCCGCGCGCATGTCGCAGACGCACTCCTGAGAACCGGTGAGTGCCGCAATCGAAGCCTTTTGCACCAGCGATGCGGTGGAAGAGGTCGACTGGCTCTGCAGCTTGCTCATAGCCGCAATCACCGGCTTTGGTCCGAGCGCGAAGCCGGCGCGCCAACCGGTCATGGCGTAGGTTTTCGAGAGTGATCCCAACACGATCACGTGTTCCTTCGCCTCCAGGAATGAGCCGCCGGAGATCGGCGCTCCCTTATATTGCAGGTAGACATAACACTCATCCAGCAGCAGGAATATCTTCCGCTCGTGCGCCAGCTTCACAATGCGCTCAAGATCGTCCGGCGACACCACCGATCCGGCAGGATTTGAAGGCGAATTCAGAATGATGACCCTGGTCTTTGGGGTGATGGCCTTCTCGATCGCCTCGGCCGTGATCCGGAAGTTTTCCGCTTCGTCGGTCTGGAGATACACCACCTTACCGCCCGCATACTGGATAATGTCCTTAAACGAAACCCAGTAGGGCACGGGCAGAATCACTTCATCGCCGTGGTCGACGAGCACCTGGATCGCGTTGAAAAGCGCCAGTTTGCCGCCCGTGGTGAACACTGCCTCTTCCACTGCGTAATCTGACCCGAAATCTGCCGCGTGCCGGTCGACAATTGCCTTGCGCACCTCAGGAATTCCCGAGACCACTGTGTAGCGCGAGAAATTTCCTTCGATGGCGGCGATCGCGGCGTCCTTAATATGTCGCGGCGTCGCAAAGTGAGGCTCGCCCGCGCCGAAATCGACCAACTTCACACCTTGCGCGCGCAGTTTTGCTGCCTCGGCGGTTACAGCCATAGTGGCCGAAACTTCTATGCGGCCGATACGGTCGGCGAATATCTTCCCGGGGGCGGCAGGCGGGTTGGCGACAGGGGCAACGATTGTCGAAGCGCTCATGCCTGTATTGTGTCAGATTTTGCCCTTACAGCGAAGAAAACTCGCGGTCCGGAACGTGGGTGATATCATTGAGTGATATCAAAGAGGTGCGGATGCGGACACTTGTCGATCTGCCCGAAAAGCAGATCAAAGCCCTCAATCAGTTGAGCAAACAGCGCAAAGTTTCCCGCGCGCAACTGGTCCGCGAAGCCGTCGCCTCCTATATCGACGCAAACAGCAAAGCGTCGCGCGACGCCGCCATCGATGCTGTCTTCGGTATGTGGAAAGACAGGAACATCGACGGTCTTGAATACCAGAAGAAGATGCGTGCAGAGTGGGACCATTGAGCGTCCTCTTCGACACCAACATCCTCATCGATTGTGTGAACGGAATCCCCGCCGCGCAAATGGAATTGAAGCGCCATGGCGACGCGTTGATCAGCATCGTGACCTGGATCGAGGCAATGTCTGGCGCGCGGACAACAGCCGAATCGGACATCATGCGAGGGTTCCTGGCAAGGTTCGATTGCCTCTACCTGGACGCAGAGATTGCGGAGGAGGCTGCCATTTTGCGGCAACGCTACAAACTGAAGCTTGCCGATGCATTGATCCTGGCCACAGCTCTCGTGCAGAACGCGGTGCTGGTGACGAGAGATTCGGAATTTCCGAAGAATATAGCCACCATACGCACCCCCTACATGTTGTAGCGATCCAGCAACAATCGCTCCACCCTCCGAAAATCCTCTTCCGTATCGACGCCGACCGTCTCAAACTCTGTTGGCTCCACGTACACCGTCATCCCGTGCTCCAGCATGCGCAGTTGCTCCAGCTTCTCCGTTCGCTCAAGCAGCGAGGGTGGCAGCGCGGCGAAGCGTGCCAGCGCGGCCCTGGTGTACGCATAAAAACCTAAATGCTTCCTGTGCGCGGTGCCCGCGGCGTCGCGATCGAACGGAATGGTCGCCCGCGAAAAGTACAGCGCCTTTCCGTCGGTGGTCGTCACTACCTTCACGGCATTGGGATTCTGAATATCCTCCGCCGGGCAACGCGTCGAGAGCGTCGTCACATCGACATGATCGCTATGCCGGGTGAATGGCCGCAGCAGCGCTTCAATATGCCCAGCCTGCAAGAGCGGCTCATCTCCCTGCACATTCACGTAGACATCCGCATCCGTCTCCAGAGACACGGCATGGACGCGGTCGCTCCCGCTGGCAAGCTCTGCTGAAGTGATCCGCACATCCCAGCCCTCGGCCTGCCCCAGCGCCATCACTTCATCAGAGTCTGTCGCCACGATCACTTGATCCAGCAGCGGACATGCCCGCGCGGCCTGGTATACCCAGGCCAGCATCGGCCGCCCCGCCAACGGCAGCAGCACCTTGCGCGGCAGCCGCGTAGAAGCCAGCCGCGCCGGTATCACTGCGATTACTTTCAGTTTCTTCTTCATCGATGCCTGCCCATCGTAGCAACTTTCCCATCGCGACCTGCCGCTCGATACTGACCCAATGGTTATCCTGATTCGGTGCCGCCCTCACTCAAAACTTCCCGGCTTGGCCCGATACTTTGGCTCCTCTGCTTCCAGTACTTCGTCGCGGAGCAAACGGCGCGCTTCGCGTGGAAAATTCCTTATAGTTTCAAGACCAACTTCATCAGCGATCTTGGCGCGGTTCGATGTACCCTTTCCGGCCCCGATCCTGTCTGCTCGCCCCTGCATGCGCTCATGAATGCTTCCTTTGTGCTGCAAGGCCTGCTCATCTTTTTTGGGTCTATCTTGAATCGCAAGCTATTTCCCCCAGGCAGGCTTGTCACGTTAGCCATGGCACTCATCGCAGCCTCGGGAGCAGGTGTTTTGCTCGTCGGCCTCGCACCCGAGGACGCCAACCCCTCCCTCCATTACCTTGGCGCTGCCGAACACTTTCTGCTGGACAATCTCGGCATGGTGCTACTGGGCTGCCTTCTTCTTATTTCCCGCTGGCGGGCCACCCCGATCCTTGCGTCCTACACACTGGCGAGTGGTGTCATTGGTCTCACTGCCACAAGTCTCCTGTCAATGAAGATTCTTCTTGGCTGCGGCGTGGGCGGGATGGAGCGGTTCGCTGCCTACCCGTTCACGCTTTGGCTAAGCATCGCGGGCTTCTCCCTACTGGTCCACCGCGATGCCTTTCAATGATCCGTTCTCGTTTGACGCCGCCGGACGCGCTCCGTATCATCGAAGCTGGCCGGTGCCTGCGGTGCTGCCTCTTCCGCATGTCCGATTGGCGGTGTAGCTCAGATGGTTAGAGCGACGGACTCATAACCCGTAGGTCAATGGTTCGATTCCATTCACCGCCACCAGTCTTGATCCATCCTCCTCACGAAAGATCCAGATGCCCGGCAGACTCGCAGGAAAAACGGCAATCATTACAGCGGCCGCCCAGGGCATTGGCCGTGCTTCTGCTATTCGCTTTGCCGCTGAGGGCGCCATTGTCTACGCGACCGACATCAACGTATCTGCACTCGAAACACTCAACGCCGCCTATCCCGAAATCAAGACGCATCGCCTTGACGTTCGTGACTCGGCTGCTGTCGATGCCTTCGCCGCCAAGGTTGAAGCGATCGACGTGCTTTTCAACTGCGCCGGCTACGTTCACCAGGGCGATATCTTCGCCTGTTCTCAGCAGGATTGGGATTTCTCCTTCGACCTGAACGTCACCTCGATGTATCGCACCTGTCGCGCCTTTCTTCCGGCTATGCTCGCCCAAGGGAAGGGAAGCATCATCAACATGTCCTCGGTAGCCTCCAGCATCAAAGGCGCGCCGAACCGCTTTGTTTATGGCGCAACCAAGGGTGCAGTCATCGGCCTGACGAGAGCCATCGCCGCCGATGTCGTCTCCCGCGGCGTTCGCTGCAATGCGATCTGTCCCGGCACGGTTGAAACGCCCTCCCTCGACGACCGCATTGCTGCTCTGGGCGACGTCGAAAAAGCCCGTGCGGCCTTCCTTGCCCGTCAGCCTATGGGCCGCCTGGGCCGCCCCGAAGAGATCGCCGACCTCGCCGTCTACCTGGCGTCCGACGAGTCGTCCTTCACGACGGGCCAAGCACACGTTATCGACGGCGGCTGGGACATTTAGCCGCTGAATCTGGAGGAGATTTGAAGCTACTACGCTACGGCCAGACCGGCCAGGAGAAGCCCGCGATTCTCGCGGCCGATGGCAGCATCCGCGATCTTTCCTCGGTCATCCCCGACATCTCCGGAACGGTCCTCTCTTCTACGTCACTTCAACAATTGCGTACTCTCGACCCCAGCACCCTGCCGGTCGTTCCCGGTCAGCCGCGATTGGGTCCGTGTGTTGCCGGGGTCGGGAAGTTTATCTGTATCGGACTGAATTACTCCGATCACGCAGCCGAAACCGGCGCGACTGTCCCCAGCGAGCCTGTGGTTTTTATGAAGGCTACATCCTCGATCATCGGACCCAATGATGACGTCGTCATTCCGCGCGGCTCTGCAAAGACTGACTGGGAAGTCGAACTCGGTGTTGTGATCGGGACCACGGCAAAATATGTGCGCGAAGCGGATGCGCTCTCGCACATCGCCGGCTACTGCGTTGTCAACGATCTGTCTGAACGCGCCTTTCAACTCGAAGGCACAGGCCAGTGGGTGAAGGGTAAGAGTGCCGATACCTTCGGCCCCATCGGGCCGTGGCTGGTCACTGCTGATGAGGTCGCAGATCCGCAGGACCTCACGCTATGGCTCTCGGTCGATGGCCATGAATACCAGCGCGGCTCCACGCGCACCATGGTTTTCGGCGTGGCGTTCCTCATCAGCTATCTGAGCCGGTTTATGAGCTTGCAGCCAGGGGACGTCATCTCCACGGGGACCCCTCCCGGCGTGGGCCTGGGTCAAAAGCCGCCAAAATATCTCCGCGCCGGCAACACAATTCGTCTTGGTATCGATGGTCTCGGAAACCAGACGCAGCATGTGATCGCCGAACCGTTGTCCTGAAGCGCTCGCATGTGCTTTGAGTTCAACTCTCGGCCAGCACTTCGGCCAGGTGAACGGCGCGCCGTGTCGTGTTCTGCGCAATCTGTTCCCGGCAGCTGAACCCATCGGCAACAATCACTGTATCTGAGCCGGTTTGACGCACTGCCGGCAACAATCGCTGCTCTGCCAGAGTCTGCGAGACTGCGAACTTGTCTTCAGCGAACCCGAAATGTCCTGCCATCCCGCAGCATCCCGCGTCGAGCAGTCGCACTTTGGCTCCGGTCGCTTGCAGCAAAGTCATCTCGTCGCTCGTCTTCATCAACGCGGCGTGATGACAGTGTCCCTGTACGAGCATCGATCCACTGCGCGGCGGCGGCCGATAGTGCGGTGCCCTCTGTACCAGGAACTCACTGAGCAGAAACGTATTCGCCTTGAGCTTGGCCGCTCCTGGATCGAGCGGCAGCAGGTGCATCATCTCGTCGCGGAAGACGGACGCACAACTTGGCTCCAGAACCACTACTGGCATCTCCGCGTACGGGCGGATCTTTTCCAGCGTATGGACGAGATATGCGCGCGCCTCATCCAGCATTCCGAAGTCGTAGAGCGGGCGGCCACAGCAGGCGTGGCTCCTCAACACATGGACACGAAATCCCGCAGAGACGAGCACTTTATGGGCAGCCACGGCGGCTTGTGTCCGGAAATAGTTGTTGAAGGTATCCGCCCACAACAAAACGTCTCCCAGTGCCTTTGCGGGCTGCGGCAATTGTCGTGCCATAGACCTGTAGGTCCTCATCGCAAACGCTGGCAGGGATCGCGAAGGATGAATATGCAGCGCCTTCTTCAACAACCCTGAAGTCAGCGGTGACCCATGCAATGCATTGACGAGCGCCGGCGTCAAAGAAGCCAGCCGGGACCAGCGATCGATGTACCCAAAGCCATAGGCCGCCAGCGGACGCTTCCTGTCTTCGTAGTAGTGCGCGAGAAACTCAGCCTTGTACGTGGCCATATCCACGTTGACCGGACACTCCGTCTTGCAGGCCTTGCAAGCGAGGCAGAGATCGAGCGCCTCAAAGACTTGCTCGCTCTGCCATCCATCGCGGACCACATCACCCTGCATCATCTCCCACAGCAGGTGCGCGCGTCCTCGTGTTGAGTGCTTCTCTTCGCGCGTCGCCATATAGCTGGGGCACATTGTCCCCGACTCTGCTTTGCGGCATGCCCCCACGCCAACGCAGCGCAGGGCAGCGTTTTCAAATGACCCTCCATCGGCGGGAAAGTTGAAATAGGTTGAAGTCTGTTTCGCGGCGTGGCCCGTGTTCTCGCGAAGAAAATCCTGCGGCTGATACGCATCGACCAGTTTGCCCGGATTCATCTTGTTGTCCGGGTCCCACAGCGCCTTGAATCTGCGAAATGCCCCGATCAGTTCCGGTCCGAACATCTTTTCCAGGAGTGCGCCGCGTGCCTGGCCATCGCCGTGCTCACCGGAAAGCGATCCGCCGAGGCCCACCACCAGGTCTGCCGCACGATCAATAAACTCGCGGTAGTTGGCGATGCCGCGTTCGCTGCGAAAATCAAAGTTGATGCGCAGATGTACGCATCCATGGCCGAAATGCCCATACAGGGGCGAGTGGTAGCCATACTCGCGCATCAACGCGGTGATGGAACGAAGGTATGTCCCGAGCTTCTCCGGCGCGACTGCCGCGTCCTCCCAGCCCTCCCAACCATGGGGCACACCGGGGGAGAATGCAGTTGCGCCCAAGGCTGATTCACGCACAAACCAGGCCTTGCGCGCCTCGTCCTTCGTAAACAGACGCGCGGTAGGCGAGCCGGGCAGAGACCGCGCCGCCTCTGCGAGCGCATTTGCCTGGGCGGTCGATTCGCCTTCAGTGTCAGCGCCATATTCGACAAACAAAATGCCATTGCCGCCTGGCAACACCTTTACTTCTTCTGTGCCGAGGTCCTTTCTACGCATGCGATCCAGCAGGATGTCGTCGATGCCTTCCAGGGCGATCGGCTGATGCGGGAGCGCCAGAATTGCCGGCACGGCATCTGCTGCCACGAAGGCATCGGGAAAGCCCAGCCCGACTACGGCTCGGCATTGCGGACTCTTTACCAGCCGTAACGTCGCCTGCAAGATGGTCACGCATGTCCCTTCGCTGCCCACCAGCGCGCGGGCAACATGAAAGCCGTTCTCCGGCAGCAATTCATCCAGGTTGTAGCCGGAAACCCGACGCGGAATCCTCGGAAATTTCTCCCGGATCAGTGGTGCAAATTCATCGCGCAGGCCCTTCAATCCACGATAAATCTCGCCCTTGCGCCCGCCTGCTGCGATGATCTGTCTCAGTTCTTCTTCGCTTGTCGGACCGACATGCATCCGCGTGCCGTCGTAAAGTAACACCTCCAGCGATTCGACATTGTCCACAGTCTTGCCGCCGAGCAAGCTATGCGTCCCGCACGAATTGTTGCCGATCATCCCGCCCAGCGTGCAGCGGCTGTGTGTGGCCGGATCGGGCGCGAAGGTGAGTTCAAACCTTTCAGCAGCCTCCCGCACCCGGTCCAGTACGATCCCCGGTTCGACCACCGCAACGCGCTTTTCTGCATCGAGCAATACGATGCGCCGCATCCACTGAGAAAAATCCATCACCGCGGCTTCATTGCAACACTGGCCTGCGAGGCTTGTACCGCCCCCACGCGACAGCAAAGGCGCATGGAACTCACGGCATGCCCGCACGGAGGCTTCAACATCAGCAG
>Ga0116226_10005757_pt1 | contig 11076 bp, 10 predicted proteins | sample S1TSphfallax_FD_89692 | JGI IMG/M metagenome (GOLD analysis project Ga0116226, IMG submission 89692) | Host-associated microbial communities from peat moss isolated from Minnesota, USA - S1T2_Fa - Sphagnum fallax MG | ecosystem: Host-associated > Plants > Peat moss > Unclassified | place: USA... | reverse complement strand
TCACTTCTATCAGACGCTTAGATAGAATCAAAATCAAACTTAAGTTTTAAACATTTCCACCCGAATGGCCTCAAGTGAATTACAACTTAGTAAACAACTTGAAGGGAATAGGTCACAATTACAAAAACTCTAGAATGTGACGGATGGTGCGAGCTAGGTACTCGGCTCGGTGCTCCATGGGAAGGGGGTTGATCGGCCCTCGTAGCCAACGATAATGGCCATCACCGGGAACCCATGTTCGATAATGGAGACGGACATCATCATCTTCGCATTGACATTCTTCAAACCTTTTTGGCGCGGCTCTTCGAGCAGGAACGAATTTTAAATAAATTGCTAAGGCATGTGGGTTAAGAGACAATCGATGATCCCATACCGAACGACCAACTCGAGTGCGCACCACTCTTCTGGATGGTTCTTCTTCGCGCGACCGTTGAGAGACATTCACCTCAAGCGCTACTTCGTTAAGCGGTGCTTCTTCAAGCTCTTCCTTGTCTACTGGTGCAACTGGAAGATTCGAAGGCGTAGCGACATCATCCGCCATGACTAGTTCTCACCTGCATCAATAAAAACCAAGAAGGTAGTACAAACAATGTGGTACTTGCATTTAGAAGGGATCAAGGCCTTTTATTTAACAAATTAGGGTAGGCGTAAGGTGTGGGAATGACGGCGGAACCTCATGAAAACTCAGACATCTTAGATCTAATGGATTCATCAAACCCTAATTTCGATGGTGGATCTAGAAGTATGTGGGGTTTTTTTGTGATGCAAATTTTAATTCCAATTTACTATGTACTACATAGTTAATTAGTGCATGGTGAAATAAATAGGTAGGGGATATCAAAAGAGTAAATGATACACGAGGATGTTAGTTCAACCATTGAATTAGTCAAGTAAGAATTCAAGGACGTTTACTTGTTACTACCGATAAATTATCCTAGTAGTTAGTTACTTGAAGTAATTAGGATGAAGAAATAGGATGTGAAGGTCAACGGACGGAAAGGATAAGGATCAAGCTCAAGAGACCTCATCAAGATATCCAAGATAAAGGGAAGGATGAATCCTCCAATCCCATTAATCATGAAGATCGTCATCCTATTTGATTGGAGGATGGAATATTTCTTGTGTCTCATTGGGCCCAAGAATTCTCATCCTAAACTCAATTAGATGGCAATTTATTCTCAATTCTCGTTGGCTCTAGAAAGATGAGGAGGCCATTGATTGGAGCAAGGGATTTCGAAGCTTTCATTGGACAAGGGGAACAAACTCAAGGAAGGTCATGGAGGCTTACCAAGGGAGAGGATTTTTTTTGTGTATGGGGAGAAGAAAAAAAAAAGAGGAGGTGTGTGAGGAAGGATTTAGTTATTATGTGTGGAGAGGTGTTCATGGAAAAGGTGTGTGCAAGAATAAAGCATGGAAGGAAGTTGTGTGTAGCAAGTATTTGTGACAAAGCCTTTGGATTTTTGTTTCAATTAGTTTTTCCTCCCAAATCCACCGTTGGATTTGTGTCAAATTTAAATTAGTTTTAGTTTAAGAGGTGTAGAAGGTTTTCCTTAAATTTCAGCATCATCGGGTTTGCTGTAAGGGAGCTACACTGGTTGGAAGTAGAGGGTGTTGTAGTGGAGTTCATGGAAGGATTTCCATGACAAAGCCTCTGGATTTTTGTTTCAATTAGTTTTTCCTCCCAAATCCACCGTTGGATTTGTGTCAAATTTAAATCAATTTTAGTTTGAAGGGTGTAGAAGGTTCTCTTCAAATTTCAGCATCATTGGGGCTGCTATAAGGGAACTACACTTGTTGGAAGTAGAGGGGGTTGAATTGTCTATTTTTTCCTCAATCTAAGCAAGTGGTTTCTAATTTCGAAGCTTAACTCTTGATCAAAAAATAAATAAAATAAAAACTTATGAGATGTTGTAACATGGTTCCTTTTATATTAGCTTTCCAAAAATTCAATGCATGTTGATTATGAGGTTGTATGTAGATGTTATGACAAATGAAACGGAAGGGTTCCAACCATCAAGCGTGACATTGAATTGAACATCAACATATGGCTCCTTCATATTCCATCATGGTGAGTTACAATTCTCTCTACCTATATTTATATCTTCAAATTGGACACAACGCATTAGATCCTTAGTGAATTTCATTACTTACCTTGAACCACCTTACTTGTTAGACTACAACTACATAGTAATTCCACTTCCAACCGGGTTTTTTGTGAGTGCATATCTTAATAGTGAAGGTGTGCAAGAATTCTTCACATTTTTATTGGTCAGATACTAGCTATCACATTGATCCTTGTTCTTGTGTATAAATACAAAAGTACAAAAGATTATGTATGAAGTTTTTGAAACAAATGATTAAAATCCAAAGTATGTTTGTTACTAAATTTTATGGAGTTTTTTTTCAGTTTTTCCTTTAATTTAAAAACACCATGTTTTTTAGAATGAAGAAATGTATAATGTAGTTTAGAGAAAAGAACTATAGGATTGATTTGATTTGAAAAACTTGATAGGAATTATAACACAAAAATTTGCCTTTTCTATTTTTGGCAACCATATCAAAGAAAACATTTAGAAGAATTCTTTACAAATTTTTGGTTTTAGATCAATTGTTTAAATGTTTTTGAGATTTTCCTTTATTAATTTTAACAAATTTTGTCTTCATGAGAAGGATCTAAAAAATATATTAAATTGGGTAGTAAACTAATCTAGAAGGGGAATATATATATACTATTAAAAGGATAATTATTTGTATAAAATTTCTATTTAAAAATTACATGAAAACAAATAGACATGTCTAGAATGGTTATAAGGAGTTTAGAAAAACAAATTGATCAAAGTAATAAAAATCAGGATAGAAGTGGTAGTGACACATTGAGAACGATGCTTACTAATAGGATCACTAGAAAAGTAGGCTCTAATTCATAAGTAAACAAAGTTAATACTAAAGAAAGGATGAATCCAAATGAAGTTACAAAACAAAAGAAAATGCAGAACTACAACAAACATCAAAAAGTGTTGGAAATATGTAGAATTCATTGGAGGATCTTCTTAATACAAAAGATGTTATTAAGGCTAAATCATAGGATTTAATTGAAAATGGAAAAATAGGATAGTCCATTAATCCTCTATCAGACTTGGTTGAAATGAACAAAACCATGGTTCTCAATAACATGGACCGAAAACTTTTAACATAAGCATTAGTGTACAAATTGTGTTCATCAACAACATGACAATGCTACTAGATTGGTTATGTTGATGAACGCATAAGCAAATCAAGATCAATAAAGCAATGATGCATAGAATTTGCAATATGGGCTTGAAGAAGGATATCCAAGTAATCCAGAAGTTGTATCAATATAAACATGGATTTGCTTGTAAGTTGTGTCATATGAATGCGTATATTATTTGCAACTATCCATTCATTTCATCTAAAGTACAAAGTCAAATGATTAATGAATTATGCGGTTATGTCCAAAATATTCAAAGGAGTTATTTAATAGCAAATTCACTGAATCAATCATAATTATAGAATTCTCAACCATCAATGATTATGACTTCTATTGATTTGACTAACAATAAATCTAAGAGTTGAGAAGCACTTGAAGACAACGATTGGAATTGAAGAACAATAAACTTCAATTGTTGTACCTCCATATTGATATGGTCCAACCCATATGTTTTTCCAATGGGAACACCAATGATGTTGATTAGCACAAATGCAATGGTGACTTTACCAATGCCCATATGGAATTCGATCATGTATTCTATGATGGGAGGTGTAAGTCCATTGGTACCAACCATCCAAGTACCTATGACTATATTTGTTCTAATCAACCCAAATACTAGCTATGCCACAACAAATATTAGTGGTAGTTATAGTTGGAAGTGGTGATGGACAAAATAACCCACTAGTTTCACCACTAGACCAAATGTAGGAGGTGGAGTTGTTCCTATGGTGGAGTTGTTCCATAGGAACCACCCAATGGAGGATGGTTTGTACCCAATTTAAGTTGGGGTACATTCAAGACATCATGGTACCCACAATATGTGGCGCTAATATCCCCAACAAGGAAGCATTTACCATATTTGATTTATGTCAAAGATATAAATCCTGATGTTCATATCCAAGTATTCAAAAAAGCTATCAAAGCAAATGGAGAAATAATTAATGAGGATATCATTCATTTGTTCACATTTACTCTTAGGGATAATATTTTTGAGTGGGGAGAAAATTTTCTACAAGATCATCCCAATTGTACTTTTGTAGAATTAAAGCAAACCTTTTGTAAACTAGAACGGAAAAGAATGATGAACAAATTTACTTGAAGTTGAAGAATATCAAATAACAAGAAAACGACCGTATCAAAGTTTACTACGAACAAATCCTAAAGTTAGTTAATTGCTTACAAATCAAAGCCATTGACACATACCTCACAATTGTCTTCAAAGTTGGTTTACATCCATACATTTGACTTTCAACAACTAGAATGAAGCGAGAAATGTTAATGGAACATAAGGAAACTACTGTGATTTGTGAAAAAAAAAAACCAAAAGGTTAATACAATTTTTTCTTTAGTAAGTCAAACAAACAAAATGTCCAATAAGATCAAATGTTAATGATCTTAATTGTGCAGTAATTAGTTTTATGTTAATTGCAATATGAAAGGCCATAGTACAAAATTTTGTTGCGCCAAAAAAAACACCAAATTTGTTTTTTATAACAAAAGTTATAACTCAATTAATCAAACTAGTATGGGTATTGATCAAATATCCATGTTTGTTCTACGGTCAAATGGATCACGAATATGTTGATTGTCCCAATAGATTTGAAGTTCAAATAATACTTTAGAGTAAAGCTCCATGAATTATAGTTCAAAAGTCATCAGATCTTTATAACGTTTTAGTCAACATGATTATTATAGTGGTAATTTGGAATCATTTTATACTAGAACAACAAATGTTTAAGGACCATGAACCATTAAAGGCATGAACATTGATTGACTGGGAGGAAGAAGAAAAGTTTCATCAAACATTTACCAATACTATCCAAGCAATGCAAGATGAAGAGATGGCTGAACTAAGGAATTTGCCTATAGATTTCAACACTAATTGGCTTGGATTACCTTCTATAACCTTAGTTCCATCATACGTACCATTGTTTGTACCTATATCAAAGCAACCTTCAATATTCCTTCCATTTAATGTCCAATCTATAGAATAAATTTTATAGGATATTAATCAATAAGTTTTTGATACAAAATATACCTTGAACTTAGGTCAACTAATTAGGATAGTTCCAGAGTTAAGATAATATTTGACCCAAAATATTTAGTTCACAAAACCATCATTTTCAAAACCAATATCTACCCTTGTGGTAGTATTTATAGCTATAGACCATCATATGGTTGTTATATAGGGACAAATTAGGAAAAACCTTATTGATATGATGTGTTGTTAGATGACAGATTTGGAGCCAATATCATCATAGAAAAGTTGAAGGCCACTTTAGGATTACCCAAACTTCAAGGTTAGCCCCTATAATTTGTAGATGGTAGATCAAACAATCACAAAACCTGTCGATTTAATACTTGACCTATGAATATTAGTTCATGGTATTCCATATATTAATGTAACCTTTATGATTATGCAAAATAATGTTTTGGATTGTACCAATTTTATGCTTTTAGGACGACCTTGGATACAGAATGATAAAGAATATCATGATTGGGGAACTAATATCATTATTGTTCAAGGTAATGGTATGGTAAAAACCATCGTAATTACTAAGCATTTGAACAATCAAACAAAGCATCCTAAAGTTTTTATATGTTATGATTTCTAAAATGGGATCACATATGAAGAAAAAAACCTTGTATTCAAAACTACACTTGGTCTATTTTTAGTTAATATTAATAACTTAGTAATTGTCTAGCAGTCAATAACAATAATGTTAGTAGAACTTGAATCTACAATTAACTCTTTGGGATCTAATCTTATTTTTCAAGATTCTAAAGTTACAAAAGTCTATAGATTGGATTATCTAAAAACTTTTTATCAACATGGCATTGGTCACATGGACATTGACAAAACACTAGCTTGAAAATGAGTATAACAACTATAGATTGTTAGTTGGACAATCATAGGGGAAGACTAGTTGAAGTGAATCAATTTGGAAACCAAAGAAAGTCCCCAATATGTGAAAATCATGTTGTATTATTTGAAGATTGTAGTTTTGTGCTTACAAATGTTTTGCAAAAGTTCAAGGATGTTTTTGCATGGACCTATAAGGATTTGAAAGGCATTATTCCTAAAATTGCACAACATTGTATTGAGCTCGATACATCGATTCCACCAACTCATCAAGCATGGTACTTTTGGCGAAAACACACTACGGTGACCCCCTTTGGGGCAGTTTTGGGTTTTAAAGTACATATAGTATAATTGTTTCAAAAGCATAGTACATTTAATTTTGGTTTTTGGGCCCTACAACAATTATTTTTACAAAACTAATGTTATGTAATATTATTTTTAAAATAATAATAAATTTTATTATCTACATTGAAGGATCCATGAGTATATTTATAATATACAATGGTATAACAAGGCCATAGTCTCATTTTGATTGCACTAACTTTAGGGCTTCATTAGTCATTAAAATAATTAATTTGAATGAAATTAAAGAAAATTCCCATCTAGCTATGCTTGTCATCTTCTATGTGGATGTGATTTCTTGTCAAGATTTCAATTTACCACACATTTATCGCATATTTGTTTTAAAAACTCATTTTTTGAGATGAAAATTTACAAATTATTCACATGGTATCCAAACATGGTTCATATTATGTGAGACATGGTTCAATATACCTATAACTTTCATAAAGACTAAAAATCATTTGAATTTTTTTTGGAACATATTTGTGTTTTTAAGTACAAAAGTACATTACATTCGTTTCCACAAAATATATTCCAATCTACCACTTTATAAAATGAAATGAAAAAGTTTTTTTTCTAATATCTTGCCTAGGTTATATTCTAACATTATATGCAAAAAAAATATGAAAATCTTTCAAAAGTTTGAGGTGGGATACACTCAAACATGCACATCCTTAGAAAGTAGTAAAATGTGACACCTGAAAGGGAATCACTGTAGTGTGCTTTCACCCCATATTAAATTCAAACTATGTTGCTTTTGATAAGCAAAACATTGAAAAACTTTGGTTGTAGGATTTTATTCAACCTATGGAAGAAGTTTCTTGGCTATCACCAATTGTAGTTGTTCCCAAGAAAAATGGTAAACTATGAATCTATGTGGATTTTTGAGAGTTGAACATTGCAATTAAAAAGAACCATATCCTCTTTCATTTATAGTTGAAATTTTCAATATTGTTGCTAGCCATGAAACTTATTCAATTTTGGATGGTTGTTTTGGATATCATTAAATATCCATTGCACTTGAAAATTAGTACAAATTAAATTATTTTTGTTACTGATTGGGGAACATTTGTCTAAGTAGGAAGTTATTTGGAGTTTAAAATGGTCCATTGACCTATTAGCAAGTAGTAAACAAAGCATTTCATGAATACATCAATTTATTCATGAAGAGCTTATTGGTTACTATTTTCAACAACATGGATATTCACCTAGATATATTGCAATTATATTTTTTGAAATGTCATGAGTTCAATATTAATCTCAATCTAGAGAAGTGTGCATTTATGGTACTTTTTGGTTTAATTCTTGGATCTATTGTTTTCAAAGAAGGAAAATTTCATGATCCAAAGAATATACAAACTATTTTAAATATGCAAATTCCTATGAATCTTGCACAAATCCAAGTTTTAAATGGAATGGCTCAATTTTATAAATGTTTCCTTAAAAATTTTGGATTCTTTATGGAGCCTATTATTAAACTAATGCATCGGGGTATGTGCACTCTAAGGTGGCCCACTTTTTGAAAAAACAAGAGTCCATAATAGTTCATTCTATAGTGTTAAATTTTTGAAATTTTTTGGTACCATGGGTTTGATGGTAATAAAGTTGATGAATCAAAAGCAATAAAGTCCATATTAAAAGGAGTCCACCTACATATTCCAAATATATACACCTTTAGGAAAAAAAAATTGAAAATTGACAGCTAAACAACTATGTTAAGGACTTATGAAAATATGGCTCAATTTTGACCATTCAAAAGTCCCTAATGAAAGTTTAATTATGATTTATGAGGGAAGAGTTTTATATAAAATTGTATTATTAGATGTTACACCACATATTGAGTCCCTATAAATAATTTGGAATCAAATTCAATATGAACCTTTTTATTTTATACCATTTCAATTTATCAACCAACCCACATTTTTGTACTTAAAAAATCCATTGTGAAAAGTGGGTGTACTTTTATTGAAAAATAATTACATAGGTATTTTCATAATCAAGTTGTTAATGTATAATCAATTTCAATTTGATAAGTTTAATTATTTATTATAGGTGTCCAAAGAAAGGGCACTTTGCAAAAATGGGCATTATGATTCAAAAAGTGAACCACCTTAATGTGCATGAAGACCCACTGATCTAAACCATTTGTTTGGAGTGACATATGCCAAGCCATTTGGGAGGAAATTAAGCATTGATATATCAAGGCACCAATTCGAATCAATCCAAATTGGAAAGTGGTGTTTCATGTTCATATCAATGCTTTTCAATTAGTAATTAAAACAATTTTAGCTCAAAATCAAACTAGCATGTTCGAACCAATTGTTTATGCTTCTCGATTATTGAATCATGTTGAACATAATTATACAACTATCGAACATGAGGCACTAATTATGGTCTATGCCTTGCATAAATTTTGCATTATTGTTAAGTAGTTGATTTATTTATTTTGTAAACCACATGGCTTTGATATATTTGATCAACAAACCATAGGTTTTTGACCATACCGTTTGGTGGTTATTTTTATTCTTGGAACATGAATTTTTTGTGGTTTATAAACTTGGATGATTTCATATTATTGCCAATGCCTTATCTCAATTTCTAAACTCAAAAGAATTGATTGGTGTACTTGATCAAACCACCAATGCTACATTGCTTTTATTACAACATGAATGGTTAAACTTTGCTTTTGAATTTTTATAGACAAGATAAATGTTTGCTAATCATACTAGTGTTGGCCAACAATAGAATTTGGCAAAAACGTTAAGCCTTTTACCATTCAAAATGGTGTTTTATATCGATATGGTCAAGATGATCAATATCACAGATGTTTGCAACCTACAAAAACTTTATCAATTGTTTTACATGAACTCCACATAGGAGTATTGGGTGGTCATTTTTCTGCCAATATGATAGGTCAAAAAATCTTAGATACAAGATATTGATGGCCAAGTTTGTATTGTGACACAACTAATTATTGTCATTCATGTGATTTGTGTTGGAAAATTAGCATTTTATCAACACAAAGTTTGGCAAATTTTATTACCAATCTTCCTATTGAACCTTTTACCAAATGGGGTTTAGTTTTATTGGACCAATAAAACTAGTAGGCCATTAACATGGAATCGATATATTTTAGTGGCCAATATTGATTATGCCACCAAATGGGTGGAGGCCAAGGCTTTATGCACAAATATTGTTGTTGTTACAACTAAATTTTTGTATGAATTTACATTTGTATGATTTGGTTATCTTTTGCATATTGTTACTAATCAAGGTAAACATTGTATTAATGATTTTATTTGATACATAATTGAACATTTTTTAATGCATCATACTAATTCTACTACTTATCACCCATAGGGTAATGGACATATAGAGTCAACCAACAAGGTGATTGGTATTTTGTTAACCAAATTGGTTAATGGAAAATCATAAAATCGGGATGAACATTTGCTTATAGTTTTGTTTTCTTATCAGACAATGTACAACTGGTCATATGCCTTTCCATTGAATGTATGGATTACATCCATTTTTACTAATGAAATATCTTTTACCAACCCAATCTAGTTCAATTGATCCCATTCTAATTCAAGTTTTGACTAGCCAACTTTCTGAACTTGAGTGACTTTGAGAATATTGTCAAAAAACATAGGATATGCAATTTGTAAATCAATGGAACTAATCTTTATGGTTACAATAGTGTCATCCTGAGAAACAATTTAAATTTGGAGTATGTTTTAAGGTTTCCAAAGATGACAAAAATTCATATCGATAAATTCAAACAAAGATGGTTTGGACCCTATAGAGTTTAATATTGTATACTAGAAAATATAATGCTTTTGGTAATAGTTGATAAATTTGACCCAAATCCTATTCTTGTCAATATCAATAAATAAAAGTTGCATCAATATTTTAAATTTATAACGCATTCTTTACCTATGTCTATATTATTTAACTCAATTAACCTAATTGACACAACTAACCTCCATGATAGTTTTAATTATGAATTCACATTCACTGCTACAATCCATGGTTATTTAAGAAGTTCAAGTGGATTAATTTGTCATTTTGACTAATGGACATGTACATTTTGATTAAAGGCTAAGGTTTGAATGACAGATGTGTTTTGTTTGATTGATCAATTTGACTACAATGTTTAATTTAACTAGATGCATGTAATTAAGTTGCATAACTTTAGTCAAAATGACCAATAGTTTTTAGTCAAGTTGAACATTTAATCAATATGGCCAATGGTTTTTAGTCAAAATGACCAATGGTCTTTAATCAAATTGAACATTTAGTCAAGATGGCCAATGATATTTAGTCAAAATGACCAACGGTTTTTAGCCAATTAGAACATTTAATGAAGATGGCCAATAATATTTAGTCAAAATGACCAATGGTTTTTAGTCAAATGGAACATTTAATCAAGATGGCCAATGATATTTAATCAAATGTGACATGGTCTACTACCTTGTATTTACCTCTTACCTATTCACTCACCTATTTACCTAGCTCGTTACTTATTTACCTAATACTCACCCATCCACCTACCAACTACTTACTTACCTACCTATCTACCTATATCTTTTCACCTACTTACTTACCTACCCACCTACATGCATATTATTTATGTCATGCC
>Ga0116226_10005755_pt1 | contig 11077 bp, 10 predicted proteins | sample S1TSphfallax_FD_89692 | JGI IMG/M metagenome (GOLD analysis project Ga0116226, IMG submission 89692) | Host-associated microbial communities from peat moss isolated from Minnesota, USA - S1T2_Fa - Sphagnum fallax MG | ecosystem: Host-associated > Plants > Peat moss > Unclassified | place: USA... | reverse complement strand
GGACTTTGATCATGCGGGCGGGGTTAGCGTAGTTGCGGGTTTTCGGGAAGCTGGCGGCGCGGGGCGCGTTGGACTAACGGTCTTGGGCTGCTTGCCAGATGCGCAGAATTCGGATTCACCCGGCGGTCTCATCAAATTCATACACAATGATGTAAGGATTTAAAGCGACGAGTTCCCGGGTGCCATCGACCAGACCGGGCCTGCCGCGTTGAGAGAAGTCGGCAAGACTATCCACCGCGGCGAGGATTGCCGCCAGAATATGCCGGGCGGCGATGGGGTTTTCATTCTCGATGAACGCGATGATCCGGTCACGATCAGCCTCTACTTCCGGCCGCCATTCAATCTTCATTTAGTTGGTAATGCTGCGATCCTGGCGTCAAGTTTGGCGATTTTTTCCAGCATTTCCTGGCGAACAACGCCATGAGATCGTCCAGGCGCTGGGTTGTTCCGGACTTTCTCGACGGCGGCCTCTAAAAGCGCACGTTCAATATCTGTTGGCGACGGGGTCGATGGTTCACGAACATCCATGGATGTGATGTAGCAGTTTCACCCCACCTCCCCAAGTTTTTTGTACGGGCTGTCCTCGGCCATCGCCGCCATGGCGCGCAGCATCGCGGGGCGTTCAGCTTCGAGAAAATCGGCGACCGCGCGGGCCAGGCCGGGATGGGCGATCCAATGCGCGGAATAAGTTGGCTTGGGTGTATAACCGCGCTGAATCTTATGCTCGCCCTGCGCGCCGGCTTCCACGCGCTTCAGGCCGTGGGCGATAGCATAGTCGATGGCCTGATAATAGCAGAGTTCGAAATGTAGGAATGGCACATCCTCGATGCTGCCCCAGTTGCGGCCATATAAAGCGTCCGTGCCGCGCAGATTCAGGGCACCGGCGATCGCCACGCCGTCGCGCTCGGCGATCATCAGCACCACCTTGTCGCCCAGGCGCTCGCCCAAAAGATCAAAAAACTTACGCGTCAGGTAAGCGCCGCCCCATTTGCGGTCCACTGTTGAAAGATAAAATCGATAGAAAGCGTCCCAGATTCCCGGCGTGAGATCAGCCCCGCTCAGTGCCTTGAATGTCAGGCCCACGGCAGCGTCACGGCGCTCGCGTTTGATCGCTTTGCGTTTGCGCGAAGAGAGTGCGGCAAGAAAATCATCGAAGCATTGATAGCCCTGATTATCCCAATGGAATTGCGTGCCGAGGCGTTGCAGCCAGCCGGCCTCGCCAAGCTCTGTCCATTCAGCCTCCGAGCAGAAAGTGGCGTGGACCGAGGAGCATTTCAGCTCGATGGCCGCCTGGATCAAAGCATCGCCGAGTGCGGCGACGGGAAATCCCGGGCGGCACAAAAAACGCGGGCCGGGGACCGGGGAGAACGGCACGGCGACCTGCAATTTCGGGTAATAGCGACCGCCGGCCTGCTCAAGCGCATTCGCCCAGCCGTGGTCGAATACATATTCGCCGTAGGAATTGGTTTTCGCGTAAGCAGGCGCCACCGCGGCAATGCCGCCATGACCGGCCCGCAAAACGGCATAGCGCGGCTGCCAGCCAGTGCGGCCGCCGACCGAGCCGCTATCCTCCATCGCGGATAAAAAACCATAGGAAACAAAGGGATTATCAGGCCCGGCGCACGCGTCCCAGGCGGCGGCGCCGATATCCGCGATGGCCCGGTGCAGCGTTAAGGTACATTTTGGTGGTTCATCGGCCATGGCATACCATATGCCACCGGAGAGAAAATTCGCCAGCGCCGAGAGGCGTTTAACTATGTATAGAGGATGCTTCATGCCCGACGGTCAAACCGCCATTCCAGCGCTCGACGATAAACGCAGCGCGGTCCGTCTTAGCGATTATAAGAAGCCGGTATTCGGCGTTGAAGAAGTGGCGCTTGATTTCGATCTTGACCCCGCGGCGACAATTGTCAGCGCCCGGCTGAACATCAGCCGGCACGCTGCCGGCCCATTGGTGCTGGACGGGCGGCAGCTGGAATTGCTCTCCGTGGCGCTTGATGGCGAGGTGCTGGGCGATAATCGCTATGCGGTGCGCGGTGATAAACTGGTCATCGATGATGTGCCGGATAAATTCGTGCTGGAAACAAGGGTGAAAATTGTGCCGGAGGCCAATACCGAGCTTTCGGGTTTGTATATGTCCGGCGCCGGATTTTTTACCCAATGCGAGCCGGAAGGTTTCCGCAAGATCACCTATTTTCCGGACCGGCCGGATGTGATGTCGCGCTACAAGGTCACGCTGCGGGCGGAGGCTGTAAAATATCCGGTGCTGCTGTCTAACGGCAATAAAATTGGTGAGGGCGAGGAGAACGGCAAAATCTGGGCCTCGTTCGAGGATCCGCATCCGAAACCGTCTTATCTGTTTGCGGCGGTGGCAGCGGATTTGGTCGCGGTAAAGGATGAGTTCATCACCATGTCCGGCAAAAAGGTCGAGCTTGGCATTTATGTGCAAGCGGGCGGCGAGGGGCGCTGCGGCCATGCGATGCAGGCGGTCAAATCATCGATGGCGTGGGATGAGGAAACTTTCGGTCTGGAATATGACCTGGATGTTTTCAATATCGCCGCGGTTTCGGACTTTAATGCCGGGGCAATGGAAAATAAAGGCCTGAACATCTTCAACACTTCTTACGTGCTGGCGAGCCCCGAGACCGCGACGGATGGTGACTTTCAAGGCGTCGAGCGGGTGATCGCGCATGAATATTTCCATAATTGGACCGGCGACCGGGTGACCTGTCGCGATTGGTTTCAGCTTTCCTTGAAGGAAGGGCTCACCGTATTCCGCGATCAGGAATATATGGCGGACCAGTTCAGCGCGCCGGTGAAACGGATAGCAGATGTGCGGATGCTGCGCACGACCCAGTTCCGCGATGATGCCGGGCCGCTCGCGCACCCGGTGCGGCCGGCGAGCTATCTCGAGATTAATAATTTCTATACCACGACCATCTATGAAAAAGGCGCCGAAGTGGTGCGGATGTATCGAACGCTGATCGGCCGTGAAGCGTTCCGCAAGGGGTTTGATACTTATATAGAACGCAACGACAATTCCGCGGCAACGGTCGAGGATTTTCTCGCCGCGATGCAGTCCGCGACCGAAATTGATTTGTCCGGCATCATGACCTGGTATGAACAGGCCGGCACGCCGGAGATCAGCTTTGATGAAAGCTATGACGAGGCGGTGGAAAAATTCACCCTGACGCTGCGGCAGGTGACCAAACCGACGCCGGGCCAGCCCGACAAAAAACCGTTTCTAATTCCGGTGGCGATGGGATTGCTGGCGGAAGATGGCACTGAGCTGCACGCGGAAACATTGCTGTTCGATCAGCCGGAACAGATATTTGTTTTTGAAAACATCGAACAAAAACCCGTACCGTCCTTATTCCGAGGTTTTTCCGCGCCGGTGAAATTACTGGGCCAATCGCGTGAGCGTCTGGCGTTTTTGGCGGCCAAGGATACGGATTTGTTCAACCGCTGGGACGCGCTGCAGCAATATGCGACCTCGGTTTTGCTTGACGGGATTGCCGCGCACCAGAAAGGTGAGGCGTTTAAGCTTGATCCGGCATTGACCGAGGCGATTGCTGGAATTCTGCGCGCGGCTGGGGAAGACCCGGCCTTTGCGGCCGAAGCGATCATCCTGCCCGGCGAGTCGCTGCTGGCCGATGCAATGGATGTGGTTGACCCGGATGCGATTCATGCGGTGCGCGATGCCGCCCGCGCCGCTTTGGGTGAGACTCTGCGGGATGATTTTATTGCCGCGGTTCAGACATTCAGCCATGTCGCACCCGATGATTTGTCAGGCCTCGCCATGGGCAGCAGGGCGATCAAGAACGCGGCGTTAGGCTATCTTGCCGCCGACGGCGATGTTGCTCCGGCCGTGGTACAATTCGCTGCCGATGCCAACATGACCGATACGCTGTCAGCTTTGGTCATCTTGGCTGAAACCACCTCACCAAAACGCGATGAGGCCTTGGCGGCCTTCTATGAGCGCTGGAAGAGCAACCCGCTGGTGCTGGATAAATGGTTCTCGGTACAGGCGCGCTCCGGTGCCGAGGATACGTTGGCACGGGTGCAGAAGCTTACCAAACATCCTGATTTTGATTTGAAAAATCCCAACCGGGTTCGCGCGCTGATCGGTGCGTTTGCCGCCAATCAGGCAAAATTTCACGATAAATCTGGCAATGGCTATGAATTGCTCGCTGACACCATCATCGCACTGGATGCGAAAAACCCGCAAATCGCCGCCCGGCTTTGCACCGCACTTGGCACCTGGCGGCGGTTCGATACCGCCCGTCAAGCGCTGATTAAACATCAGATTGAGCGCATTCTGGCGGTTGAGACACTGAGCCACAATACTTATGAGATGGCTTCAAAGGCCATCGCGTAAGAGGAGCCAAACATGATCGAATTATCCTACTGGACCACGCCAAACGGCCATAAGATCACGATTTTTCTTGAAGAATCAAAAACACCGTACCGGATCACGCCGATCAATATCTCCAAGGGCGAGCAGTTTGGCGAGGCATTTTTACAGATTGCGCCGAACAACCGGATCCCGGCAATCCTGGATACCGCGCCCGTCGATGGCGGGGCGCCGATTTCGGTTTTCGAATCGGGCGCCATTTTGCAATATCTTGCCGAAAAAACCGGCAAATTCCTGCCCGCCGATATTCGGGGCAAAACCGAGGTGATGCAGTGGCTGTTCTGGCAGATGGCCGGCTTGGGGCCGATGGCCGGGCAGAATCACCATTTCGTCCAATACGCGCCTGAGAAAATTCCCTACGCGATGGAACGCTATGTCAAGGAAACCAACCGGCTTTACGGGGTGTTGAACAAGCGGCTGGCTGATCGGGAATTCATGGCCGGTGATTACTCGATTGCCGACATGGCCTCTTACCCCTGGATTGTGCCGTATGAGCGCCAGCAGCAGAAGCTGGAAGATTTTCCGCATCTGAAGCGCTGGTTCGAAGCCATCAAGGCGCGTCCGGCCGTGCAGCGCGCCTACGAGGTTGCGAAAGAGATCAACCAGCAGCCCACGGTCTCGGAAGAGTCCAGAGCTCATTTGTTCGGTCAGGCTGCCCGGTGAGCAAAGTGCGCAAACTCTATGATCTCGCGGGCGCCGACCCATCCTTGCGTTTCAGCCCTTATTGCTGGCGGATCAAACTCGCGCTGGCGCATAAGAATCTGCCGTTCGAAACGATCCCCTGGCGCTTCACCGACAAGGACGAGATCGAATTCTCAGGCACGGGCAAAGTGCCGGTGCTGATCGATGGTGAGCAGGTGGTCCATGATAGCCAGGCCATCGCGGAATATTTGGAGACCGAATATCCGAACGAGCCGACCTTGTTCAACGACGCCGCCACCAGGGGGCTCACCATGTTCGTCAAAAATTACTCCGAGACTGTGCTCCAGCCGGCGCTGGCGCGGATTGTGCTGCCGGGGATTTTCGCGCTGATCGCGGAGAAGGATAAAGCCTATTTCCGCCGCACGCGGGAAGCGGCATTTGGTGAAACCATCGAACAGGTGGAAGCCAAGCGGGAGCAATATTGGCCGGTCTTTAAGTCAGTCCTCGTTCCAATCAGAACCACTTTGCAGACGCAACCATTCATTGCGGGGCCGGGGCCGGCTTATGCGGATCATATTATTTTCGGCGCGCTGCAATGGGGCGTAATGACGAGCCCCGTGCCGTTGCTTGAGGAAGATGACCCGATCACCGTGTGGATGCGGAAGCTATTGGAGACTTACGGCATCAGCGCCGATACATAACCCGCAGCACGACAAACCAGGGTGCGCCGACCAAACCTTGATTGTTCGTGGGCACATGGGTGAGCGTCACCGCATCCTCGACATTGCCGCCGATGATGCTGATCTGGTCAGCACTGCCGGCAACGACGATGGCGCAATGGGCGGGGAAATTCTCCGCCGTTGGTAGATCGGCGAATGTGAGTGAGCGCGCCCGGCCGCGGCCGGAACAGACCAGGTCGCCCAGCCGCGGCGCGTAATTCGCAGGGTTTTCGGCAATCAGCAGCGGGTTGGCAATTTTGCCCATCGCCGCGCGGGCGGCGTAATTTATGTAACGCGCATGGTCGGCGGCATAGGGAAAATCGCGCCCGGCGCCTGCGATTCGCATGACATAGGAGATGAACGCCGCCGACCAGGCATAGCGCCCATTCACCGCGACCGGAAACACCTTGCCATGCGCATCATGTTTGCCCGTCCAGGAATTATCAGGGTCGTTGGCGTTTAGCCCTTCCCACCAATATTCGCCAATCCGCTCCCATACGCCGGGCTGGCGCTCGGCCATGTTGCCATCGGTCTGTACGTACCCGGCGCCGTCGTTGTCATCGACGCGCATGCCGAACAGCCGCCATTCATCCATCGCAATTGCCACCGCATCGGTGCGGGAAAATGCCTCATATGGTTGCCGCGCGAACGGCGGCGCGTGCGCATCAGGAGCGGCGCAACCCGCGGCGACGGCGCATAGACTCAAAACCGCGAGCCATCGCAATTAGGCGTGCTCGTTAAACATTTCGCCAAGCGCGAATTCGTTGGCATCGCAAAGCCCGCGCTCGGTGATCAGACCGGAGACCAGCCGCGCCGGCGTCACATCAAAGGCAGGATTCGCAGCCGCACTATCTTTCGGCACAATGCGAATGGTAGCAATCGAGCCATCGAGCGCGCGGCCGGTCATGGTGGTGACCTCGGTCTGCGCCCGTTCCTCGATCGGAATATCGGACAGCCCATCGCTGATCGTCCAATCGATGGTTGAAGAGGGCAGGGCGACCCAGAACGGCACGCCATTATCGCGCGCGGCCAGAGCTTTCAAATAAGTGCCGATTTTATTGGCGACATCGCCGGTGCGGGTCACACGGTCAGTGCCGACAATCACCAGATCAACATCGCCGCGCTGCATGAGATGGCCGCCGGCATTATCGGCGATCACCGTGTGCGGCACGCCATGTTTGCCAAGCTCCCAGGCGGTGAGTGAAGCGCCCTGGTTGCGCGGGCGGGTTTCCTCCACCCACACATGCACATCAATCCCTTTATCATGCGCCTTATATATAGGTGCGAGTGCGGTGCCCCAATCAACCGTCGCAATCCAGCCGGCATTGCAATGGGTGAGAACATTCACCCGCCTGCCATTGCCTGCCCGCGCCTCGATCAGCGGCAGGCCGTGAAGCCCGATGGCTTCATTGGTCGCGGCATCTTCATCGCAGATCGTTGCGGCCTCCGCATAGGCGGCGGCGCCACGGGCATTGCCGCCGAGCGGCCGGAGCTTGGCTTCCATCCGCGCCAGCGCCCAGCGCAGATTAATCGCGGTCGGGCGGGTGGCGCCAAGCACGGCGACGGCATGGGTGAGATTGGCATCCGATGCATCCATCCGCATTGCCAATGCCACGCCATAAGCGGCACTGGCGCCGATCAGCGGCGCGCCCCGCACCAGCATTGCCTTGATCGCGTGCGCCATCTCTTCCATCGTGGTGATCCGTGGCATTTCAAGCGCCCACGGCAATTTCGTTTGGTCGATAACCCGCACCGACCATTGATCGGTCTCATCGACCCAGATCGCCCGGTAAGGCGTTCCGTCTATCTTCATGTTTGCAAAATCCTATAACTTCTGGTGCAGTGCGCAGACCAGGGTGAATAGCCGCCGGGCGGTCGGGAAATCAATCTCCACCTTGCCGGCAAGCCGCTCTTGCATCAGCTCAGCACCTTCATTGTGGAGGCCGCGCCTGCCCATATCGATCGCCTGAATTTTCGCCTCGCGGCCTTCGGCAATCGCGCCGGCATAGCTGTCCAATAACATTTGATAATCTTTAATAAGCATTTTGAAAGGGCCCATCGCCAGCACCACCGCGACCACGGGTTGATCATCTTCATCGCGAATATCGAACACCAGCCGGCCTTCCTGGATCGAAAGATGCAGGATGCTTTGCAATTCCGGATGTCCGGTTGGGGCGAATTCATTTTCCGCTTGCAAATCCGCCACGGCTTGGGTGCGATCGGCTTCCTGCAGGGCAGAGAGCCGATGCAGCGCCTCGCCATCGAGGCTGATTTTTGTCAGCCGCCCGGTCAATTCAGCACCGGCCGTTTCATGCCCAGCTTCAGCAAAATGCCGATCACGGCGCCCTTCGCCAGGCGCAGGGCAATCATGCAGATGAGCACCAGCAGGACCAGCAATATGCCATAGACCCAATGCGGGGGATGCAAGCCGAGGCGGAAGATCATCACGACAAAAAACGTAAGAAAATGCAGCACCACCAGCATGGCGATGTAAGGCGGCGCGTCGTCGGCTGGCATATCGCCCAAAGGCGCGCCGCAGGCCAAGCATTGCGGAAAAACTTTCAAATACCCATCGAAAATCGGCGCCTTCGCGCAGGCCGGACAGGTGCAGCGCATCCCTCGCCAGATAGTAGTCCCCCAGCCCGGCATGTCCCATTCCGGCCGTATCGCGGCTGCGGTGGGCGGCCAAATTTCGGGCTCGTGGATCATCAGGCGTATCGGCACCGGGTTTCCGGTCTCCTTGTGGGTGCCGTATTAGTCACCCCATTGGAGTAAAATTCAAGCCGAGGTGACATTATCGCCGCCATGCCGGTCTTGACAGGGGAAAAAATTTCAGCGCGCTACACGGCGCACCAATTCAGGGGAACACCATGCAAAAGCACGACGTGAAGGTTTATCCATCCAAGGCCGCGTTGAAACGCGAAGATCAGCTGGCATGGAAGATCGCCGGCGTCGCGGCGGACAAGGTCGCGGTGGACAAGGCCGTTACGGCGATGATCATCAACCGGATCATTGATAACGCTTCGGTGGCGATTGCCTCGGTCAACCGTTCCGCTCCCACGTCGGCGCGTGGCATGGCGCTGGGGCATGCACGCAAAGGCGGTGCCACAGTATTTGGCGCGCCGGCGCGGGTGACGGTGAGCCCGGAATGGGCCGCCTGGGCGAACGGCACGGCGGTGCGCGAGCTGGATTATCACGACACGTTTTTAGCCGCTGATTATTCGCATCCTGGCGATAACATCCCGCCTATTTTGGCGGTGGCGCAGACGATGGAGCGTTCCGGCAAAGATCTGATCCGCGGCATCGCCACGGGATATGAAATCCAAATCGATTTGGTCCGGGCGATTTGCCTGCATGAGCACAAGATCGATCATATCGCGCATCTCTGCCCGGCGCAGGCGGCGGGTATCGGCACGCTGCTGGGGCTGAAGCAGGATGTGATTTATCAGGCAGTGCAGCAGGCGGTGCATGTCTCCTTCACCACCAGGCAATCGCGCAAGGGCGAGATTTCATCCTGGAAGGCATTTGCTCCCGCCCATGCCGGCAAGCTCGCGGTCGAAGCGGTGGACCGGGCGATGCGTGGCGAGGGCGCGCCGAGTCCAATTTACGAGGGTGAGGACTCCGTTATCGCCTGGATGCTGGATGGCAAGGACGCGTTGTATCACGTGCCGCTGCCGGCGCCCGGCGAGCCTAAGCGGGCGATCTTGGATAGCTACACCAAGGAGCATTCGGCGGAATATCAGAGCCAGGCCTTGATCGATCTGGCGTTCCGGATGCGCGAGCAGATCAAGGATTTCGAGTCGATCGAGAAGATCATCATCCATACCTCGCACCACACCCACTATGTCATCGGCACCGGCGCGAATGACCCGCAAAAAATGGATCCGAAAGCCAGCCGCGAGACGCTGGATCATTCGATCATGTATATTTTCGCCGTCGCCTTGCAGGATGGGTTTTGGAATCACGAAACATCCTATGCGCCCAAACGCGCCAATCGCGCCGACACGGTGCGGCTCTGGCATAAAATCGAGACCAAGGAAGATAAGGAATGGACTCGCCGTTACCATACGCTCGACACAGATGAGAAGGCGTTTGGTGCCAGGATTGAGGTGCTGTTCAAGGATGGTTCAACCCTGATTGATGAGATGGCGGTGGCCAACGCGCACCCGCTGGGCGCCAAGCCGTTCGAGCTCGCGGATTACATCCACAAATTCCAGAGCATCACCGACGGCATTATTTCCGCGCGCGAAAGCAACCGGTTTCTTGAAGCCGCACAGAACCTGGCAAAACTCGGCAAGGGCGAGCTTGGGGCACTGAATGTCGCCCTGCCGCCCGGTAAGTTGAAAGAAGCCAAGCCCGGGATCTTTTAAGGAGAGCGACCATGAATGAGTCCGTCACACCGAAACCGAAAAAATCCGTCGCCCTCTCCGGGGTCACCGCCGGCAACACAGCGATTTGCACGGTCGGGCGGACCGGCAATGATCTGCATTATCGCGGCTATGACATTCTCGATGTCGCCGAGGCCTGCGAGTTTGAGGAGATCGCCTACCTGCTGGTGCATGAGAGCCTGCCAAACGCGGTTGATCTGGCCGCCTATAAAGCCAAGCTGAAAGCCATGCGCGGCCTGCCGGCGGCGGCGAAAACCGTTCTGGAGGCGTTGCCGGCGGCAACTCACCCGATGGATGTGATGCGCACCTATGTCTCGGCTTTGGGCTGCATCCAACCAGAGGCGCATGACCATAACACGGCCGGTGCGAAGGATATTGCTGACCGTCTGATGGCGTCGCTCGGTTCGGCTTTGCTGTACTGGTACCATTATGCGGTGAACGGCAAACGCATCGAGGTGGAGACCGATGACGATTCGATCGGCGGCCATTTTCTACATCTGCTGCACGGCACGGCACCATCCGCGGTCCGGGTGCGGGCGATGCACACCTCGCTGGTGCTGTATGCCGAGCATGAGTTCAACGCCTCGACCTTTACCTGCCGGGTGATCGCCGGGACCGGTGCGGATATTTATTCCGCCATTGCCGGCGGCATCGGGGCACTTCGGGGGCCGAAACATGGCGGCGCCAACGAGGCGGCTTTCGAGATTCAGAAGCGCTATGCAGACCCGGATGAGGCAGAAGCCGACATCCGCCGCCGGGTTGAAGCCAGGGAAGTGGTGATCGGCTTTGGCCATCCGGTCTATACGATTGCCGACCCGCGCAACGCCGTGATCAAGCGCGTGGCCCGGGAGCTCAGTGAAGATGCAGGGAACACCAAGATGTTCGCCATCGCCGAGCGGCTGGAGTCGGTGATG
>Ga0116226_10005754_pt1 | contig 11081 bp, 13 predicted proteins | sample S1TSphfallax_FD_89692 | JGI IMG/M metagenome (GOLD analysis project Ga0116226, IMG submission 89692) | Host-associated microbial communities from peat moss isolated from Minnesota, USA - S1T2_Fa - Sphagnum fallax MG | ecosystem: Host-associated > Plants > Peat moss > Unclassified | place: USA... | reverse complement strand
GGCTGCTGGGCAGCGCCGACGTGCAGACGAATATCACCGGCGGGGGGGTGATCGCCTGGGGTGCCAATTCCAGCGGCAACAATGTGTTCCAGGCCGGCAGCGGTCCGGTCACCATCGCCGGCGGCATGGGCAGCGATCTGTTCGAGGCCGGCAGCGGCAATGCCACGCTGGAAGGCGGTAGCGGCGTCGAGACATTCTCGTTCACCAACGGTCAGGCGGGTGGCCAGGATGTGTTGACAAATTTCGCCAAGGGCCGGGACCTGATCGGGCTTGCCGGCTATGCTGAGACTCCTGCCGCGATCCTGGCCGCCGAGACGGTCAGCGGCGGCAATACGACGCTGGTGCTGAGCGACGGCACGCATATCCTGCTGGCCGGCGTCACCGGCCTGACCGCCGCCTCGTTTACCACGTGATGCGCGCCGGGGCGTGTGTGGCCCCACCGCGAGAAAAAGCCCTTCAGCACTGCGCCCGCCACCCCCAGCTCCGCGGCGGTCTCGATCGCCTGGCCGCCGCCCTCGCCGCCGCCCAGGTAGGGGCGAGCTTGTGGGCCAGGTTGGGCAGGGTGAGGGATTGCAGCCAGATGCGGCCGGGTCCGGTGAGTTCGGCGAGGAACAGGCCGTCACCGCCGAAGAACACGTTTGCGGACGTCGGGTAGCGTGGTGATGGTGAAATTCATGCTCTCCTCGAACATGCGTAAGCGTCGGGTGTCGGTCGTGTAGCGGGGAAGGCGGCAAAGCAGCTTTGGAATTTTCGGCGTCGAGCAAGGCCAGGATATCATCGCCGTGACCCTTGGTTGGCGTGCCGCCGCAGAACCGACGGCGGCGAAATCGCCGCCGTCCTGAAACCATACGGTCACATGTTTTCCTAACTCGGGGTCAGCCCAATCCTCGATCGCTATCGAAGCGGTCTTAAGGACACCATGTTGATCAGCGCAGACCTATAATGATTGCCCCTTATCATCGACATAGTTGCCTTCGACGGTATTCGCGTGCTTGTCCCGCTCATATCGATTGGACGGCGTCAAAGGATCGAAAGCAACGCCCATAGGTGGGTCCAAATGCTCCAGGGTGGCGATCCCGATAAGGATCTGCCCTTGATGGCCGCTATCCTTCATATGATTGGTTTCTCACGTTCGTCGAACGTCGGCTAGAGGTCTGATGCGATCCTATGGATCTCGCGGCTCGGCTACGCCCCGGTCTGAATCGAACTTTCGGTTCCGCTGCTACCGGACCCCCAGAGATGAACCAGGAGGTCGTCTAGCACATCCTCAAACTGGCGGAGAGCAGCGACCGCACTTTCGAGATCCCGCTGCAAGTCGAACACCTGCCGATCGCCGTCGGTCGAAACCCGCATGTAGCCGACCAACATGTGCGGAAAACGTCCTCTTTGGGGTTTTCCGCATAGCGCATCATTCCGACAGGGTTTGGCGTGCAGATTGTCGGTGCCAAAACGGCCTTCCAAGAGGTCCCTCCCGCGCGTGACGGAAATCATGTGTTTTCCGTCAGGCCGCCTGCAGGCCGAATTGGATGGTAGAAACTCGAAAAGCCCCGGCCCGCTTGGAAAAGTCGTTCCAGCCGTTCTTGGTTTGTCCCGTAACTGTCAAATTCGGGGCGTTTCGTCTGTTCTGGCCACGGAGCCGGGGCGCTTGCGCAGGCGGAGGAAGTTGGGCGGAAGCCTGTTTGGGGGAAAGAAGGGGCAAAGCTTCTCGGCGCCCCTCACCGCCGCGTCTGCGGCAGGAGAGCGCTTCAGGGATGGAAGCCGAATGGCAGAGACGACGCTCTACAGGCGGCTCGGGGCGAAGCCCGAGAGCCCGGCCCCGAAGGAGAGACGCCCGATACTTCTCTCGATCCCTTGCCAGGCGTTCTTGCTAAAAGCCGCCCTGGTAATTACTCTCTCATGGAGGGACGAATTAGGAGAAAGTCGTGCGCCCGCCCGAGACCTATTCCGCAGCGGAGATCAGCGCCGTGACCGGCGCCTCGGTGCGCGCGGTATACAAGGCGCTGGGCGAGCGGCTACCGCATGGCCTGTCAGTGCAGCGCGACCGTCAACAATATCTCACGCGCTGGGGCGCGGTGTGCTTCGTGATCGATCGCGAGATGCCAAAGGACGTTCCCGTTGCGGTGCGCCGTCGGATCTACACGACCATCCTGGAGCGGCAGTCCGCCGCGGAGGTGCGGCACGACTGCGGCATCCTGTCGTATGTGGTGGACGTGAAGACCGTGGCCGAGCGGGTGGACGGTGACCTCGCCCGGTATCGGGATGCAATGGGTTTGATCGTCGAGGACGCATCCATCCAGGGCGGTGCGGCGACATTCCGCGGCACGCGCATCCTCGTGCATCAGATTGCCGACCTGCTGGCTCAAGGCGCGGATGAAGCCGAGCTGCGCGAAGATTACCCTCGGCTGACACCGGCGATGCTGGCGGCGGCTCCGGTCTATGCGCGCGCGCACCCCAGGCGCGGAAGGCCGAAAGCTCCGCCTTGGCGCAAGAGTACGGTCGCGACTGGAGCGGGCAAGCAGCGCGACGCGTGACGGCGCCGCGCTTTCTGATCGACGAGAACCTGTCGCCGGCATTAGTCGAGCCCGCGCGAGCGAGGGTTTGAGGCAATGCACGTCAATCACCTCGGCTTACGCACGGAGACGGATTGGGATCTGCTAAGGTCATTGCTGAAAAAGACTGGGTGCTAGTGACCAGCAACGCGATCGAATTTCGCGGCCGATATCGCGAAATCGAGCTGCATCCCGGCGTCGTCTTCTTGTTGCCGGCCGTCCGACGGCCCGAGCAAGTAAAGCTCTTCGAGGCGGCGCTGGACCACATCCAACCCCATCCCGACCTGATCAACCGCGCTCTCGACGTTTCTTTCGACGCGGATCGGACACCTGTTGTAGAAGTCTACGACATCCCGTGAACCTGACCAATTCAGCATGTGTGGATTCCGCGATCAACGGTGGCATTCGCAATGATTGAGGAACATCGGAAACGCTCCAGACGAGCCTTGCGCCTGCGGGCAAGAGCGTCGCTTGGCGAGTATGTATAGGCGCTCGCCATCATCGGGGGTCGTGCTCGCAAACAACGGAATTTTCTGCTCAGATTAGCCAACGATGGCGCGCGCCACGTGCTCACATTATTCGCCAGACCGCTCGCCATCATCGCCAGTTGAACACCATGTTGGGATTCACTTCATACCGCTGTGCCACGGAAGATACCGATGTCCCCAGGCACGGGTGCCGCCGCCGCGACCTCCCGCTTAAGCGCCTCGGGCCACGACGGATGCTTGGGCTTAACGCGATCTCTGTCCATTATCACATTTGCGGATACTTTCGGCCCACACCCGTGCAGAAGGCCCAACGCATCCTTCAAAAACAACGGCATCCGGGAGGCGGCCTTCATCGGAGGAGGACCAAGACGAGGTTAATAATAAGGATTAACAGAATGCGTCGGGCTCATAAATTGTGTGGCGTGATTGCGTCCCGAGGCGCAATTTAAGCAACTTCTTAACCAAAAAGAGGTAATTCAAAGCTAGCTTGGGTTTGCCCGGGACGGTCCGGCCGAGGAACCAAATGCAATCGACAAAAACGCCCATGAACGTAACAATATTGAGACGCCGTGATTCTTGCCATAGTAGCTCGTCACTGCCGGAAGGGTACAAGCCGCAATCTTCTCGGGATTCAGCGTTAAGTCGTTTTTTGCGTAGATTTAGATCGAACGCCTCCTCAACATACGATGAGGTCTTGAAAGCTGAAAGTCAGTTTGAATCCGAAGAAGGAAACAAACCTGATTCTTTTGATCTCGAGTGCGTTGTAAAGCGAATAGGGCAAGGTCTGCAGCAGGCCGGCTTATGTACAAGTCAAGATTTCGAACGGGCGCGACTTGGAGCGGCCGGCGATGGGCACTTGCGTGCGGACAAGGTCCTCATTCCACTCGGTTTAGTAAAGGAGCGGCAACTTGCAGAGATCTACTCGCAAGTGCTAAATCTTCCGCTTGTCGCTCCAGACGCCTACCCCAAGACTCCGCTGTTCCCCGATCTCCTTCCAGAGAGTTTCGTCCGAGAAACTAAGAGCGTGCCACTAGCGCTTGACGGCCCTGCGCTGATGCTTGCGTTAGCGGATCCGCTAGACAGGTTTGTAAGTGACGTCGTTTCAATAAGGACGAAATGTACCGTAAGGACCGGCGTTGCCGTTCCATTCGAGCTCGATTCCGCTATAAATCGTCTTTTTCCAAAAAATCCCGCTGGATCTATTTCCAGAAAAGATTTACAAAACGACCTTCTTCTAGAAAGGGATATAGAGCGGCTCAAGGATATGGCGAGTGAAGCGCCCATAATTAGGCTGGTAAGCGACATCATCCAGCGAGCTGTCGAAATGCGCGCATCTGATATTCATTTGGAACCAAACTCCAAGGAATTTGTAATAAGATATAGATGTGATGGCCTATTATTTGATGATGGGAGGAGGCCTGTTGCAGAGGCCCCAGCAGTTCTAAGTCGAATCAAGATTATGGCAAACCTCGACATTGCTGAGCGCCGATTACCGCAGGACGGTCGGTTCCAAATGTCTGTTCGCGGAACGGAAATAGACTTTAGAGTTTCGACGATGCCATCAACAAGCGGTGAGGTTGCAGTACTTCGCATACTTGATCGAACTGCTATAACATTCGATTTCGAAAGACTGGGCCTACAAAGACATTTGGTTGAAGCTTTTCAGAAGGCGCTGCTGCATCCGAATGGTGTAGTACTTGTGACTGGACCGACAGGAAGTGGGAAAACCACAACGCTCTATACTGGCCTGAACGCTCTGGGAGGGACAATCCGTAACGTTGTCTCAATTGAGGATCCGGTCGAGTATCGTCTGGATGGAGTTCGGCAAATCCAGACTAATGAGGCAATCGGCCTAACTTTCTCTGAGATACTACGGTCGGTTTTGAGGCAGGACCCCGACATCGTTATGGTCGGTGAGCTGCGTGATACTGAGACTGCTCGAACCGCGCTACAGGCCGCTTCTACTGGTCATCTCGTTCTCTCTACCCTGCATACCAACTCGGCGTCCGGTGCAATCACACGCCTGCGCGATATGGGCGTTGAGGGATACTTGGTCGCACAACTTCTAGTAGGCGTACTGGCTCAACGCCTAGTCCGTCGTCTCTGCATTTACTGTAAGCGCCAAGGTGGCGAAGTCGAGCAGACTTTCAACCGGCTCGGTGTAACAGCGTCTTTATCGAATGTTGCCACGGGCTCGGTTTGGGAGGCAGTAGGATGTCAATATTGTCGAAATACTGGGTACTCCGGACGGCTTGCTGTCGGAGAGTTTCTCGAGCCAAGCAACTTAGTGAGAGAGCTAATCCTTTCAAATGCTGATGAGCGTACAATACGAGCGCAGGCCTCGAAGGACGGTATGATAACAATGCTGCGTTCAGGTATAGACGTGGCGTGCACGGGGGAAACGTCTATCGAGGAGATCGTCAAGCAAGTTGGGCGTGATTAACGAGCTAAACGCTACACGCTGTCAAATCGGCCATAAATAATCGAGGAAGGCTGGCTCAGACCATGAGTGTCAAGTTCCATTATCGAGCCGTCATGCCAGAAGGAAGAGTTACGACTGGGTTGATCGAGGCAGCCAGTGCGGACGACGTACGTGAGAGTGTCCGCCGTCAAGGACAGCTTCTCCTTGCTGTAAGCCCCGCGGGTCAGGCGAACGGCCTGATCACCAAGCTACTTCTATATAATATTTTGGGTGGTAAACTCTCGCATCCAGAGCTTGCATATTGCACAAAGCAGCTCAGCGTCATGTTGAGGGCCGGCCAAGACCTCGATCGAGCGTTGTATTTTCTCGCCCAGAACTCACGAAACGATCTCACGCGCAAGATATTTATACAAATTCGAGGCGCCGTACGCAACGGTTCCTCACTGGCTGCAGCGCTCGAACAGCATTCGAGCAGCTTTCCATTCCTCTACGTTGGCCTGGTTCGCGCTGCGGAGGCAGGGGGCACGTTACCGTTGATATTCGAGCGCTTATCCAACCTTCTTGAAAGACAGAGCGCACTTAGGTCGGTCGTAATTTCATCGGCGATATACCCGATATTGGTGCTAATTACAGGAGCCGCTACCGTCACTTTTATATTGAATTATGTTTTTCCCGATCTAGTTCAAGCGCTTAACGATGCCGGCATGGACCTGCCACCGCTAACGCAACTAGTTATGTCTGCGGGTCAGGCTTTTAATTCATATGGTGTCTATGTAGGCTCCTCTTCGCCAATAGCATTCATAATGATAATTAGGATACTGAATCGTTCAAGAGTCCGCCATTGGTGGGAGCGCATACTCCTACGACTCCCAGTCATAGGCGACTTAATGCGCGAGTTAATTGCCGCTAGATTCAGCCGCTGTCTCGGCACTCTATTAGAAAATGGTGTTCCACTTGTCAACTCGCTAGGCATCGCAAGCGCAGTTGTTGGAAACTATAGAGCTGTTGCAGCGGTAGAATTAGCCACAGAAGGTGCTAAAGAGGGGAGGAGTCTATCGCAATCTCTGCAGTATAGTAATGCATTTCCTGCACGTATGATAGATTTGCTTCGGTTGGGCGAGGAGACCGGCCAACTGGCTAGGCTGTCTCTATTTGCCGCGGAGACTCACGAGGAGCAGGTCGAAACTGCATTCAAGCGTCTCGGCCAACTGTTAGCACCAACGATGTTATTGATCGTCGGGGTAATCGTGGCGGTGATTGTGGCATCTCTACTAATGGCGTTCCTTGCGGTCAACAGGCCTCCTTCCTAAAGCTGACATTTGTGCTTAACGGACTCGTTGGAATTTCGAGTTGTCTATGCAGCATGCCGGTTGATCTGCGTGAAGCCGAGTTGTCCGGCGATCCGGAAAAATACGGTTTGCAGGTTGACGAAGCGCGTAGAGCCGCAGGCCTTGCGTTTGGCAGCCTGGAATAGGCCGCTCAGCGCTTCGATGAAGCCGTTGGTCTTTCGGGTGTTAGCCTAGGCCACGATGTCGTCCCAAGAGGCGCGACTTGTGCCGGCACTGTCCTTCATCGCCTCAGCTCGCGAGTGCAGCACGTTGGTGCACCACTCTTTGAGCACAGTTCCAGAGACAATGATCTGCTTGCGAACAGGACATCAGCAGGGGCCCTCCTCCTTATGAAGGCCTTCAAACGGTCCGCTAAGGTCGAAAAGCCCCGGCCGACCCGTCGCTCGCCCCTTGTGTCACGCATGCGAGCATTGCATCAGAGGGGTTCCGACGTCGAGTACGTCGGTGAAGCGCATGCTCAAGGTCTATTATAATTCTGATAAAACTTAAGTCGAACGCATATTTATCCACAGGCTAAACTTTTTGGAAACTGACGGCCCGATATTATGGGTCTCACTAGAGTGGATCTATCCTCCGCAGTGCTTTGAGGTGTAGTTTGGCATCAGAATTTCTGCAATGGTGGATCAAAAATCTGCGGGAGACTTTGCCCGAGCGATGGCGGCGAGCCCGGATTGACCAAAATGCACTTGTCGCTGAATACTTAGATTCGGGTCACATGATATTAACTACCATACGGAACGGCGAAAAAGTCAAAGTAAAGAATTTTGCAACGGACAGTTACGGCAGTTCGGCATTACATGCCGAGTTAGCCACGCGACCATCGGGCGAGCGGCTCATCCTGCGGGTTGATGCACGTAGTGTGCTTGAACGGGATATAACCCTGCCGATATCTGAGGAGCAAGATGTTGATGGCTTGCTGCAATTTGAGATGGATAGGTTCACGTCTTTTCAGGCTGACGAGCTCATCTGGACTTCAAGGGTTATAGCCTGTGACCGCAAGCGTAATCGCCTGTTCATTCGTCTAACGATTGTTCCACGCTTACTGATAAAGTCGGCGATCGATCTCCTTTCTGTTGCCGGAATCAGCCCGATCGCGCTCGAAGCACGCGCGTCCGATGGCATTCGGGTAATTCCACTCGCTCAAGGCAAGGTCGTTCATCTGGGTGGAGCGCTGTCAATCTGGAAGATAAGATTAGTCTTGATATTCCTTGTGACAATGGTGCTGAGTGAGCCAATCCTACGCCAGATGCTCTATATTCAGTATATACAATATCGGCGAGACACGATAGCCCCGAACATCAAGGCGATTGATCTCCTGCTTCAACGGGCTAGCGATCGAGTTCACGACGCGAGAGCAGTAGCAAGAGAACGACAGCGAGTTGGTAACATTCTTGAGGCTCTCGCAGTAGTCAGCGAAGTTCTCCCCGACGACACATACCTTACAGAGTTCAGAATGAGCGATCGAAAAATTACACTTGTCGGAGTTTCCGACTCGGCGCCGCGACTAATTCGCCTCTTGGCGGCTGATGGTCGTATCGGCGACCCAGCGTTCATCACGGCCATAACTCGTCAGGCATTTAGGGTGCGCAATACATTTAGAAAGTCAAGTGAGACTGAACGTGACGTGTATACTATCCAGGCTGAAATGCTCGACCGATGATAGCTCGCTCGTTACCAGACGGTAAGCGAGGAAAAGTTCTTGCGTGGGCAATTGCTGCGGTCATGGTTTCGCTCACGTGGGCCTTCGTTCTATCTCCACTAGAAAACTATTATGACAACCTTGTACACAGGCGTGACTCGCTCCGGCTACTCTTGTCTCGTGAGATGGGCTCTCTTGAAGTGCAGCGGAGGCTGCTTGCTCGGGATGGGCTAATCCAGACGTTACCCGCTGATCGATTGCTTTTTGGAAGCACTGATGCTGTCGCCGCCGCGACTCTACAAGAACGAGTGCAAGCAATGGCGACAGTCGTACACGCGAATGTACGTAGCATAGAAACACTATCCAGTCATCAGGTCGGGGCGTATCGCCGCATAGCGGTAAGATTTCAGATGACTGGAGAATTCCAAATCCTAATCGAGCTGTTTAAAGCAATCCAAGAGGGTAGTCCAGAAATCTTAGTGAATGAAACGCAAATAGAGTCCGATGAGATCGGTCCAACCGATCCTCATAAACCTCTCGAATGCAACTTTACGGTTTACGCGTTTCGTAGTGACGCCTCATTTCAGCAGCCTCAGTGACGACGTTTGAAACCGCAACGTAGTAGGGCTTCACGTCGATGAAATGGTATCGTAACAAATGGCGCGTTTGCACTCTTGCTAATTACCGGCTTACCACATTGGTCTCAAACCCAGTCCCATTATTAATCTCGATTTTCGTATTAGAATTGCTTCTCGATCGGCCTCTTCGGGTCTCTACGTCGCAACCAGACATTCAGAGTGTCAATTTACACGAAGCAAAATCGATAGATACCTCGAGGATATCAGCGTGGATTGATCAGTCGATTCTACCACGTCCAGTTTTTGTCAGCGGTCGGCGCCTGTCGCATGTCATTGCGCCCCAGGAAGTCGTGTACCACGCCGCACGCCTCTCGGGCATAATTGTCGCTCCGAACATGAAGTGTGCCATCTTCTCTATATCCGGCAGTAGCAAGCCTCTGGTAGTAACTGAGGGTGGTATAGTGGGTGATACGTCCGTTCTCAAAATCGAGCAATCCACGGTGGCACTAGCAAATGGAACAATGCTAACAACGCACCTTGACCCGGACGCGGGTCATCAGCATACGGAGGTAACTCAATCAGGCGGAGCAACGAGGTCGTATCCCGTAAATACCGACATTAAGGCAAAGCCGCTCCGGTCGCCATATAACCAATTCTCGCATGTTCGATAGGCGAGGCCACTTTCGACTAACTGGTTGGTGGGCAGAAGCTATTATTTTATGACGTTTGGAGTTTGCAAGCAAAATGTAGTTCATCCCGTTTTGGGCGGGAGTCATGTTTGCAACCAGAGGATAAGAGCGCTGCGCGAGGCGCGCGCTTGGCGCCCACCTGCGCCCCGGCCGGGATCGACCTGCGCACCATTCAGCGCTCGCGTAATCATTACGGCACGACCCGCGACAACCTCGCCAGGCGCGATCCGTAAGCGTCCGGTCTCGGCCGTGTAGCGGCGCGCGCGGCTGTGCCGGATCCTTGTGGACTCCAGAGACCCTCTCTCTGGAGTCCACAAGGAAGTACATGGTGGCGAATGGGGACGTGCTGGCGCCGGCAGGAAGGCGGCGGGTCTTTCGGGCGGAGGAGAAGGCCGCGCTGTTGGCGGAGATCGACGCGGAAGGTGGGCGTATTCGCCTGGTTGCGGGGCGACATGGTCTGTCCGAAAGCGTGCTCTATAATTGGCGGTCAGCGCGTAAAGCCGCGGCGCTCGCGAGGGGCGCATCCAAGCCGGTAACGTTGTGCCGGTTGGTGTGCTGAGCAAGGCGGCACCGCAGTCGACAACCGAGCATGTACTGACAGCCGCGGAACGCGCCCGGATCGTCATGGTAGCCAACGAACCACGCCTTGCCGAGCGTCGCCTTTCCCGTGAGCGTCCGGGCTTCACCGTGGGCGAGCTTGGCTCTGCCTGGGTAATGTAGGCGCGCGCGTGGACACCACGTCCGCGGGTGCGGTGTTGGTTTTGCTGGGATGGTCGGTGCGGTTTGTGACGCCAGATTGGGTTGGTTAGGGCGCTTGGCCGGGCGGGAGCGTACTGATGCGCCAGGGCAGCAGCTCACTGATCCGGTTGATCGGATGGTCCTCGGCGATCCGGGTCAGCACGTCCTTCAGATAGGCTTCCGGGCTCACGCCATTGGCGCGGGCGGTGTGCACGATGGTGTAGATGCTGGCGGCGCGATCACCGCCGGCGTCGGATCCGGCGAACAGATAATTTTTCCTGCCCAATGCCACGGGACACATGCCATTTTCGGCTATATTATTGTCGATCTCCAGCCGACCGTCGGTCAAGAATCGTGTGAGCGCCTGGCGCCGATTGATGGTATAGCGGAACGCCGCGGCCAGTGCCGATTTGGCCGACAATTTGGCGCAGGTGGCTTCGGCCCAGATAAAGAATGCCTCGATCAGCACAGCAGCGTCGCGCCGATGCGCCACGCGCTCGTCCGCCGGCGCGAAGGCGGCGCGGGCTTCGATGGCGTAGATCGCCGCGATCCGGTCCAGCGCCTCGCGGGCGACGGGAGATTTGTGGTGCTCCCATTGATCGAAGAATTCCCGTCTGCAATGCGCCCAG
>Ga0116226_10005751_pt1 | contig 11085 bp, 8 predicted proteins | sample S1TSphfallax_FD_89692 | JGI IMG/M metagenome (GOLD analysis project Ga0116226, IMG submission 89692) | Host-associated microbial communities from peat moss isolated from Minnesota, USA - S1T2_Fa - Sphagnum fallax MG | ecosystem: Host-associated > Plants > Peat moss > Unclassified | place: USA... | reverse complement strand
TTTTTGCATCGCATGTGGGAACATTGGTGATTCCATCATTAACTATTTCCTTTGAGTGGTTATTCAATTTTATGATGGTACCAAAAAGTTGAGTAGCATTGGAAATGAAAGCATATCCATGGCATGGAGCTTAAAGAGCTTAACTTGTTGTCGTGTGAAAAATCTAATGGAACTTGGAATAAGCTTTGAATGGGTGTAGGGGAAAAAAAAGTTGCTTGATCCCATGTAAACTTTCTTTGATCCTTTTGTTCATTCCATAATTGCAAAAATCATCTTGCCACAACTTAACAAAGTAATCCTCCACCCCACCCACTTTAGTGATAACTAATATGTTTGTTGATAACAACTTTCAATGTCATGACACAAATGTGGGATTGATCTCAATATGCACTTATCAATAAAGTTCATGAAGATCCGCCAAGTACCTAGTTGCAATGTACAATGTGAATAAAATGCAATTACCTCCTTGAAGAACATCTCTGCATCATCCAACAAATACTTGTGCGTCCACACTTTGATCTACATGACTATGGAGTCTAGAAAAATTCAATTCAAGGGTTTGCCCCAAACAACTTCTCCAATCTTTTCACCATTTGCATTTTATTATCCTTGGAAAGCGGACTCCAAAATGACAACACCAATAGACATGAAAAGAACTTTCCCATGGGTAGAAGAATATAAGATAAGTGGTTGCCATCATCATCATCATCATCATTCTCCACAACAAACCCATCAAACATCAACCTTGTTGTTTCTTCTCATTCCAACTCACTTGCTACAAGAAGAATTGTTACGAAATCCAAGTTCAAGCAAGGAATTGTTGTTGAAGACAAATTGACAATTCTAGGTACAAAAATTACATTTGGTGAGTCTTCTTGATCTACTACATTCATAGCAATAACATAATCCATCCTCTCCTCATCCTCACCATGCTCCTACATGTTCCCTAATCTATTAGTGTCTAAGTTTACCATTGCCAAAGAAAACATACTTGATTCTCTTATTACTCTCCATTGGCATTATCTGGGAATGCCCTTGACAATTTGTGCCTCCAATTCAATTCTAGCTTTGTCAATCTAGCATCAAGCTCAACATCTTTGTGGGTGAAACTAAGATAAAAAAACATCAACACAACCTTTTGACATAACTTGTATAACCTTAAAATATGAACCATCACGACCATCACAAAATAGTTTGTCACATGCTCCTATCACTTCCACACACACACCAAAAAAAACACACACACATGAATATTTCACTCTTTCACACACACATAAACACAACTAGATAAAATAAAATTATTAATAATAATAATTTTGCATTCTATTTCATAATGCTTTATATTTTTCACCACAAGAAAGAAATGCAACAACAATTTACACTATTATGAAGAATTATAAACAAAAAATCTTTCAACATTCATCATTATTCTTCTTGTATGTATCACAATTCTTTCCAAATCTAGAACATAGGAATTTAAGATCACAATAATTTGTCAATATTCCATAATATTTCTATTTTGTCGAGATCATAAAATGTGTTCATGAATGATATTACAAAGTCTACTTTCCATTTTATGAAACATTTGCTAAATCTCATGATCATTTCAAATTTTATTTGATTTTTCAATCCTTTAATAAATAACATTGAAAATTGAACAATAAATGGCAACCCATTCATAAGATTTATATCCAAAAAACATAAAATTGCCTTTATTAAAGTTGATTAACGTAATCAAATGATGAAGTTGTTTCTCTAAAATTTTGGTGAATGCTTTTCTTTTAAATATGACAAATTTGTGATAAAATTAAAATTCTACGTATCTAAATTGTAGATTAGTGAATCAAATTTTTTAAATTTAATATCTTCACATTTCCAACCCAATGTACAACTTCTTTAAATGCATGTAAAAAAAAATTATGTAGTGCATTTTCTAAGCATTATAAAACAGAATTTAAAAACAATAAAAGCACCAATTCAAACTCATATATAAGATTGGTGGTCATTAAAATATGCCATCAATTTATTGCTTTCCTTTACTTTACATTTGATATTATTGGAAGAAATTCCACAAACGTGATGAATCATGACCTCCCCCAAGCCCCAACACCTATTGGCACACACACACGCACACACAATATATATATAAGTTTAGGTTGAAATCAACTTCTACAATTCAACAAATTTTAATACTTAATTGAAAATCTAACAAATACCCTTTTTAAAAGATTCAAATTAAAAACCTTTCCATGTACACACATTCCTAAATATGAATTTCTATCAAAAATTACCAAATTCAATAGGTATATTTTGTAAAAATATCTCCCCATGCCCATCCATAAACATAAAATATTGGACAATCTTATTTTGGTATGGGGTTCAATTTTGATTTGAATATATGCTTTAAAAAATGTATTATATAATGTATTTTTTGTACCAACGTCAAATAATCATAACCATATTTAAATGATATTGTAAAATCAAAATGCCATGGATACATGTTCAACATTCATGCTGGAAGGCACAATAAAAGAAGGGGTTAAATTAGGAGTGTGCTCATAGAGTTGACATTTTGAGAGTAACACAAACTCCTACAATGTACCCTTTTTAATCCCGTGCTTATTAGATTATGAAAAATTTGAGGTGAAAGGCAATAGCCTTCCCATGCTCATTTAGAGCAATGAGCCTTAAATTTGTTCAATTTGATGGTTAATGGTCGGGTATGAAACAAGGTTACAATCAATTGTTTTCCTATTATAGGTCTGAAAAAAAATCCTTTATTATGTTTTAATACAATTTGAATGTTGTAATGTATTATCATATAATAGCTTCCAATAAAGATCTTGAAATAAAATCAATTATATAAATTTGCTACATATTAACCCAAAAAATAAACCTTTAATCTTATTCAACATTTTTTTTAAAGTCTAATATGTAACAAAAGTACTCAACAACATCATATGTAATAGATCATATAGAATACACCTTTTTTTAACCTAATTTTATAAAAAATGAATACAAAAAGAAGATAGCATCTAGCCCACTTTGTCTATGGCTTCATTTCATTTTTTTCAATAGGTAGCGTTTTGAGTTTTAATGTTTGAATGTTTTGGAGAATCTACCCATTTTGATTTTTCTAACTTCATAAAGCGTTTCCTAAAATGGATAGTTTGAGTTTAAAGACCCTTACACTAATCATTTCAAACCTTTTGTTATTTGAATAAAAAACCGTTGTGCTTGACTTGGGGTGCTAGGAGTCGATCTACCAATATGTTCCCGCAAAATAATAAAAATAAAATTTCATTTTGCAAAGCATGCTCCAATGGGCTTCCCTTAATGTTGGGGTCTACAACCTTGGGTTAATGTTTGCCATCAAAATTGCAATCCATCAAATTAGAAAAGGCCATGGGAAGCAAGTTGTCCCCTAACTTTTCGAAAATTTGAAAATTTATGAACATCAAATTACCATATTAAAAATTAGTTACAATGTTAATTATGTGTGTAATCGATTGGATTCTATAGTTTATCATACTCTAATTAAGAATTATTACTCAAACAAGGATTCAAATTTAATGGTTTAATGAAATGGAACAATCTTATTGGTCAAAAGCCATAATTTGGACCCAAGTGCTCTAGATAAAAGTCCAAGATCGAAAAAATTACAAACTAATTATGACCATAGGAAACTTAGATCAAAGCTTGGAGCTCATAATTTTAATAATCAAACTACAAACAAATGTCCGATGTAGAGTCCAAATCAATGATTTAATTTGCTTCATAAGCGTCCATATTGGTTCATGAGTATTTGAATTTTGTACCTTCATCTATAGTGGGCCTAATTATGCCATACACTACATTCAACAAAAAATTTGAACCTCATACTTCAAAAAAGAAAAAAATTTGCAACCCATAACCTAATTCTCTCTAATAAAAAAACTAGAAATTTTTTTTATTCTCACATGTGAACATCAATAATATATGTTTTGTATTATTTATGCGAATTAGAATATATATTGGAATGGAATGAACCATATTATTAAACATGGTATTTTTTCCAAATGATTATTACCTAATGATATTCTTGTTAAATATAATATATATCATATTGTTGTCAAATGATATGATATATTATTACAATTCTTTAATTCTCATGTGGCAAAATAGTTATAAGTGACTCATAATCACCACAATGGCTCTACCTTTCAAAACCATTTTGAGGAAAAAAATTTCATTTAAAAATAAAATTATATATATATGAATATATCTACTCATTTTGATTTTTCTAACTTCATAAAGTATTTCTTGAAATGGGCAATTTGAGTTTAAGGACATTTACACTAATCATTTCAAACCTTTTGGTATTTGAATAAAAAAACAAGTATGCTTGACTTGGGGTGCCATGGGTTGGTTTGCCATTATGTTCCCACAAAGTAATAAAAATAATTTTACATTGTTGAAGGCCTACTCTCATGGGCCTCCCTTAGTTTTGGGACTACACCCTTGGGTTAATGGCTGCCTTTAAAATTACAATCCATCAAATTAAAAGAAGCCCTTAAAAAAAATGTCAAACATTTATTTTTTGGTGAAAAATTTGGCATTGTTGCAAAATTTAAAATGATGTACAACATGCACAAGGGGTTTTTATTTTTGAATGTTTTCAAAAACATCACCACAAAAGTAAGGTAAAAGGGGGCTATTTCCCACATTTAGATTGTCTATTCTTAAATGTAGCTAAAAAAATAGTAGGATTTTTAAAAAATTAGTTTACTACCTATCCTATAGCCACTTAGTTAAATCCTCCTATATGTATGGTTGTCAATGTAGCTATGTACGACAAAATTGTCCCCTAATTTTTTGAACATTTGAACATTTATGAAAATAATATAATTAATGTCAAATTGGCCAAGGGACCATGTTAAAAATTGGCTTTACATTGTGTTCATTAAATTAAAAATATATCCGAGAATGAGTTGGTCAAAAAGTAACCTAAACTAAGGTTATGTGTAGATAACAAATGGTGAAACCCTCCAAACTTTATAAAATAGAACACCCAAAGAAACCAAGGAAGAGAAAAAAAGGAACAATGGGAAAGGATCAAAGTCAAAGCATGCAAACAACCCCAAAGAGAAGGACCATTAGAAAAATCCATAAAAAATCATGTTCCAAAACCTACCCCATTCGTGATAAACATGTCATATAAAACCATGAAAGATATATGTGCCATAGTAGTAACATTTTTTTTGATAAAACATTTGTAAAACTATGCCATTCCATTGAATACTTGAATATGTTATGGATTCTTAGGTGGTGGCATGTTTACTATTGCTTGTATCTTCTTTGGATCTGATAATTTCATTTCTTTGGACACAATAAAACCCAATTTCATCCTTGAAAATACACATTTTTTTGGATTCATATTAATGCCATATTTTCTACACTTTTGAAAACATAATATGAACTTCTGCAGATGACTATCCATGTCACTATACACTATAAAAGTCATCCAAAGATATCTTCATAAAATTGTCCAAATATTCTTTGAGTGTTTTGGTAATAGCTCTCTAACATGTTGGAGGTTCATTTCTAACTTTAAACGACATCACCTTTTATATAAAACCCCCTTAGTCTGTAACAAATGCAATCTTGTATTTGTCCTTTAGACTTATAAAAATTTAATGATATCCAGAATATCCATCTAAGAAATAATATGCTTCATACCCTATTACTATGTTCAAAACTTCATTTGTAAAATGTAATGGGTATGGATCCTTTTTTATAGTTGTATTTAATTTTCTAAAATCTATACAAATTCTCAATTTACCATTTTTTTGGGTACTACTATTATGGGTGACAACCACGTAGCCCCCTTTACATATTGGATGAAACCAACTACCAACAATTTATCGATATTTTGTTTGATTGCTATAACATCATTTAGATTTAATATGTACATGGTTTGATGTGCCGATGGTATAATAGTATCCCAACTCAATTATGTGTTGTGCCAGTTATGGTGGAATCCCTTTCAAATTTTTTTATGTCCATGTAAAAACATTTTTGAATTCCTTCCACAAGTGTTCCGCTTTTAACACTTCACTTGTTTTTAGTTGTGCATTAATCTTCACCGATAGTGGTTTTACATTAGTTCCCAAGTTGAGATTCATCAACTATTGGTTTTCACTTAACGTCCATCCAATTATTTGTAATTCATGTGCTTTGATTTTTGCTAGAGTTTCATCCGCCACAATACTCCCTTGTTGATGACTATAGTACATTTCAAGATACACCTTATCCTTTAGAATTGCTTTTGGTTGATATTTGTTGCCAATTATATTCTGCTTTATAATATGTAATTTTAATTTTAGCTTTGAATTACTAATCTTCACACTACCATCCATTACCTCCGCATCTATGGGTTTCATAGATAAAATTGTGTCATGTAAATTGATTGTTCTTATCGAAAACAACTTTAGTTCTATAACAAAAATGATATCTTCTTTTTCATATGTGATACCATTTTGATAGTCGTAACAAAATAACATTTTTGGTCTTCTTACTTCACCTCCAAAATGCTTGGTGACTGTAATTGTTCTTATTGTCCCATTCATGTGTATGGTAACATTTTTATCCCCCTAATCATGTGTCATTTTAACATCCCTCAACCATGGTCTCCCCAACAACATGGAATAACCAAAATTTACCATGCATTATTTTGAAGCATAGTAAACATAATTATGTAAGGAATGTTGTGAACATACATCTTCAGATTTCTAATCAAACCCCATTAGTTTTGTGGTTGTTTGATTTGCCATCTTCAAATTATATAGTGTAGGTTTAGGCTTTGGAAGCCCCAACTTCAATCTCAATTATTTTATGATGATATTAATTCCAAAACCTCCATCCAACAACACATCCTCTATTGTATTATTCCCAATCTACACTTGAATAATTGCCATGTGACTATCTATTGCTACAACAATTGTTCCTACCTTTGGTACTAAAGAACTAACTTGGTTATTTGTGGTTGTTCTACTTATATTTTGAGTTTTCTTTAGTTTTAACTTCTGCTAAAGATACCTCTTTAACTTAGGGGCTATTTTAAGCAATTTTCCTAAGTTTAAAGTATAACTTGTTTTTAACATCTACTTACCAATATCCAAAAAATCTATTATATTGTAATCAATTTTCTTGTGAATTCACTACCTTTTGAGATTTCTATGCTTCCACATAAGTATATATGGCATACCCGACCATATTGTGTTCCATCCCTCCATGGATGTGGATGGCCCTTCTATTTAAATATGTTGAATTGTCTCCACCATTGATTTTATTAACCATTCTTCTTTTTCCTAGTCAGTAACACTTTTTATTCTACTTGGTTTTCTATCCTTGAACACCTATTATTTAGTTGTTTTACTTTTTATTATAACATTAACATCCACCACATTCACGTATGAAATGATTGTTTGTGTTTCAATAATAGGTTGAACTTCTGCTATTATCGTAGATTTCCCATGAAACATTTTTTACATCTCAGTAAACTGTGGACAATTTGTCATTTTATGTCCATTAAAACCATAGATGTGGCATGCATATGAAGATGTCTTTTGTGGTTTTTGACTCAGTTGTGTTGTTTTTGTAGTTGCCACCATGGTATGCTATTTCTTCTTTTTACATGTCTCCACGTTGTGATTATTCATACCACTATTTGTGCAACACTTGTTAGTTTTCCCTATATTACTTTATGTTTTTGGCGGTGCTACTTGTTTGGTATTCTATGGTATTGAAAGTGCACTCCTTGCTTCTATGGTAGTCATGTTTTTTTCACACAACATCACCACCTCCTTATGTTGTTATAATGTTAACCTTTTCATCCTTGGAATTGCAATTCTAAGGTATGATTGCAAGCCCGCCCTAAAGACAATAGTCAAAAAACTATTTGTGGTTGGTACTTGTAAACCATGAGCAAACTTTTGAATCCTTTCATAGTAAACCTCCTCCCTATCAATCTCCTCTTACTTCATGTTTTTTAGCTCCATGTATATTTGCTCATCATTCTAAGTCTTTTGATGACGTTTACAAAATGCATGTGTAAGCTTCAAAAAAGTATAATTAGGAAATGTTGACATGTAATCATGGCACTAGTTCGATGTTGTATCTCTTAGCATACAATTCAACGCATTAATGATATACTCTTCAGAAGTTTCTACATTTGCCTTCATTGTAGAGTTGAAGACTCTGACATGAACATTGGGATTAACATCTTTTTCGAAGTTAGGATATTCAAAAGCTACCTTGTTTAACCTAACAAAATGGCCATATTTATGATTAAGAATTTGTGTAGTTACAATAGATGGTTCTCAATATCCTCCTTTTGGATTTGTAACATTTGTACTTTTATACCCTCCAACAACCATTGAACTCATTAGTGGTCAATATTTAGTCTTGTTCACATGAGTAATCATTATTGAATTGGTAAACACCATCTTGGGGTGTCCCAACAACTTTAGTACTTATCATTGGTAGTCATGGACTCCAATTCAAATTCCTTATTATCAATATTCCACCCAATCCACTACCCAAATTTTCTACAGATCCAATTAGTATTCCACCTTTAACAACATTCGTGATGAGTGCAACAACCATTTCCACTCCTATGGTTGTTATGACAACAATAGCTGATTTAGTAACTTCTATTCCAACAAGTTGTTTCCAAATTTCAACAACTGTAGCTTTTGACACTCTTAGTGAAGCTAAGTTGACTCAAGTTTGACAATGCCCCATTCTATGGTTACCCATTGGTATCCTTTATGGTGTAGAATGTGGATGTGAATACACATTTGGTATTTTGTTCCTAAATTGAATGGATGGATAAATCTATCGACTTTGTGGTCCTAATGGACCTTTGGTTCCATGCCTCTCAATTTGTTTTAGATTACAATAATTTTTAGTTCTTGGCCATGTGATTGGTCCATTAATGCTCCTACCACATTTTATAACTCCACATGTTTAGTAATATTTACTTTGATGTGAAAAGGCACAAAAGGACAATCCATGATTACATGTCCCTTTTCCTCATAAAATGCACAAACCTTTGAAAGTAATTTGATTACCTTTGAATCCACAAATTCATGATCTTGTGTTTCGACTATGTACCTTGTTTGATCCAATTTTAGATTTCCTTTATGTGAATACGAACGTGGTACTTCATCCAACACATTCACATGTGCCTCTACATATTTAGATGATTGTAGGTAATTTTCCTTAATCTCTTCAAGCACATTGATATTGGTGTTTTCTTCCACCTTCTAATCCTCCACTAGTTTGTAATAATTTGGAGATGTAGGCTGCTTTACAAACCTAGATTGTATACCTCTCGTAATATCCCTTCCTCGGCTAGTTATCATTTCTGAACTTGAGGTTTCTGATGGTTGATCAAGTATTACAAAAGTCCCTATTTTGTCTTGATCCCTATGATTTTAAACCACATATTGTGGCTGGGAAGTATATTACACCCACTCATTTGGGTGAGAATTCAATTGCATCTATGTGTGTGGAAATCATCATATGTAATTGTGCCTTTTCTGAAAACCATCAGTACATACTTCATGCCTTACCACCTCTTGTGGTAGAAACAACTAGTCTCCTGCATGTGTTTCTTTTATTTTTAGCTCTGTCCAACATCAAATTCCAATATGGGGTTTTTGTACTTTCCATATACTCCTCTCCATTTTCAAGATTGTATTGTGTTTCTCATTTAGTAACTTGACAATTTGCCTCCAAATCCAATTGCTGTTACAAACTTCAAATCACTATGCAATTCATTGTGTTTCACAATCCTTCTTTTTCAAAGTCTGTAGATCATTTTGTAGTCCTTATGACGTTAACCACCTAAACCTTTGATGTTTTTTAACATACCCCTTTTAAATCTAAATTGAAAACTAAACCATTATTTTGAATACATTCAACTATAATATTAACAATGGAAAATGTAGAAAACCTTCTTGTTCTTGTAAAATAAAATAAAATGCCCCAAAAGATGGTTGCCAAATGGTAAATGTGGATTAAATCCTTGTAAACCTATTCCACACTTATTGTAACAACATATTTGCATTACAATATGCACATATTCATAATTCTTGCATTGATTTTACACACACTTACTTCTATAATTCATTAAAACACCATATTCATGGTTATTACATATAACCATAATATGTACTAATATAATGTAGAATAATTAAAAACGTAATTACACTTTATTTCCTTATATATTTGATATTATAAAAAATTCACACAATAATATGAATATGAAATTCACTGTAGATTTTTTTCTTGTTTATTGAAAACTTCAATCGAAATACATAAAAAAAATCCATGTTCTATTTAAATGAAATCAAAACAAAAAAATTACATATGTGGTATCTCCAAACATAATATGTAGTTTCTTCTACAAAGTAACAACATCTTTCCTAATTTAAAAAATGTGTGTTTAAAAATTATCTCCTTTCTTGTAGAACCTCCATCTTTGGGTAGTCCCAAATCACAATCAACATGATTCAAAACCAAACAAAAATAAAAATTAAAAACCTCCAATGTCCAATGATCAATCCCTATTTGTAATGTTTTATTTGTTCAAAATAATGTAATTGGCCTACCCCTTTAATAGATGTCCGCAACACCTTCAATTTGGTGTCATAATCAATCATTTTTCAAGAGTTATAGTCTTCACCCAATTCTCTAGATCAACTTTTTCGATTTGTTTGATGATTTTATGCACGCCCATCCCCATTGTTTTTTTCTTAGGGTTCTTGACATGGGGATTTCATAATCATTTCGTCAAAATCACGTACATGACAAGGAAACCTATTGGGAGGAGGTTCACCTTCATGTTATTCACCATACAATGCCAACCCACCCTATTTGTGTTTTCCCTTCATTGGTGAATGACACACATATAGTAGGTCCTACATAAAATGTGGTTTTTTTTTTTAATGATTGGAGCAAGAATTTTTAGCATTAGAACTTTTAATGCAGCTATCAAAGTGTGTAGCTTGGTTTCCACATGTGATAAACCACTTTATA
>Ga0116226_10005750_pt1 | contig 11086 bp, 13 predicted proteins | sample S1TSphfallax_FD_89692 | JGI IMG/M metagenome (GOLD analysis project Ga0116226, IMG submission 89692) | Host-associated microbial communities from peat moss isolated from Minnesota, USA - S1T2_Fa - Sphagnum fallax MG | ecosystem: Host-associated > Plants > Peat moss > Unclassified | place: USA... | reverse complement strand
TCTACGCGTTTACGTTTACCCATTAAGGAAGGAAGTACTTCTTTTTTGAAAAAAAGAACCAAAAAACTTTCGTCTGTTTGGCTGCGCGCACGCTGGAGCAGGCACGCTTTGCCTGAGCGTTCTTCTCGAGCGCCGTTAGGCCCACCGTAACCTTTTTGCTTCTACTTTTCAAAAAATAAGACTTCCTTTCTGCTGTGGCCCAGGACGCCGCCACACCCTATCTTGACGCCATGCCCGCGACGCCCGCCTTCCTGGACAGCACCCGCCCCGACGTGCCCGACATCGTCGTCCCACGTGGTGTGACCCCGTTCTACCTGCCGCGCCGCCCGGTCCGTGGCCGCATCGTGCGGCTCGGCCCGCTGGCCGACGCGCTATTGACGCGCCACCAGAACCCGCCCGTGGTCACCGCGCTGGCGGCCGAGGCGCTGGCACTGGTGGCCGCCCTGGCCACCGCGTTGAAATTCCGCGGCTCGTTCAGCATGCAGGCGAAAGGCGACGGCCCGGTGCCGATGCTGGTCGCCGACTGCACCGAGGCCGGCGCGCTGCGCTTCTACGCCCGTTCCGACCCGGCGCGCCTGGCGACGCTGCTGGCGAGCGACCCGGCGCCGGACGCCGCGTCCCTGCTCGGCGCCGGCTATCTGGCGTTTACCGTGGACCAGGGCCAGGACACCGACCGCTACCAGGGCATCGTGCAGATCGAGGGCGCCTCGCTGGCCGACATGGCGCTGCATTATTTCGCCACGTCCGAGCAATTGCCGTGCGACCTTCGGCTGGCCGCCGCACTCACGCCCGACGGCTGGCGCGCCGCGGCGCTGGTGCTGGAACGCGTCGCCGGCTCCGGCGGCGTCGATCCGGACCTCGACGACGATGCGCAGGCCGAAAGCTGGCGCACCGCGACAGCGCTGGCGGCAACCGTGACCGACGCGGAACTGCTGGATGATGCGCTCCCGGCGGAGCAGCTGATCTGGCGCCTGTTCAGCACCGAAGGCGTGGCGGCGGACCGGCCGCGCGCACTGGCCTATGGCTGCCGCTGCAGCCGGCAGCGCCTGTCCTCGATCCTGGAAGGGTTTTCGCCGGACGACCTGGACCACATGGCGGTGGGCGGCGACATCGTGATGACGTGCGAGTTCTGCAATCTGGATTTCCGATTCCGTAGGGATGATGTGCGGAGCCGGGCGTAAGAGAGGCAGCAAGACTTATTTTTTGAAAAAAAGAAGCAAAAACTTTTGCTCTGGCGCCGCCATGAGCTGGCGCTCTACGCGGCCGCCGGCGCGGCCGGATGACGCGGTTTTCAGTTGCCAGACTCCGGGGTAACTGACAGCTAAACCGGCGACACTGGGCGGAATGATGGGATGCGGCGTGGCCCGGCACTGGTAAAATCACTGGCACTGCTCTGTGTGCTGGCGCTGGCCGGCTGCGGCGGCGACGAACCGCCGCCGTCCGAGACCTATGCCCCGCTGCATTACGAGTATCTCAAGCAGCTACGGCTCAATGTCGGCGCCGTCGACGTGGACGATCGCAGCACGCAACTGGGCCCGACCGACATCACATCGCAGGATCCGGTGGCGCCGGGCCAGGTGCTGGCGCAAATGGCGCGGGACCGGCTGTTCGCCGCCGGCACCGCGGGGCGCGCCGTCTTCACCATCGACAGCGCGACCATCACCCAGGCCGAGAACGGCACGCTGGAGGGCGTGCTGGCGGCGCATCTGGAGGTGCTGACCGACGGCGGCACCCGCGCCGCCTATGCCGAGGCCCGCGTGTCGCGCCAGCACGTGCCGGGCAGCGCGCCGGAAAATCTGCGCAATAATCTCTACGACATGACGCGTCAGATGATGGACGACATGAACGTGGAACTGGAATTCCAGGTCCGCCGGTCGTTGCGTGACTGGCTGGTGACCAACACCGCCGTGCCCGCGCCGGTCGTGGCCATACCGCTAAGCCCGGCGACACCAGCGGCGCCCGCGCCGCCGCCCGCGACAGGTGATAGCGCGGTGCCGCCACCGCCGTCCGACGATACGTCGACACCGCAGCAAATGTCGCCGCCGCCCAGCTATTTGCAGCCGCCGCCCGCGCCGAATCAGCCGCCGGGCGGCGCGCCCTAAAAGAAAGGTCTTCTTTTTTAAAAAAAAGAAGCAAAAAACTTTTGCTCTTACGCTGTGGCAACCACGCGTAAACTTGCTTCAGCTTGCGCCAAACCCAATAGAAAAAGTCTTTTGGTTTTTTTTCAAAAAAGAACACCTTCCTTACTTTCGTTTCACCGGCTGAGCATCACCGCGCGGCAAGCAGGAGCAGCTCGATCGCGGCGGCCACGATCGTCACGACCGTCAGCAATGCACCGACGCCGCGCAGCGCGCCAAGCGTGCCGCCGGCCATGCCGAACGGGTGCACGGCGCGCCCGACCACCAGCATGACGGCCAGCGCGAGCACGAAGAAATGCGGTGCGTGGCCATGCTCGGCGAGCCCGAGCAGAATCAGTGCCAGCGGCACGAATTCGGCGAAATTCGCGTGGCTGCGGCTGGCGACGAGCAACGGCACCGTGTGCTCCTGCCCGCGCTTGATCATGCCGCCGCTGCCATCGCCGAGGCTCGCGCCGGCCTGCCCGCGCGCCTGGCCCACGCGGAATGTCAGCACGGCATAGATCAAAGCCAGAATGGCGGCGGCGACGGACGTAATCTGAAGATCGGACAAATGGTTTTCCTGATTTAGGGTGGGGCCGGAACCGAACGCCCGCCCGTTCTTGTGTTCGGCTACCGCGGAACAAGGCACCTTGACAACCGTACGGTCACACCGTACATGCGCCTTATGATCATTCGGAGTGTCGAGCACCGAGGGATTTTACGCTTTATTGAAGATGACGATAGCCGGGAGCTTCGCCCGGATTTGGTCAGGCGGCTGCGCAACATTCTCGCCGTGTTGATGAGCGCCGCGGACGTGACCAAGGTTGCAGGGCCGCCCGGCTGGCGTATCCACCAACTCAAGGGCGACCGCGCCGGAACATGGAGCATTTCGGTCAGCGGTCATTGGCGGCTGACATTCGATATCGAACGGGGGGAAATCTGCCACCTTAACTTGGAGGATTATCACTGATGACCGCGAGCACCCCGAGCAAAGTCGGCATGACCCCGCCACATCCGGGCGCGTTCATCCGTGATGAGATTTTGGCAGAGCTCAGCTTGAGCGTAACCGAGGCTGCCGACGTGTTGGGCGTGCGGCGTGCCACGCTCTCCGACCTCGTTCACGGTAACGCGTCCTTGTCGCCGGAAATGGCCCTGCGCGTCGAAAAAGCGTTCGGCATTGATATGGAAATGCTGTTGCGGATGCAGGCATGGCACGATGCCTGCGCCATGCGCCGCCGTGCCGGGGAGATCGACGTAAAGCGCTATAGGGCCGCGAGCGCCGAATCTGACTAGACTAGCCTGCGCTATAGGGTGCAGTGCCAAAGGCGGCGCTGCACCCTACGAAATCTCCGGCGCGACACGAGCGTGCCATCACAATAACGGCCCGTCGTGCCCCAGGATTTCGCGCCGGATGATCTTCACCGGCACCAGCCCGGCATTCAAGAAACGATCGTGAAAATGCGCCAGCGTGAAGGCGTGGCCTTCGCGCGCCTGCACGTCGGCGCGCAATTTCTCGATCATCAACTTGCCCAGCGTATATGAGAAATACCCAGGGTCTGCGGTGCCGCGGCGTGCTTCCTTGTAGGCGACATCCTTCGGCTGAAAACATTGGTCCGTCATCAGCTTCGTCGCATCCGCCAGGCTCATGCCGTGCGTGTGCATTTCCACCGACGCAATGAGCCGGCAGTCGCGCAGCAGCGCATCCTGCAATTGCGCGAGATGCATCTTCGCGGTGCCGCCGCCGACGCCCTGTTCCTGCATCATCTGCTCGCTGTAATGCGCCCAGCCTTCGGTGGTGGTGTAGGATTGCGCGGTCTGGCGCACCAGCGACCATTGCGGATGAGCATGTATATACAGGAACTGGGTGAAATGGCCCGGCAGCGCCTCATGCACCGCCAGGTTCAGCAGGAACGGACGGTTGAAATATTCCAGATATTCGTTCTGCGCCGCGGCGGTGCTCGCCGGCTCCGGCGGCGTCACATAATAAAATGCCTGCGTCGCCACATGTTCGAACGGCCCCGGCGGGTCCATTTCGGCCACGATCAGCGCGCGCTGGAATTTCGGCGTTTCGGCCACGATCGGCAGGTCGGTGCCTGGCAGATCGACGATCTTGTGCGCCACGATGAAGGCGCGCAGCGACGCCAGCACGTCGCGTGCGGTCGGCACCAGCTGCGCCGCATCGGGATGGTCGCTGCTCAGGATGGCAAGCGCGCGGTCCGGGTGCGCCGGTGAAATCTGCTTGCTGGTGGCGGCGAACGCGGCCTGGTCAAGTTTGAGCTGTGTGCGGCCGGCGGCGAGCACCGTGTCTGCCGGCGTATCGACCAGGTCGGCCGCGAGCAGGCGGCGGAAATTGTCGCTGCCGAGCACGAAGCTGCCATGCGACGTTTTTTGCCGCAGCCTCAGCCAGGCCTGGAAATCGCGTGTCGCCGCCAGCGTCGCCTCGGTCGCGGCGGCCAGTGCCGCCTGCGCCTTCGTGTCGGTGACGCCGGCAAACGCGGCCGGCACGTCGCGGCCGAAGAAATCGAGCGCCCCGGCGACGTTCTCCAGCCCGATATCGACGAACACCGGCGGCATGGCGACCAGGTTCAGTTTGGCGGTGGCGAACAAGGCCGGGATCTGCCGCTCCCGCGCCACCACCGCTGCCAGACGCTGCGGCGCCGGCGCGAAGGCGCGCGCGACCAGCGAATAGGCCGCCTGCGTTGCCAGGTCGACATAGGTATCCGGGTTGTGCCGCCAGGCCTGGATGCGCTCCTGCTCGAGCAGCGTGCGGCCGATCTCGGCGGTCAGCACCTCGCGGTCGTCGCGCTGCACCGGCGTCAGTTTCGCTTCATTGACCGCGCCAAGCTGGTCGAGCGTGGCGTGCAGGCGGCGCACTTCTGCGGCATGCGCGGCGGCCGAACTGTCGTCGAGCGCCGCGTCGCCGGCGTGCAGGCCGAGCCCTGTTGCGTTGACCGGATGCGCCGCCGCATCCTGATCGAAATAGTCTTTGACGACTTTGTCATACGCCGGCGGCGCGGCGGCCCAGGACGAGCCGGCGGCGGAGACCGCCAGGACCGCGCTGACAACCGATATGGGGAGTGTCTTCACGCGTGTTTCGTCCCGGCCATTGCGCCGCGTCGATAGCATGCCGCCCCAGCACGACACCAAACGCGCAAAAGTTTTTTTCTTCTTTTTTTCAAAATATAAGTCTTTTTCTTCTTGAAAGTATAACCAAACCATCGCGTGCCTGCCGCGGCTTGTGTTGCGGTGCAGCGGGACCTAGCCTCGCACCGATGCTGATACAGCCCAACGCTGCGCCCATTGCGTTTCCGCACCCCGAGCCGCCGGCGGAGGGCCACGTCACTGAGGTCGCGCCCGGCATCCTGTGGGCCCGCTTCGCGCTGCCGTTCCGCCTGAACCACGTCAATGTCTACTTCGTCGAAGACCATGACGGCTGGATGGCGATCGATACCGGCATCGGGCTGGAGGACGCGAAGGCGGCCTGGGAGGCGCTGCTCGCCGGTCCGCTGCGCGGCCGCCGTCTGACCGGCATCGTCGGCACGCACCACCACCCGGACCATATCGGCCTGGTCGGCTGGCTGACCGCGCGGTTCGGCTGCGACCTGCATATGCCGCGCACCGAGTTCCTGACCTCGCTGGCGATCCAGCACCATGCCTTTGCCATCAACCGGCATTTCTACGAGCAGCACGGCCTGCCGCCGGATGCGACCGATCGGGTGACGACCGGTGGTCACGGTTATCTGCGTCTGGTGACCGGCCTGCCGACGCAATTCCAGCGCCTGGCGATGGGCGGGCGGTTGCGCATCGGCGGCCGTGTGTTCGAGGTGCTGACCGGCGGCGGCCACGCGCCGGAACAGGCGATGCTGTATTGCGAGGCGGACAAGATCTTCTTCAGCGCCGACCAGGTGCTGACGAAAATATCGCCGAACATCAGCGTGTGGCCGATGGAGCCGGACTCCGACCCGCTCGGCGCCTATCTGACCTCGCTCGCCCATGTCCGCGAGGTGATCTCGGCCGACGCGCTGGTGCTGCCGGGGCATCACGTGCCGTTCACCGGCCTGCACGTGCGCGCCGGCGAACTGGCGGCACACCATGCCGAGCGCTGCGGACGCATCGCCGATGCGTGCCGAAAGGAACCGCGCACCGCGACCGACCTGGTGCCGGTGGTGTTCTCCCGCGCGCTCGATCCGCACCAGATGGGCTTCGCGTTCGGCGAAGTGGTCGCGCACGTGAACTGCATGCGCAACCGCGGCGAACTGGTGCAATTCCGTGACGAGAGCGGGATATTGCGCATGCGGGTTGAGTGAGTCTCGCCGTGCCGGGGATGCGCAAGAAGGCCGATCTACCCACGAAGATGTGCGCTGCATGCGGGCGGCCGTTCGTGTGGCGCAAGAAGTGGGCGCGGGATTGGGCGGAGGTGCGGTATTGTTCGGAGGGGTGCAGGAAAAAGAAAAAGTAGGAAGTGTTCTTTTTTGAAAAAAAGAACCAAAAAACTTTTGTCTGTTTGGATACGCTAAAATTGGAAAGTTTTTTACGTTTGTGAGGGTGATAAAAGCCGTATAGGTGTCACCCCGCCTCGTAGAATTGCAAGCACACGCCGGACTTCACGATCATGTGGAATTCGCGCCGACCCCACGGCTTGGTCTCCAGCGGACCCACCCGCGCCGCCACGCCGCGATATTCTGCGTATAAATCGTCGAGGCCGGTGACCGCGATGCTGAAGCTGGCATTGTCGGCCCAGGCGCGCAGGTCGTTCTCCACCAGATTGAACGACACGTCGCCGCGGCCAATGCCCGCCATGCCGTCACTCTGCCAAACCAGCGTGAAGCCCAATTGGTCGGTATAGAAGGCGATCGCTTCGGCGAGGCTGCCGCCGGTCGGGATCATCGGCGTGACGGACCGAAACATGACGAGGCCTGTCATCGTTCAGGTGAGCTCGATCATCAGCGGCACGTGGTCGGACGGGGTGTCCTCGCCGCGTTCGCTGCGGTGGGGTGTCGCGGTGTTCAATCGTTCCGCGACGGTGGGGGACAGCAGCGCGTGGTCGATGCGCAGGCCGCGGTCCTTTTGCCAGGCGCCGGCCTGGTAGTCCCAGAACGTGTAGATTTTGCCGGTGGGTTTGAGCGCGCGCACGGCGTCGGTCAGGCCCGCCCAGATCAGTTGCCAGTAGGCGGCGCGCGTCGGCGGCCGCAGGAGCGCGTCGTCCGGCGGCAGGGTGCCGGGCGCATAGTCGATGTCGTCCGGGCAAACATTATAGTCGCCGGCGAGGATGAGCGGCGTGTCGTCGGCGAGCAGGGCGGTGGCGTGGGTGTAGAGCGCGTCCATCCAGCGCAATTTGTAGGCGTAGCCGGGATCGCCGCCAGAATTGCCATTGGGCAGATAGAGATTGCCGACGCGCAGGCCGAACACGTCAATTTCGATATAGCGCGCCTGCGTGTCGTCGGCGGGCAGGCCGGGCAGGGCAGTGTTCGTGACGGTGAGCGGCGTGCGGCTGAGGATGGCGACGCCGTTGAAGCCTTTCTGGCCGCTGATGGCGGCCTGCCAGCCGGCGGCGGCGATGCTGGGCGGGAAGGCGTGGGCTTCGCATTTGATTTCCTGCAGCAGCAGGAAGTCGGGGTTTTCGCGTTCGAGCCAGGCGAGCAGGTTTTTTTCGCGGGCGCGGATGCCGTTGACGTTCCAGGTGGCGATGCGCACGCGGGGACTCCCAGAAAAGTAATGCCAGGGGCTGTGCCCCATCCGCTTCAGACTAACGAATCCACCAATGGCAACAACGCGCTGTCGGGTTTGCACAAGCAACCACGGACGTCGTGGGCGACACGTTAAGGAATTGAAACCGCAGATGCACGCAGATGCACGCAGATGCGCGCGCTCTTCCCAACCTTCCGTAAGCTGCTTCGATGGGTTGGCATCTCGTCATCGCAGTCGAGCCCTATCTGCGTTCATCTGCGGCTCCATAATTTCTTCGGCTCTTCTGTCGCATGCCGCTGAACTTATTCAGGTGTCGATAGTCCAGCGCCGGCACGATCAAGCGCCCAACCCTGCGCCATTCGTCATATCGCACGTTGCGCGGGGGAAGCTACGAGATAGGCGCAAAGGGAATTTCCCGATGGTAGACGCAGCGGTCCTGCCCGATGCTGCCATCCGGCTCGGCTAAGATGCCGATGCAAGTCAGCGTGTTGCCATCTGGCGAAACATGGCAGGTGGTATCGTGTAGGTGACCCATTCGGGTAAACACGATCCGGCGACCGCCGTCCGGAAGGGATGATATTCGCACCATTGCCCCGTCCGGCGGATAATCAACGCTATGGTCGCTGCCGTCCTCGGCGAAATCCTCGACCAGCGTCACTTGGGCGCCATTCGAGAAGACTTGCGCAAAACGAGCTTTGTAGTGAACCCCGTCATCGATCGATACGGACATCGTTTCCGCCACCATGCCGAATTCGGATTTGATGTTGTGCGGCCGGATATAGAGGCTGCGATCCCAAATCCAGGTACCTTCAAACGGTCTTGCCGGCTGCTGCGCCACAGCAGACGCGCCCGCAAGCATGAAGGCCAGCAGCGTGCCGATAAAAAGAGACCGGTCTGGGCGTGAGCAGAGGCACATGCCACGAACATAGGCCATGTTAGGGCATCGTTGAAACAGGGTATGGGGTGGGCGTGGCGCCTCCGGCGCTCTTACGCGCGAGACTCAATCGATCGAAAAGCTCGTCCCGCACCCGCAGGCGCTCGTCGCATTCGGGTTTCGCACGGCGAAATAGCTGCCCATCAGCTCGTCCTTGTAGTCGAGCTCCGACCCCGCCAGCAGATCAAGGCTCGCCGGATCGACCACCACGCGCGCCCCGTCCCGCTCGATCACCAGGTCGTCGCTCGCGGTCACCGGGTCCAGGTCGAACTTATACTGAAAGCCGCTGCAGCCGCCCGCGAGCACGGCCACCCGCAGCGCGGTGGCCTGGCCGCTCTCGGCGACGATTTCGGCAATGCGGGACGCGGCCCGCGGCGACAATGCAAAAGACATGCACCCCATATAGCACGAACCCGCCCGAGTTGAAGCCAAACAGGGCACCAGCTAAGCCGGGCGCCCCAGCGCTCCGGACATCCACCATGACGCTCGCTCGCTACGCCGTGCAGGCAGCAGCCTCCCGCGGGCGGCTACACCCCGAACCGGAGGCGCCGACCCGCGGTCCGTTCCAGCGCGACCGCGACCGCATCATCCACAGCTCCGCCTTCCGCAAGCTGCAATATAAAACTCAGGTTTTCGTCAATCACGTCGGCGATTTCTTCCGCACCCGGCTGACCCACAGCATCGAAGTGGCGCAAATCGCCCGCTCGATCGCGCGCGAACTGGACCTCGACGAGGACCTCGCCGAGGCGCTCGCGCTCGCGCACGATCTCGGCCACCCGCCGTTCGGCCATGCCGGCGAGGAGGGGCTGAACCTGCGCATGAAGCCGTTCGGCGGCTTCGACCACAACGCCCAAAGCCTGCGAATCGTGACCCGGCTGGAAAGCCGCTACGCCGCCTTCGACGGCCTGAACCTGACCTGGGAGACGCTGGAAGGCCTGGTCAAGCATAACGGCCCGCTGCCGAAGCCGCCCGCCTACATCGAGTCCTACGGCAAGCTGCATGATCTGATGCTCGGCACCTATGGCTCGGCCGAGGCGCAAGTCGCGGCGATTTCCGACGACATCGCGTATCACAGCCACGATCTGGATGACGGCATGCGCGCCGGCTTCTTCGGCCCGGACGAAATCAAGCATCTGCCGGTGGTGCGCGAGGCGCTGGCCGAAGCGCGGCTCAGTTCGCTCGATGTGCCGCCGCAGCGGCTGCGCCATGAAACCATCCGCCGCGTCATCAACGCGCTGGTCAGCGACGTGGTGGACGAGTCGCGCCGCCGCCTCGCCGCGCTCGATCCGGACAGCGCCGACCGCATCCGGCGCGCGAAAAAACCGGTGGTCGGGTTCTCGCCGCGCATGGCCGAGGCCAATTTCGCCATCAAGGATTTCCTGCGCGCGCGCATGTACCGGCACTGGAAGGTCAATCGCATGACCAACAAGGCGCGACGCACGGTGGAGGCGCTGTTCACGCTGCTGCTGGACGACACCTCGACGCTGCCGGACGGCTGGCGGGCGCAGGCGGGCGAAGCGCAGGGCGCGCAAGCGGCGCAGGTTGTGTGCGATTATATCGCCGGCATGACGGATCGTTTTGCCATCGACGAATATGCCCGGCTCACCGATCTTTCGGTGCAGGCGTAACAAAGTAAGACTTCTTTTTTGAAAAAAAGAAGCAAAAAACATTTGCTCCGGCGCCGCCAGCACGTGACGTCGAATGGCGTCGATCAGTGCGCTGGGGCGGTGGCGCGCCTACGCGGCGCGTTCCCGCTTGTTGCTGACTTCGCATCGCCAGCTTGCGAGCTTGTACGCCGGATGCTCTTCCAGATACTGCGCGGCGACCGGTTGCGCCGCCATCATGCAGGCCATCGGACTGGGCGCCACGTCCAGCACCGGACGCCGCTCGACACAGGAAAGCGTGTCCTTGGTAAGGCAATAGATCAAAACGAGCTGGACCACGATAGGGGTTCCTTGGTTCGGGTGATGTACCTTTCGTTCTCGGAGCGTCCTCGGGTCGTGTTCAGGCTGTTACCCATGCCTTATGCGCAATGCAGCATAACGCTTGGCGCGGGAGCAAGCAGTTTTTGCCGCACCGCAGCATTTTGAGCGGCACAAGAGAAAGAAAGTCTTATTTTTTGAAAAAAAGAAGCAAAAAACTTTTGCTCCTGCGCGCTGACGACTTGACGGATCCTTGCCCAGCAGCCGCGGAACCCAACAGACAAAAGTTTTTTGCTTCTTTTTTCAAAAAATAAACCCTTCCTTCCTTGCTCCACAGCGCTTTCGTGCATAGGACCGCGCGGCCACTGACGAGGTTACGTTGAGCGAGAATCTGTTTGCCGGCATGCGCAGCCATGTGGTGGCCG
>Ga0116226_10005749_pt1 | contig 11086 bp, 10 predicted proteins | sample S1TSphfallax_FD_89692 | JGI IMG/M metagenome (GOLD analysis project Ga0116226, IMG submission 89692) | Host-associated microbial communities from peat moss isolated from Minnesota, USA - S1T2_Fa - Sphagnum fallax MG | ecosystem: Host-associated > Plants > Peat moss > Unclassified | place: USA... | reverse complement strand
GCCATTGCGCGCAGGACCGCACCTCGAAAGCGCCCGGCGACAAAAACCGATGCCCCTCGGACAGGTTGCCGGATGCCAGCCCATGCCCGTCATCCGCCCCGTCGCGCAAATCGAATGGCACGATCGCGCCGTCCAGCAGCGCCACGATCCGGCGCAGCGGCCGCACCCAGGTGAACAGACTGGTGCCACCCCAGCGCATCGATTTCGGCCACGGAAACCGCCGCAACAAGCCGGGCATCACGCCGGCAATCAGGCTGGCGGCATCGACCCCGGGCGTCAGCTTATCCAGCACCCAGAACTCACCCTCCTGGCGCAGCGCCTCCGGCGACGCCGCGTGCTTGCGCAGAAACCCCGCCAGCGCCTGCTCCGGCGCGCTCACCCGCGGCCCGCGCTCGCTGCTCCGGCTCTCCGCGACACTGGCCTCCACCGTCAATGCCAGCGCGATGCGACGCGGGCCATAGAACGATCCAGCTTCCACCGGCCGCAACGGCGCCAGCGCCTCCATCACCAGCCGGGCGAGATCAGCCGCCCCCCGCTGCTGCATGCGCGCCGGGATTTCCTCGCCGAACAGTTCCAGAAAGAACTCAGGCATCGAGGAGCTCACCCGCCAGCCAGGCCTCGCAGCAGCCTTTCGCGAGGGTGCGCACCCGGGCGATGAAACTGGCCCGCTCGGTCACGCTGATCACCCCCCGTGCATCCAGCAGGTTGAACAGATGGCTCGCCTTGATGCACTGGTCATAGGCCGGCAGCGCCAGCGCCGGCGCTTCCAGCAGGGCCATGCATTCCCGCTCGGCGTCAGCGAAATGCCGGGTCAGCAACGCCGTGTCCGCCCGCTCGAAATTATGCGCGCTATATTCGCGCTCGGCGCGCAGGAACACGTCGCCATAGCGCACGCCCCGACCATTGAAATCGAGGTCATAGACGTTCTCGCAATCCTGCACATACATCGCCAGCCGCTCGAGCCCATAGGTCATCTCGAAGCTCGGCTGCGCGACCGCGATGCCACCGACCTGCTGGAAATAGGTGAACTGCCCCACCTCCATCCCGTCGCACCATACCTCCCAGCCCAGCCCCCAGGCGCCGAGCGTCGGGCTTTCCCAATCATCCTCAACGAAGCGGAAATCATGCAGCAGCGGATCGAGGCCGAGCTCCGCGTAACTCTCCAGCAGCAGCGCCTGGGCGTTCGCCGGGCTCGGCTTCATGATCGCCTGGTATTGATAATAATGCTGCAGGCGGTTCGGGTTCTCGCCATAGCGCCCATCGGTCGGCCGCCGGCTCGGCTGCACATAGGCGGCCGCCCATGGCTTCGGCCCCAGCGCGCGCAGCGTGGTCGCCGGATGGAACGTGCCCGCGCCCATCTCGACATCGTAGGGCTGCAGGATCACGCAGCCCTGGCGCGACCAGAAATCGTGCAGGCGCAGGATCAGCGCCTGAAAGCTCAGCGGTTTGGCGGTTTGTTGCGGCATCGGCGTCCCGGGCAGTTGCCGCGGACAATAGGGGTGGGACCCCACGGGAACAAGTTGCCGGTTGAACCCGGCGAGGCGGCGTCCCAGCATATCCTTGAGGGGGGCGACGATGCCGATCGACGGACTGAACGACGACGCGATCCGCGCCGTGCTGCAAGGCACCAGGCGCATCGCCCTGGTCGGCGCCTCGCAAAAGCCGGAGCGGGCGGCGCACGGCGTCCAGGCAATGCTGCAGCGCCACGGCTATGAGCTCACGCCGGTCAATCCCGGCCTGGCCGGTCAGCGGATCCATGAGCGGGCAGTGGTGGCGAGCCTCGCCGAGGCCGCCTTGCTCGACATGGTCGACATCTTCCGCGCCAGCGACCAGGCCGGTGCCGTGGTGGATGAGGCGATCCGGCTGGGCGCCAAAACCATCTGGATGCAGCTCGGCGTGATCGACGAGGCCGCCGCCCAGCGGGCCCGCGCCGCCGGGCTTGTGGTGGTGATGGATCGCTGCCCGGCCATCGAAATCCCCCGCTTGGCACTACCGCCCTTGGCCATCCCCACCCCGGCTTGCCCCACCCCGGCTTGAACGAGCACGCGCCACACGCCAAATCCGCAACGTCTTTCGGCATAGGAACGCAGCAGATGAACGACCAGGAACGCGACCTCATCACGCAGTTCGTCACCCGCGTCGCCGGCGCCCAGCAGCCGAGTTCGGTGCCGGCGACGGTGCCCGCCACGATCCAGCCGCTGCCCCCGATCGACCCCGACGCGGACCGGCTGATCGGCGACCTGTTCGCGCGCTATCCCGAGGCGCGCTACCGCATCACCCAGATGGCGTTCGTGCAGGAACACGCCGTCATGGAGGCGCAAAACCAGATCAACCAGCTGCGATGGGAGCTGCAACAGGCCAAGGCGGCCGCGGCGGCACCGCCGCCCGCCCAGGCCCCTTCGCCCTGGGGTGCGGCGGCCCAGGCCGCCCCCCAGCCGGCGCCCAGCAGGGGCATGTTCGGCAGCCTGTTCGGCGGCGGCCAGCAGGCCGCTCCCCCCCCGCAATATCAGCAACCGCAATATCAGCAGCCGCAATACGCGCCGCCGCCGCCGCAATATGCGCCCGGCTACCAGCCCGGCATGTTCCAGCGCCAGGGCTCCGGCTTTCTCGGCTCGGCCCTCACCACCGCGGCCGGCGTGGCCGGCGGCATGGTCGCGGGCAACGCGCTGATGAACATGTTCTCCGGCCATAGTGGCTTTGGTGGGGGCGGCTTCGGCGGCGGCGGCTTTGGCGGCAACGAGGTCGAATACGTCCCGGTCGCGCCCGACGCCCTGCCCGCGGCGGACCCCTACGATGCCGGCGGCGCCGCCAAGGATGTCCCCGACAGCGGCTGGCAGGACACCTCCGCCCCCGATGCCGGCGGCTGGACCGACAGCAGCAGCTCGGATTCCGGCTGGACCGACAGCGGCAGTGCCGATTCCGGCTGGAGCGACGTCGACAACACCTGAACCCGCCGCCACGGCATAACCGGATTTGATCGGTGCCCCCTGGTCCCTTAGGTTTCCCTCATGGACCAGGGGGCGCCGCCCCCGCCTGGTCAAGGGGGCTCCGCCATGCGCTATCCCGATCTCGACATCGACCTGCTGCGCTGCTTCGCCACCGTCGCCGGACATGGCGGCTTCACCGCCGCCGGCACCGCCCTCGGCCTTACCCAGTCCGCCGTCAGCCTCAAGATCAAGCGGCTGGAGGACGTGGTCCGCCGCCGGGTGTTCGACCGCACCAGCCGCCGCCTGTCGCTGACCCCCGACGGCGAGACGCTCCTGGTTTACGCCAACCGGCTGCTGGCGCTGAACGACGAGGCGGTGCGCCGACTGATCGCGCCCCCGGTGCGCGGCCATCTGCGGCTCGGCGTCGCCGACCATTTCGTGCCGCAGCATCTGGCACCCATCCTCGCCCGCTTCGCCCGCATTTACCCGGAGATGCGCCTGGAGGTTGAAGTCGGCCGCAGCCATGAGCTGCGCGCCGCCTGCGATCGCGGCCTGCTCGACCTCGTGATCGGCAAACGCCGGGACGGTGAGACCGCGGGCACCCCGATCTGGACGGAAACCCTGGCCTGGGCCGCCACCCGGGACCCCAAGCTCGCCCAGTGGGGTGTCGATCGCGCCGCCCCGCTGCGTCTGGCGATGCTGCCACCCGGCTGCATGTTCCGCGACCGCGCGCTGAGCATTCTGTCGCGCGCCAATGTCGCGCACGAGATCGTCTACACCTCGGCCAGCCTGCTCGGCGTCATCGCCGCCGCCGAAGCCGGGCTCGCGGTCACCGTGCTGGGCCGGTCGACGCTCACCGCCGGTCTGCGCGAAGTGCCGTCACTGCCGCTGCTGGGCACCACCGAGATGGCGATCTTCGGCGACGCCGAGGGACGCTCCGCCTTGGTCGACCCGCTGGTCGGGTTCATCCGCGACAGTCTGGCGGCGACCGTGGCACCCCGCGCGTCTGCTCGTGCGGCAGCCTGAGATGCGCCGCCTGGTCGCCCTGCTGCTGGCCGCCTGCTGGATCGGCGGCGCCGGCCCCCGCACGGTGCGCGCGGTCGGCGATGGCCGGGTGGTCGTTGCCATGCCCCTGGGCCGCGGGGACATCCCGATCTATGCCAGCGCGGATTGGCGCCAGCCGCAGCCCGCCATCACTCGCGCCGTGCTGGTGATCCACGGCCTCAACCGCGACGCCGACCGCTATTTCGCCGACGCGCAGAAAGCGCGGGTCGCGGCCGGGCCATCGGGCGCCACGTCGCTGATGCTGGCGCCGCAATTCCTCGCCGACCAGGACATCGCAGCCAACGCTCTGGGCCCGGAGATGCTGCACTGGGCCACCAACGACTGGTCGGCCGGAAAGCCCGCGCATGGCCCCATCCCGGCCAGTGCGTTCGACGCGCTGGATGCGATCCTGGCCAGGCTCGCCGACCGCGCGCTGTTCCCCAAGCTCACCGAGGTGGTGGTGGCCGGCCATTCCGCCGGCGGCCAGGTGGTGCAGCGCTACGCCGTCGCGGGCCGTGGCGAGGCGGCGCTGACCAGCGTCGGCGTGCATGTGCGCTATGTCGTCGCCAATCCGTCGTCCTACGTCTATTTCACGCCGGACCGCCCGTTGCCCGGCGGCGGCTTCGCGCCATTCGCCGGCGCCGCCGCCTGCCCGGCCTTCGACCAGTGGAAATACGGGTTCGCCGGCGGCATGCCGCCCTACGTGCAGGGCACCGCCGCCAGCCTCGAACAGCGCTACGCGATGCGGGACGTGGTGATCCTGCTCGGCGGCGCCGACGACGATCCTCACCTCAAAGTGCTGGACAAAAGCTGCTCGGGCGAGGCCGAGGGCACCGACCATCTGTCCCGCGGCCTGGCCTATGCCGCCTATCTGCGCGGCCGCGGCCACAGCGCGGCCCCCTTCGTGATCCCCGGCGTGGCCCATAATGGCGGCCGCATGTTCGGCTCGGCCTGCGGGCTCGCGGCCTTGTTCGATCGTCCGGGCTGCCCGCCCCCGTGAGCCTTCCCGCGCCGACTGGATCGACCGCCGCATCGCAAGCCACGCCCGTGGCGCAATCTCGCCACCGCCCCTATATCGCTGCCATGCCCTTCGATGCCCGCGACCTCCCCACCGCCCCCATCCGCACCCTGGCCACCCCAAACCGGCCAGTCGCCGTCTGGCTGCTGAGTGTCGCCTTCATGATCCTGGTGATGATCCTGCTCGGCGGCACCACCCGCCTCACCGGCTCGGGCCTGTCGATCATGGAATGGGCGCCGGTCAGCGGCATCCTGCCGCCCTTGTCCCACGCCGAGTGGGAGCGGCTCTATCATCTCTACCAGCAGATCCCGCAATATCAGCTGGTCAATGACGGGTTCGGCCTCGCCGGTTTCCAGCACATCTTCTGGCTGGAATGGACCCATCGCTTGTGGGGCCGCCTGATGGGCGTCGTGTTCCTGGTCCCGCTGGTCGTGCTGACCTGGCGCGGCGCGATCCGTCGTCGGCTGCTCCCCCGCCTGCTGTTGCTGTTCTGCCTCGGCGGCCTGCAGGGCGCGGTCGGCTGGTTCATGGTGGCGTCCGGCTTTTTCCCTGACAGCACCGCCGTCTCGCCGTACCGCCTGGTGATCCATCTGTCGCTCGCCTTGATACTCTATGTGGCGATCCTGTGGACCGGTCTGTCGGAATGGCGCCCGGTCGCCACCACTCAGGCCCCCGGCTCGGTGCGCCGTCTGGTGCAGGCCACCGTCACCATGGTTGCCCTCACCATCCTCGCCGGCGGCTTCGTCGCGGGTCTGCATGCCGGCCTCACCTATAATAGTTTCCCGCTGATGGACGGGCATCTCATCCCCGACGGCTATGCCAGCCTGACGCCATTCGCCCGCAACCTCACGGAAAACATCGCCGCCGTGCAGTTCGATCATCGCCTGCTGGCGACCATCACGGTCACTCTGGCGCTGATCACCGCCGTGATCGGCCTGGCGCGAACCTCGCTCCGGCTACCCTTCCTGGCGCTTGGGCTCGTCGTGTGCGCCCAATACGCCCTGGGCATCGCCACCTTGTTGTGGGTGGTGCCGGTCGGCCTCGCCGCCGCCCATCAGACCATGGCCGCCTTGCTGTTGACGACAGCCATCATTTGCCTGCACGCCCTGCGACGCCCAAGCTTGCCGCATCTCCGGGGACCTCAGCCATGAGCACGAGCCTATCGGGCGAGACGCCGCTTGCCGTCACCGACCGCCTGTTCTTCGAGCGCGCCGACGCGACCCTCGATCGCGCGGCCGCCGAACGCATCGTCGCCGAAGCGCTGCGCCAGTCCGACGATGGCGAGCTGTTCCTGGAATACCGGGAATCCGAACAGCTCAGCCTCGATGATGGCCGCATCCGCAGCGCCGGCTTCGACACCGCGCTGGGCTTCGGCCTCCGCGCGGTGGCCGGCGAGGCCGCCGGCTACGCCCACGCCGGCGAACTGACCGAGACCGCGCTGCGTCGCGCCGCCGGCAGCATCGGTGCGGTCGCCGCCGGTCATTCCGGCACCACCGCCGAACCGCCGCAAGCCACCAACGCCCGCCTCTATAGTGACGCCAATCCGCTTTCGGCGATGGATTTCGCCAAGCGCACCGGTGTGTTGGCCGAGATCGACGCCTATGCGCGCGGCCGCGATCCCCGGGTGAAACAGGTGATGGCCTCGCTGTTCGGCGAATGGCAGGCGGTCCAGATCATCCGCGCGGACGGGCGGCGCGTCGCCGATCTCCGGCCCTTGGTGCGGCTCAATGTCAGCGTCATCGTCGAAGTCGACGGCCGTCGCGAGACCGGCAGCCACGGCACCGGTGGCCGGTTCGACTATACGCGTCTCGTCGCCCCCGAGCTGTGGCGCGCCAGCGTCGACGAGGCGCTGCGCCAGGCGCTGGTCAACCTCGCCAGCAAGCCCGCCCCGGCCGGCGAGATGCCGGTCGTGCTCGGGCCGGGATGGCCCGGCATTCTGCTGCACGAGGCCATCGGCCACGGCCTCGAAGGCGACTTCAACCGCAAGAAAACCTCCGCCTTCGCGGGCCTGCTTGGCCAGCGGATCGCCTCCCCGGGTGTCACCGTGGTGGATGACGGCACCATCGCCGATCGTCGCGGCAGTCTGACCATCGACGACGAAGGCACCCCCACCGGGCGGACAATGTTGATCGAGGACGGCATCCTCAAGGGCTTCCTGCAGGACCGCCTCAACGCCCGCCTGATGGGCGTGCGCGCCACCGGCAACGGCCGACGCCAATCCTACGCCCATGCCCCGATGCCCCGCATGACCAACACCATCATGCTGGGCGGCAGCCACGATCCCGCGGAGATGGTGAGCTCGGTCAAGCGCGGCTTGTACGCCGTCAATTTCGGCGGCGGCCAGGTCGACATCACCTCCGGCAAGTTCGTGTTCTCCGCCAGCGAGGCCTATCTGATCGAGGACGGCAGGATCACCGCCCCCGTCAAGGGGGCCACCCTGATCGGCAACGGCCCGGACGCGCTCACCCGTATCGAGATGATCGGCAGCGACATGGCGCTCGATCCCGGCATCGGCACCTGCGGGAAGAATGGCCAGGGTGTGCCGGTGGGGGTCGGGCAGCCAACGCTGAAACTTGGCGGGCTGACGGTGGGTGGAACGGCAAGTTAAAGAGAAGTCGTTCTTTCTTGAAAGAAAGAACCAAAGAACTTTTATCCAATTATGACTCGTTCGCGGCAGCAATTTGACTTGAATGGATACGTCACGCCGGCACAACCCCTCTCTGCCGCAAAAACCCCAAAAGCTCCAGCAACGGCAAGCCGAGGATCGCCGGCTGTGCCCCGTCGATACGGTCGAACAGATGGATCCCCATCCCCTCCAACCGATACGCGCCGACGCAGCCGAGCAGGGCCGCATTTTCCCGTGCCAGATACGCCTCCAGGAACCCGTCTGAAAACGCTCGCATCGTCAGCCGCGGTCTCGCGACATGATGCCAGATGCGCTGCTCGCCGATCCGGCACAGCACGGCGGTCACCAGCATATGGTCCCGCCCGCGCAGCCGTTGCAGCTGCCGGCGGGCCATATCGAGATCGGCCGGCTTGTCGAACCATACCCCATCGCACACCAGCAGCTGATCGCAACCGATCACCAACGCATTGGGCGCACGACGAGCGATGCGGCGCGCTTTCATGTCAGCGAGCAGGATGGCGGTATCTTCCGCCGACAGGCCTTCAGCCTGGGCGCCCTGTTTGATTTCAGCCTCGTCGATATGTGCTGCGGCCACCTCGAAGACGATCCCCGCATCCCGCAGCAGCAATGCCCGCGCCGTCGACTGGCTGGCCAGAATCAAGCGCGGCTCAGCGGCCTGCAGCATCAGCTCACCGGCGGCGTCAGGTCTGCCTTGCGGCGGCGATCATGCCAGGCATCCATCAGCTTCAACACGGTCGCGGCCGTTTCCTCGATCGACCGACGGGTGACGTCGATCACCGGCCAGCCGCGGCGAACACACATCCGCCGTACCCACAACAGCTCGGCCTTCACCGATTCCGGGTCGACATATTGCCCGCTATCCTGGCGCGCCGCCGCCTCCGTGCGAGCCGCCCCGATCATGCGCAGCCGATGCCTGCGGATCTCGATCAGCGCCTCGGCATCCAGCGTCAAACCGATCACCGGGCAGTTGGGGTTGTCGAGCCCGGGCGCGTCCGGCAGACCGGGGACCAGCGGAATATTCGCCGCCTTCACCCCGCGATTGGCCAGATAGAACGACGTCGGGGTCTTGGAACTGCGGGACACGCCGACCAGCACCACATCGGCCTCCTCGATGCCCGCCTGCGCCTGGCCGTCATCATGCGCCAACACATAATGCATGGCATCGATCCGCCGGAAATAATCGGCGTCAAGCACATATTGCCGGCCAGGACGGGCCGTCGCGGCCTCACCGATCTGCTCCTGCAGCATGAGCATGATCGGATCGAGCACGTGGACCACGGGCACACCGATGCGCTGGCAACTGGCTTCCAGGTCGGAGCGGAGCCCTTTTTCCACCAATGTCGACAGCACCGGGCCAGGCTCCGTCTCGATGCCGTCCAGCACGCGGTGCAGCTGAAAGCGGGTCCGGATCAGGCTCCAGCGGTGATACACGATATCGCTGTGTTCGAACTGCGCGATGGTGGCGCGCGCGATCGAATTCAACGTCTCGCCGGTGGCATCGGACACCAGATGCAGGTTCATGCGGGTGGACATGCGGCTAGGGATAGCGGGGATAACTGGGTTTCGCACCCCCACCAGGCGCGCAGGGCTGGACATACGGGGATAAGTGGCATGCTCGGCGGTACGTCTGAACAACCCCGGCTTGCCGCTGGGGACAGCTTGAACGACCGCGTATTTTCGTTTTGAACCAGATGATTAGCAGGATCGATCACTGTGGATGGAACCGCCTGGGCAGGGGCGGAACGGGGGTACCCCGATATCCACAGGCGCTCCTTGTACTCCTCATAAAAGTCTTTCTTTTTATTCTTTTAAGAAGAGCGATGGTCCAGTCGATACGCCATAACGTGGCTTGACGCCGTTCGGTTTCCAGCCATTTTGCGGAGATGACCAAATCGAAGATTGCTGTCGTGCTGTTCAACCTGGGCGGCCCCGACCAGCCGGCGTCGGTGCGCCCGTTTCTGGTCAACCTGTTCACCGATCCCGCGATTCTGCGCGTGCCGTTCTTCGTCCGCCCGATCCTCGCCCGGATCATCGCTTACGCCCGCACCAAGCCGGCGACCGCCAATTACGCGATGATGGGCGGCAAATCGCCGCTGCTTGAGCTGACCGAGGAGCAGGCGCGCGCGCTCGAGGCGGCTTTGCCGGATCAGGATGTCCGCTGCTTCGTCGCCATGCGCTACTGGCATCCGTTCAGCGACGCGGCCGCCCGCGCGGTGCTGGAATGGGACCCTGACGAGATCGTCCTGCTGCCACTCTATCCGCATTATTCGACTACCACGACTGGCAGTTCCCTGACCGCCTGGCGTGACGCCGCGGCGCGCGTGGGGTTGGCGAAACCGGTGGTCTCGGTGTGTTGCTATCATTCCGACAGCGGCTTCGTCAGCTCGACGGCCGCAATCGTGCGGCGCAGCTACGACCAGGCGCGCGCCGAGCTGGATCCCGCCATCCCCCTGCGGGTGCTGTTCTCCGCGCATGGTCTCCCCGAGATCATCGTCAAGAACGGCGACCCCTACCAGTATCAGGTGGAGCGCACCGTGGCCGCGGTCACCAGGCTGCTCGCCATTCCCGGGCTGGACGCGGTCACCTGTTACCAGTCGCGGGCCACACCCCAGAAATGGATCAGCCCGTCCACCGAAGACGAGATCGATCGCGCGGCCGAGGACAAGGTGGCGCTGCTGGTGGTCCCCATCGCCTTCGTTTCCGAACATTCGGAAACCCTGGTGGAGCTGGACGTCGAATATCGCGAACTCGCCCAGGAACGTGGGGTGCCGGCCTATTACCGGGTCCCAGCTCAGAATGCCGACACAGGCTTCATCGCGGCCCTGGCGGACCTGGTGCGCAACGCCAAGGCCCAGGGCCCCGGCCTGTGCAGTTTTGCCGGCGGCCGCACCTGTCCCCGACAGCACGGCGATTGCCCGCACGCCCTGGCGGAGCTAGGCAAGGCGGCATGACCCCGCTGGAATTGATGACCACGCGCCACGAGCCACTTGCCCTGGTGATCTTCGATTGCGATGGCGTGCTGGTCGACAGTGAACCCGTCTCCAACCGCGTGGTTGCCCAGGCGCTGACCGAGCTCGGTTGGCCAATGGACGCCGCCGAAGCCAACACCCGGTTTCTTGGCATGTCCCTGATCGACATGGTCGCGGTGATCGAGGCGCATCTTGGCCGCAAGCTGTCGCCCGACTGGACCCAGTCGGTGATCGATACCCACCTCGACGCCCTGGCCCGTGAGATCGCGCCCATTCCCGGCGCCGTCGAGGCGCTGCATGCGATCAATCATCTCGGTCTGCCCTGGCGCGTCGCCTCGAATTCCTCGCATGAGGAAATGCGCGTGAAGTTTCACGGGCTCGGCATCACCGACCTCGTGGCCGGGCGGCTGCACAGCCATCGCGACGTGCCCCGCGGCAAGCCGGCGCCCGATCTGTTCCTGGCCGCGGCAGCGGCGGGCGG
>Ga0116226_10005748_pt1 | contig 11086 bp, 5 predicted proteins | sample S1TSphfallax_FD_89692 | JGI IMG/M metagenome (GOLD analysis project Ga0116226, IMG submission 89692) | Host-associated microbial communities from peat moss isolated from Minnesota, USA - S1T2_Fa - Sphagnum fallax MG | ecosystem: Host-associated > Plants > Peat moss > Unclassified | place: USA... | reverse complement strand
ATTGTGTTCATCCCAAAACAATGGGTCCTTTTAGAGCTCAAAGTTTTATTATTATTGTAATTGTTGTTCACAACATTGCTATAGAGTGGCAACTTGAACTTTTGCCACAAATATAGTTTTTGCAAGAATTTCGAAACCAATAACAATAACTATTTAATTATCAATATCACCCATTCTAGAGTAACAATAGAAGGTGTGCTTATTACAATGGTGCTAGTTTGGGAGCTTGCATGAGGAAACATTGCAACTGCATCCATCTATGCAAGCAAATAAAGGAGACTTTTCACCAAGCCCCCCATTGCTTGCTTGTTTTCCCCTAGATTGAAGAAAACATTTTTTTCAAAATACATAATACAATATTAACAACAAAACTATTGTTGTTGTTTTCAAGGATGGGAATGAACATTTTATATTGTTGTGGAGTTGTCGTTGATAATATCCCAACCAACACAAAATTCACAAAAACAACAATATACTTTCAAAACTAAGATTAAATTAAGTTCTTAGCTCAATCTTAAGCTAGTTCATAATTCATGATTATGTGTTGAAAAAACATGGTCGCAATCCTACCATTAGGTTTAAGTTTCTATAAGTTTCAACACTATACCATGCAATTAACTATAATGTCTAAAGATTCTTCACCTACATTCATAAATTTGGACCATTCATAATTTATATATCCATGGTATTATTATTATTTTAAATCAAGGATGGGTTGAAAGGATATGTCATCCATGCAAAAACTAACCTTAACCACTCTCCTCTATGTAAGCATTGTTATACATTGTCAATGTTTATTCATTTAAAGATATGTTCAAATGAAATAAAATTACCTTTGAAAAAAAAATCGTGACTTGAATGAAGATATTATTGAATTTTTTAATAAATTGTATATAAGTGGATGTTAACCAACATTTTCAAGTGTTACTTCTTGATATGTGATAAACACTTAAGATGCAAATTTAAAATATTATGGTTTGCTTGAAAAGTTGAATGGATTAATTATATATTTATATACATTCAATGTTAAGACAACATTATTAGATAAAGTTAGTGAGGAAGCAAGTTTGTGGTCTTCATTATTGTTCATGATGAAAGTGATGGTTTAAAACTTTTTGGATGATATTTATAAAGTTCATGATTACACAATCATTCTTATGGTAACATATTGGACAAATGTTTACAAGACCTTTATGGGACATTCTAGCTCTTGATTAAGAGGTTATAAAGGCCAAATGTAAGCATCATTTCATTTTTTCTATTTTTTTTTTGTTAGCTAGACATTGGTTTTCTTGCATTCAAATTTGCTCTTGATGTTATTTACCTCAATGTTATTCTTTTTGCTCCTCTCACCAAATCTTGTTTAAAGTATCTTGAAAATGTATATTCTTTCCATGCTAGTTTGGGACTATAGTGTGATGTAATTCATAAATGATGTTCTATGACATATTGTTCCTTGTGGTTATTAACAATTTATTAGACTTGTTCATAATGTTGTTTGTGTATGTATTTCATGGATGTTGTTAATGTTAGCTTATATATTTATTTGGCCATGATTAGTGTACATTGGTAAGTGGTGTAATTTATTGGTAAATGGATGTGATTCAACTTGAACATGCATATGATGTAGGTGGTTGCTATGCATAACTTACAAAAAATAAAAATATCTTTGAACTTTTAAAATTATATTCATGGATTTCCACCCAATCTACACCAAGTTTCATATATCATATAGTACATGAAAAACTTCAACACATGTTTGTTCAACGATTTATTCAATTTCAAGATTCCATGTTGAAAAAATCATATTTCAATAGATTTTTAAAGTTTTCCTTCATATTTGCATTTCATTGAAATATATCTTTGAAAATATCAACATTTTAAAAAATAATTTAATTAATGTTAAAGCTACCAAAGTACTACAATATGGTCCAATGTTTGATATGATTGTTAAAGATTCAATTTTCATTAAGCAATATACCAACAAAATCAAGTTTTAAAATTTTGGAACATGTCAATTGTAGGTTAGTCTTTTGGAAAATCCATATCACTATGGAAAAATATTCATTTTAGATTGGTTTTGTGCACACATGTACAACACAATTATCGTTAGGTGGGGGTTAAAATTCAATTGATTATTGATAAATTATTGTTGCTTTATCACTTAATCCATCTAGGGTTAAAAAAAGTAGGGGAAATGAACTTTAGGTGATGTTTTTAAGTGTCAATTTTTGTATTATTCAAATAATTATTTGAATTTTGGACCATTTAAAATTAAATATATTGCATTGTAATATAATGTCAATATAACTAAAATGTACATATTATATACGATTAATATATCTACAAAATAATAAATTATTCATAGTGTTTTTGGGATTCTTTTATTTTTCCACACAACACATTGCAATAAGCTAAAACAAATGAGGCACCCAAACATATTCCCTTTGTGAAAGGGTAGTGTGTGTGGGAATGTAAAAAGGAATATTTAAGGCTTCAAAATGCATTTTCATTTTTGGGAATGCAAAGTCTTAAGGTGTCTCACAACTCTTGAACAAACCTTATTGAAATTGGGCCTTTTTTTAACCATGGGAAAAGTCTTGAAAATAAAATACTTTGGCGGGGTTGCATTAAAGAAATAATTATGACCAAAAAAAAGTAAAAAGGAAAATTGTTAAAATAATTTCCAACCACTATTTCAACAATTGGGGGCTATCAAATAACTTTCAAATAGGAAACATGAATAGCTTTATGGAAAGATCTCAACAATAGTTGTAAAATAACAAAGTTGCATGTTCAAAACAAACATGTTTTAACATTACATCAATATGCATCCAAGTTCACTATGTGTTTCATTGGTTTTAAAGTGAAATTGGATAAATTTACCGTGGTGAAAATGGCCAACCCCATAGTAAATGGGCACCAATTGTTACAAACATGTGAATTCAAAAATAACTAATCGAATTCACCAATAATTAATCAAATTCATTAATAATAATTTTATTAATAGTCAAATCATCAATAATAAAGTCATTAATAGTTAAATCCTCAATAATAAATTCACTGATTGTTAATTACAAACCTAAGCTAAACACCTAAGAACCTTCACTAGGCTACCTAACCTAAGTTAAAAACTTAACCTTACTAAACATCTAGCCCACCAACTTAAGGAACAAGTGTGAAGGTTTGATCTTTCATCTCTTCTCACTTTCGTGTTTAAGGAACAAAATTTTAACCATTGAAACACTATTTAAATGAATGATTTTTTTTTTCATTACCTATTATTATGCATTTTTTTTACCTTACCATTTTTGGCAATTTTACCATTGATAATTTTAAGTTGTTTTATTGTAGGTTACTGTTGACTATTTTATGTTATTTTACAATAGGCTATTATTGACCATTCCATATCGTAGGCTATTATTAGCCATTTTAGGTTATTTTAACCATAGGTTACTTTTGGTTATTTTATTGTAAACCATTGTTGACTATTTTTTTACCATAGGTTATTGTGGGTTATTCCAAGCTGTTTAACTATTGATTATTGTTGGCTATTTTATTGTAAGTTATTGTTGGAGATTTGACCATAAAATATTTTTGGTTATTCTATCATAGGTTATTGTTGATTATTCTAGGTCATTTCACCATAAGCTATTGTTGGTTATTCCATCGTAAGCTATTATTGGTTATTACAAGTTATTTTACCTTAAATTATTTTTGGTTATTATATCATGGGCTATTGTTGAATATTTTAAACTACTTCGCTTTAATTTATTGTTGGTTATTCTAAGTTATTTTACCCTAAATTATTTTTATTTGTTCTATCGTAAGATATTGTTGGCTATTATAGGTTATTCTACTTTAAATTATTATATGTTATATTATCCTATGATAACTTTTTAATAAATGAAACACATTCTTATGATTCATCATAGTTTAAACTTGGGAGGAGTCACCATTCTCCTCCATGTAATATATTTTGTAAATGGCAACATCAATTACATCAAAATGACATGAATTTTCTAGACTTCCAATTGTTATTTTGTGAATTCAAATGGATTTCAATTCAAGATTACTCAAGGGAAAATTTGTAGCCCTTAAAAAATGTTTTCTAATGATGTATCACATGTTCTGATCAGAGGTGGTTTAACCTTTAAATATCAAATGTTTTAATGGTTGAAATTTGAATTGCTAGTTTTTTGGATTCATTTTTTTCCATATTGACATTACAACCTCACTTTAGATATTTAATCATGTGAAAACACACTTAGGGGGGTATTTTAGGCAAAAGAATGTTTTTTTCAGCACATTTCGTGTTATTTTGGGGACAATTTTTTTTTGATTTCATCTAGTGTTTTGATAAACATGTAAACAAGATTTCAATACAAAGAAGTTCCTATGTAATTCTTGTTATCTTTCAAATGAAAATAATTTTTCAATAAACTTATTTTTCCATCATAGTTATGTTTGTTTGAATGAAAATCCTCATCCAAATGTTTTTTTTGGTGAAATCACATGAGTGAAATTTTTCATATGGAATTGAAATGGTACAATCAATTCATATTCAATATATGACTAAGTACTTCGTCAAATGTTGTAATTATTTGAATAATTTTTACAATATTCATTCACTTTGCAATATATTGATACATGTATTAATTTTTCACAAATATATTTTTAATAATTTAATATGAGTAAATATTTAGTTTCACTTAACAATTGCATTATTTGGCAATTGAACTACTTTATTTTGAGTATAATTTATGAAAAACTATTTAATATTCGCTTGGTGGAAGTTAAAAGTCACACAATTTCAAAGAATAGTGTTTGTGGCAATAATTTTTGGCCACCGTAATGTGGTTTTACCCAATTTTAAAAATTTCTAAAATTTTAAAAAGGCCCCAATTTGAACAAGGTTTGATCCCCAAAACCTTGTTCCAAAGTTAAAGGACATTATGGGACTCTTTACTCCTAATTGGATTCCATTTTGGAATGTTAAGATCCATTCTTTTGCATTATTTCACATTTGTGCATGGGAGTGTGCTTGAGTTTTAAGATTTTTTCTAAACCCATTTCATCTTTCATGTTTTATCTTTGATTGCAATATGAAACAAGACAAAAAAAAGGAAAGTGGGTTTTAAATATACTAAGCCGAGCTAAAAGACATTCAAACACATTCCATAGTGAAAGGGATGTAGGTGGGAGTGAAAGGAGTTCCCAAGATTCCCAAACGTATTTTCACTTTTGGGAATGTGTAAAAGGTTGATATCATAGTGTCTAGGTTAGGTGGGATGGAATAAATGTTAGGCATTGACTTCATAAATAATAACAATGTGTTCATAGAAGGGTTAGTTGTAAAAGTGTTTCCTAAGGTGTCCATTTAAAAAAGGGATAATTTTTGTGAATGCACATGAAATGGTTAACATGGATGGAATGACAATTTGCCTTATAAGGGGCCATGATTTTAAAAGGAAGGCTCATTAAGGTGCATGATGTTGTGCATGGTGCAAGTTGTGGAGGAAAACATGCCTTAGGAAGATATCAAATGTGAACCTCTTGAAAGCATGAAACAAGTTTTTAAAACATTTGTGGATGTGATGCAGGAGGAACTTTTAATAAGTTACATTTTATTAGAAGAAGAGTGGACCATCAAATTGAAGTGTTGTTCATTATAACATCTTTGATGAAAATGTTTTACATAAAAAAGCTTAAGGAATTGAAAACTCTACTGTAAAAAGTTTTAAAGAAAAGGTACATTATATTGAACAAATCAGCTTATGGAGTTATCATTTTTTTTGTTCATAAAAAGGATGGAATCTTGAAAATGTGTGTGGACTACAAAGCTTTCAACGAGGTGAAAATTTAAAATATGCATTATTTACTTTGTGTATATGACTTGTTTGATCAACTTTTGGGGGCCTAAGTATTTACCATGATTGACTTGCATTTAGGCTATTATTGAATTTGAATTATTGAAAAGGACGAGGAGAAAATTGTTTGTTACACAAAGTTGGTTCTTGTGAGTTTTTAATGATGTTTTTTGGGCTCACCAATGCACCTACCATGTTATGCACTCTTGTGAATGATTTTGTGGTCATTTACATAGATGACATTTTGTCCATGTGGACCACCTCAAGAAAGAGTTTCAAAAACCAAGGGGATATGAATTGTATGTCAAGTTTGAGAAGTGTTAGTTTGGGGTGTTGAAGTGAATTTCCATGGGGGTATGATCATTCAACAAGGACTTCAAATGGATTTCCTTGGGTTGGATTCATACTATTCTAAGTTCATCAAGGACTACACAATTGACACCTCCTTTGACAAACCTCTTTAAAAAAAATTTAGGGTTTGAATGGGATTACTCATGTGAAGAGACATTTGAAGCATTGAAATTTTTTTTTGATGACAATACCAATTTTGAAGTTGCCCAATTGGGATAACAACTTTAAAATACTTTTTGATGCCTTCAACTTTGCAATTGGAGGTGTTTTAGTTCAAAATGGAGGTCCACCCATAGCTTTTGAAAATATAAAATTTACCAAAATGAAGTCAAAATAGTTGACACACTAAAAAGATACATGTGTGATCATAAAAAAGGGATGGTGCCAAGATCATCAATATCACTATGTCCCATAACAAATGGGGATTACTTGCTATGGACATAACAAGTTCATCAACATTTGGTTGAATAGGACATTTACACATGGCATTAAATATTTTTTAATATTTTAATCATTTAAAATTTAATATTATGTATTTTGTTATACATTATAAAAAATATAACATGTAAAAATAAATATACACATGTATACAATTGTTGATATTAAGGTTTGAACCTTGGTCTCCAAGGATATTCCCCATTGTCTTTGCCAACCAACTATCATTTGACATTGTGATTAAAAATGTCAAACATTACATATATCACAATTACATTATTAAATTGTTTTACAAACCAAACTTTGACACATATTTTTTTCTCCTATTTTATTCACGTACAATAAATAAAATATATTATGAAAAAGAACTTAAAAATATTTGAAAAAAACGCATTTGAATTTTTAAAATAAGAAATTGACAAAATATTTTTTCACCAAAAAACTTTATTTGACAAGTTGCTAATTTTTTTAATGAAAAATGTAAAAATAGTCATTTCTTTTAATTGATATTATTATTTCATATTACATTATAAAGTCAAGATTATATTTTTTCAACCGAAAGTTATATTAATTTGTAATATATTGGTAATTACATGCTAATTATTACATGTATTATATTATATACGTACAATATTATATCACAAATTATATTCATACTATACGTAAACAAAATCTAGTATACAATATAAGATATGAATGGATATAACAATGTTATGTACCAAAATTTTCAAGGTGATAAAATGTATTAACACCATATAGATGTAACATACATACATTTGAAAATTTTATACATAATCACAATGTGATCTATGTAATAATGAAAATTAATAAAATTTTATTCAAAATTAAAATAATTATTGAAATAATACTAAAAATTGAACTTAATGAATTAACCCAATAAATTACCCTATTGAAGTTGCATTGAAGTCAAGGCAATTGTGAGAGCATGAAGGGGAGTATTTGGTGAAGCGGAAGGGCTATCACACAATCCAATCATCTTCGATGAAGGAATCAAACATGGACATCGACCTCTTTTTCTAGCGGGGGAGAATGTCACAACCTAACACTCACAAAGTTATCCAAGGGGAAGCCACATTTCACACATGTTTTGTTAGGATTCCCAAGTGGAAGAGGCCCAAAAATAGACATGTTATGTGTCCCAATTTTTTGGAATGTCGTAACTCCTTCAAATGATATCCAAATTCAACAATTAATTTTTTTATCTTGTAGCTTTTGAAAATAACTTTACAACACCATATCAATTAAAGGTGCTTTCACCCCTTAAATCATTGTTTATGTGGTTAGGAATCACATTTTGATTTCAACTTTTAAAAGTAAGATAACTTATGCTATGCATTTTTCAAATAAAGTAAAACCCTATTATATTGTAGTATTTTTCAAAACCTTTCGAATGGGCTAAAAAAAGCCCAATTTGGACGCAATTTGGTCCCCCAAACTTTGAATTAAATATTTGCTACACCTTGGGACTTCCAACTCTCAAAGTGAGAGTTTAATTTGGGAATCATGGGAGTTCCTTCCTCTGACTTCCACTTCATATGTAAATGTTCAAAAACACTCCTACATCTACTCCATGTTTCAATTCTTTGCTTGGCTTTTTTTCAAAGAGAAAGGAGATTTCCTAATTCATCTTGAGAAATACCATTTTGTTATTTATCTTTAGAGTTTGGTCACATATTCAAGGTATAGTTCTAAAATTCATGTTGTGTAGCAATAAACATTCAATTTAGACAAATTGATCCAATATATATAATTAAACCTTTCAAGTAAAAAATTAATTAAATTCTTAAAAAAATAAAAATACAATGAACTTTGATAAATGCATTTGAAAAATATCAAATAATCAAAATTTTTTTTTGAAGATGGTTAACTTAAAAAAGAGAATAGTCTTTGAATGAATGCATATGGACTCCTACTCCCATTAATTAGTATAAGATGAAATTTAATATAAGATATTCACCATTAGTTGTTGAACTAGAAGGCTGAACTCCATGTCCTAATGTGCTCCAAATTTGTTCACATGTAGGAAGAGGTGAGAAAACATGGGAGGGTGAACATGATGTTAATAAGGACAACTTGAATGTAAATAAAAGTTGGTGGGAAAGAACTCACAATTGATCATTGCAAAAAAGAGATTTAAGATTCAATGTTTTGGATGAATAGAGCCCTAACAAAAAGGACATGCACAACAACAAAAGAAGTAGAAACTAGCAATGGACTTGCTTTATCCTTGGGACAATTGAGAGGTTATGGAATGAAGATTCAAATGAATAATACCACATGAGCTAGAGAGACTTTGTTATTGTGGTTACCTTCAATAGTCATATTGTAGTAGAGTGCATCACTTTTGACTACCATACTAGCTTTACCATTTCAGCATAAATTAAATTATTTTTTTGTTTTGCCAAACTTTTGAAAAAATGTTTATTATTTATGTCGAAATTTTAATAAAATCAAAAGTTCAATTATTTGGTTTTGAACCACAAACCTTCTATGACAAGGACTTAAAACTAAGGCGGTCTAAATACATTAGACTATTCCATAACATTGACAAGACCTTGTTTATTATTTTGTATAACCATTACTTGCTGAAAATTTCAGAATTAAAGAATCAAGTGCCAAAATTAAGATTTCAATTAATTATTTGGCAATTTGTTGCCAAAATGGTAAAGGTACTATAACCTCCTAAATTGGCAAGACTACTAGGCTCGATGTATATGTGAGTATGTTGGGGAAATTACAAATTTATCAAAATAATTACAATTCTATGAATCTCCAATTTATACCATGTCTAAATGAATAATCCTTGTAATGTCATTCCCATTGGTTCAAAAGAAACAAATCTTTTTACATTTGCTAATCAAATAATGGTGTGCAATTTTAGATCTTATAGGGTTGGATTTATTACTTCCAAATGCAAAATATTGCATGCCATTTCTATTAGCATTGTGTCAAGAAAGAATAAACAACTTCTAGCTACACAAAAATGACATTCATATTGTTTGGGTCTTGACCTAGCTCCTAATCTAGGTCCCAATCAAATATTTGAAATCATACGAATTGGGGTACTTGTTTTGGCAATTTGAAAATTGATTATGAAAATTCCTTATTGAAATTAGCTTACAACCCACCCCTTGATTTAGATGCATTGAGTTTTTGGGTGAAATTTCACAATTTGGTGATGAAAAAAGGGCCTTGTGATATACAAAAGTTTTTTTGGGAAAAAAAAAAGTCTTTGTTGCCACATTATTAGGATTTTGTTTTGAAGTCACCATATTTAACAACTAAATAGAAGTTTGGTAATTGCAAGCAATGAAATTATTTTTGGTGGTGACTTTGAATTATTTTTGGAAATATGTGTTGTTCAATGTAAAAAACATTTCAACAAAAATATCCTCACTTTTACAAAATATTTTTTCTTGAAGAAGAACCATGAATTTAAGAGGAGATTAAATCAAAGTGAATACAACAAATATGAAGAAAATTAAAGATCATGTACTAAATAATTTGATTTGTGCTTTCATTTTAAATTATTTTGGAATTTTTTTGCTTCTATACATTTATGCATGTTCAAGTCTAAACAAATATTATTGGCATTGGTCACCAACTTAAAGGCATGTTGTTGCAAATGTATAAAGCTCACATTCTAATGAACAATATTTAAGGTAGGTACTAGGTACCTATCACATAGGGAGTATACTTTAAATTTCTCAACTTTAAAGGTTTCAAATTATATACTTGTGACATACAATTCTAACATCAAGTTTATTGTAATGAATAAAATTCACGAAGAACTTGAAAATGTTATGAGTTCATATAAGGTTTGATGCAATCCACCATGGGCCGTGATAATAAAATCACATTAAATTAATGAAGGATCCAAAGAGGCAATTGCAAACTAAAGGTGTCCTAGTTTCTTTCAAAAAGAATAGGTGACAAAGAAACACTCATATTGGATTCTTTCTTTTGTTGTTGGTAAATGAGAAATCAATTTCTCATATTTACCCTTTTATTATTGGGAATATATAATGTGGCTTTATCAATGCTTGATTCAAACAAGGCCACCTATGATGGGGTTTTTTTTTTTTTTTTTTTCCAAAACCAAAACCAAAGGATTTTGGAAATGCTTTTTGGGAGCACCAATTTGGTGGATATTTTTTGGTTTGTGGTGGTACTTGTTATGCTTAATATGGCACAATGTCATAAATAAATCAACAAGCCTACCTATTTATAAAAATTTCCCATAAAACAAGACAATAAAATCTTATATTATGGAAAATATTCCTTCAGCAAATTGGCATGATTTTGCATCAAAGGCAAATTGGGTTTCACATAATGCTCTATCATTATACAATGGGTCCAACAAATTGGGTGGGAAGAAACAATTGCATTTTGTGAAAAGAAAAAAAATT
>Ga0116226_10005747_pt1 | contig 11086 bp, 10 predicted proteins | sample S1TSphfallax_FD_89692 | JGI IMG/M metagenome (GOLD analysis project Ga0116226, IMG submission 89692) | Host-associated microbial communities from peat moss isolated from Minnesota, USA - S1T2_Fa - Sphagnum fallax MG | ecosystem: Host-associated > Plants > Peat moss > Unclassified | place: USA... | reverse complement strand
CTCATGGCCCGGCACGAGGGGCCCGCACGCCAGGCCTTGGCGAACGCCCTGCACGCCGGTGCGACCTGGCTGCTGTGTGCGCTCGCGAGCTGGGAACTCGTGTTTCAGATCGATCGCGTGGTCGCGGGCGGCGATGCCTGGGCGACGCCCGGTTGGGTGTTGCTGCCGCTCGTGCTGCTCGCGGTCCTGCCGCGACTGGTCGCGCGGGTCTCCTGGCCCTATGCCCTGCATCGCGATGCGTACTTGTTTCTGGTCGGCGTCGGCATCGCGCTGTATGTGTATGCCTGGAGCGTGTTCACGAATCTCGGCGCGACCGGTGATGTGGCGCCGCTGCCGTATTACCCGCTGCTCAATCCGCTGGACCTCACCCAGGCCATCATCCTGTTGATCTTGTTGCGCTACTGGCGGTTCTTGCACGCCGTGCGTTCAGCGGGATTCCTGCGCATCGATCGGCGAGTGCCGATACCGGCGCTCGCGGCGCTCACGTTCCTGTGGCTCAATGCGGCGCTGCTACGCACGCTGCACCAGTGGTTTCAGGTGCCCTACGGGCTCGACGCGCTGCTCGACTCGACCTTGGTGCAGACTTCGCTGTCGATCTTCTGGGCCTTGCTCGCGTTCGCGCTCATGCTGGTCGCGGCCCGCCGGCGGCAGCGGACCATCTGGGTCGTGGGGGCAAGCCTGCTCGGCGTTGTGATCGCCAAACTGTTCCTCGTGGATTTGTCCCGCGTGGGCTCGATCGAGCGCATCGTCTCCTTCGTCGGCGTGGGCCTCGTGATGCTCCTCATCGGCTACGTCTCCCCCTTGCCGCCGCCGCGAGCTGCCGAATGATGGCGGCCGCGATGCCAGGCCGGGCGGGGGCGGCTAGGCTCTGGGTGGCCACGCTTGGGGTGGCCGCGCTTGGGGTGGTCGCTGCGCTTGCGCCGGCGAGCGCGGCCACGCCGCCGCTGCCGGCGCTGTCGCCGCCGTTGCCGCAGGACTTCGCCTACGCCTCGCCGGTCGTGGTGCCGGAGACGTCAGCGGCGTATCGCCTGTCCTTGCCCCTGGCGGTGTACCAGCACACGGTGCGCGCCGATCTCGGGGATCTGCGGGTGTTCAATGCCGAGGGCGAAGTCGCCACCTATGCCTTGCAGGGCCCCGTGTCCGTGGCCATGCCCGCGGCCGCGCCGGCCGCGCCGGCCGCGACGTCGGCGTCGGGCGTCGATTTGCCGCTGTTCGAACTGCCCAACGGCGCGCGCCCCGTGATCGACGGTATCCGCTTGAGCGTCAGCACGAACGGTTCCGCCGTGCAGCTACAGACCCCGGCGGCGCGCGAACCGGGAGGCGTTCCCGGCGAGCAGCTGCTCCTCGATGGGCGCGGCCTGGCGACCCCGGTCGGGGCCTTGCAGCTGCACTGGGCGCAGTCCGATCTCGGCTACTCCGGACACCTGCGCATCGACGTCAGCGAGGACTTGGGCATCTGGCGCACGCTCGTCGGCGCGGCACCCATCGTGAATCTGCGCGCCAACGGCCAGTCCCTGGTTCAAAATCGCATCGAATTTCCGGCGACGCAGGCGAAGTTTTGGCGCCTCAGCTGGTTGGGCGCGGCTCCGTCGCTGCACGTGGACGCGGTCACGGCCGAGTTCGCCGGGACCGTCGCCCCCGCCGCGCACGAGACCTTGGACGTGTCCGGCACAGCGGATCCCGCAAATCCGCAGGTGATTGTCTTTGACCTCGGTGCGCCGCTGCCGGTGCAGCGCCTCGGCTTGTTGCTGCCCGAGGCCAACACACTCGTCGATGTGGAGCTGTCGACGCGGTCGACGCCGAACGGGCAGTGGCAGCCGGTGGTCCGCGGCACGTTCTCCCGGCTCAGCGGCGCCGACGGGGATCGGCAAACGCCGCCGCTCGCGGTCTCGATCGAGCGCAGCCGCTATTGGCGCGCGCGTCTGCTGTCCGTCGATGCGCGCTACGCGCAGTCACCGCGGCTGCAGGTCGAATGGGTTCCGGATGAACTGGTCTTCCTCGCGCGCGGCCAGGGTCCTTATTTGCTGGCCTATGGCAGCGGGACGATCCTGGGCGCACCGGTCGATCTCGGGCAGTTGCCGGAGGGGTTGACGATCGCAGCAGCGACCCTCGGAGAGGCGCGGGTAATGGGCGGTGTCGCGCGCCTCGAGCCTGCGGCGCCCCCGCTGCCGCGACGGCAGTTCTGGCTCTGGGGCGTGCTCCTGCTCGCGGTCGGCGTCTTGGCCTGGATGGCGTATCGGCTCGTGACGACGCGGGCATCGTGACCGAATAGCGCCGATCGAGCGCAGTCTGCCTGTTTGTCGGATAGCTCGCGACGCGAGTCGCTATTGACCTCGTAACCCTCACTCTATGTGGGAAGCCGAACGGAGTATGCATAGCCGCGCGGTAACTGTTTCCCGACCGACCTGGTGCTGGGAACGGAAAGTCCTGAATCCCACCGTTGCTGGTGCTGCAACGCCAAGCGCCGACGGGTCAAACGTCTGGCAAAGGAACGCGATCGTGACCGGCGGGTAAACCGATCCGGCCAATACCTTCGATGCGTTCGCGTATGGCGGTTCGTGGGAAACCGACTTGCATAGTGCCCATGATCCGAGCACCTATGGCGCGAACGTCGCCCTTTTTTCCGCAGCCATGAAAGCGGCGGATCCGAGCATCAAAGTGGGCGTCGTGCTCACGGCCCCGGGCAATTGACCCGGGGTGCAAGCACGTACAACCGGTCGGGTGCACTTTGAAGGGGAGGGCGCCCGGCGAAGGGGAAGCGCACGCGACGAGCCGCGCGCCGCGCCGCGCGCTGCCAGTCGGAGAATCTACGCGCCGTAGCCGACGATCCCCTTCGTTTCCAAGAATTCGTAGATGCCCCAGTCGGCATACTCGCGGCCGTTGCCCGATTGCTTGTAACCGCCGAAGGGCGCATGCGTATCCCAGTCCGGATAATTGATGTTGACCGTGCCGGCGCGCAGTTCGGCGGCCACGGCCCGCGCATGTTCGATCTTGGTCGAGGAGATGTAGGCGGCGAGTCCGTAGACCGAATCGTTGGCCTTGTCGATGGCTTCTCGTTCGCTGGCATAAGGCAGGATCGAGAGCACGGGCCCGAAGATTTCCTCACGGGAAATGGTCATCTCGTGTTTGACGTGGCCGAATACCGTCGGGCGCACGTAGTAGCCGACGCTCAAGCCTTCGGGCCGGCCGACGCCGCCGGCCACGAGCGTCGCGCCTTCGTCGATGCCGGCCTGAATCAAGCGTTGAATCTTGTCGAATTGCACGTGGCTCACGACCGGACCCAAGACGGTGCCGGGGGCGCGCGGATCGCCGACCGTTTGGGCGGCGGCAACGCTCTTGGCGATTTCGAGTGCTTCCGAGTGACGACTCTCGGGCACGAACATGCGCGTCGGCGCATCGCAGGATTGGCCGCTGTTGCTGAAACAGGCGGCGGCGCCGGCGCTCACGGCAGCGGTCAAATCGGCATCCTCCAGAATGATGTTCGCCGACTTGCCGCCCAATTCCTGCGCGACGCGTTTGACGGTATCCGCCGCGGTCTTCGCGACGATGATGCCGGCACGCGTCGACCCGGTGAAGGACATCATGGCCACGTCGGGGTGTCCCGACAGGTATTGGCCGACCGTGGGGCCGTCGCCGTTGACCAGGTTGAAAACACCGGCCGGCACGCCCGCCTCGTGCATGATCTCGGCAAAAATGATGCCGCTGATCGGGGCGATTTCGCTCGGCTTCAAGACCATCGTGCAACCGGCGGCGATCGCTGGGGCCACTTTGCAGACGATCTGATTCAAGGGCCAGTTCCAGGGCGTGATCAAGCCGACCACGCCGATGGCCTCGCGCACGATGTAGGTGCTGCCGCGATGGTAGGAAAACTCCAACTCTTCGAGCGCCTTGATCGTCGCCTCCAGGTGGACCTGGCCGGCCCAGGCTTGGGCTTCGCGGGCAAACTTGGTCGGGGCGCCCATCTCGTCGGTAACTGCATCGGCGATGTCGTTGTAGCGCGCGTTGTAGAGTTCCAACACCTTGCGCAGCAACGCGAGCCGCTGCTCCCGGGTGGTTCGGGAGAAGGCGGGAAAGGCGCGCTTCGCGGCGGCTACCGCGAGATCCACGTCGGCCGCGGTGCCAAGGGCGATCTGCGTATAGCTCTTTTCGGTCGCCGGGTTGATGACGTCCAGCAAGGCCGGCGTGGACGGGTTGATCCAGGCGCCATCGATGTAAAACTTGGCATGATTGTTCGGCACGGCGTTTTCCCGAGGTTGAGGTGCGGGTAGTATAGCGAAGCCGGCACGAATCAGAAGAATGCGCGCGAATCAGCAGAAAGCCCGCAGAGTCAGAAAAATTTGCGCAAGAACGCCGCCGCCGCGGCGGAAATCCCGATGACCTTGTTGGTCGCCTGCCGGTAGAACTTGAAATTGAGCTCGGTGTCCGGCCGACCATCCTGCCAGTCGGTCAGTGGCTTCAACTCGCGGCGTCCGAGGGGTTTTCGGGCAAGGGCCGTGCGTTTGATCGTGATACTGACGCGCGGTGTCTGGCGCGCAACCCCGCGTTTCTTCGGCGTCGCCTCGGCGGCGGTGACGATGCCGCGGGCGATCAGCCCTGAGCCGCCTTCGTTCTCGCTCGCAAACAGGAAGATCTCATCGCCGACAGCGATGCCCTTGCCGCCATACATCGTCTTTTGCGCGGTGAACACGAACGTCTTCGCCTTGGGATCCGGGATTGGAGCCTTGATCGCGTAAGTCATAAACGCTCCTCCGGCGCTTCCGAGGTGGAGTCGTCTTTGCCGCTGATGCACTCGATCTTGCCCGCGAACCGATCAGTTCTTCCAGGTCCAGTCCCGACTCGAGGCTCGGCAGCCGCCGCCGGGTGCGCCGGTCCAGGCGCGCCCGCGCACGACCCGGCCGCTGGTGGCGCGCGTCGCCACGCCGTCCGCGATCGCGGCGACCCCGTTGACCCAGACGTCGTCGACGCCGGTTGCGAGTTGGTGGGGTCGCTCATAGGTCGCATGATCGGCAATGGTCGCGGGATCAAAGACGACGACGTCGGCATAAAAGCCCGGCTTCAAGCGGCCGCGGTCGGTCAGCGACAAATTGTCCGCGGGCAGGGCGGTGAGCTTGTGGATCGCCGCGGCGAGCGGGATCACCTGCTCGTCGCGGACGTAGTGGCCGAGCAGGCGCGCAAAATTTCCATAGGCGCGCGGATGATCGTTCTCGGATAAGAACACGCCTTCGGGCGCGGGTGCCCCTTCATCCGATCCGAAGCTGACCCACGGCAGGGCGATCTGCCGGCGCACGTTGTCCTCGGACATCAGGAAATACGCGACGTCGACGCGCGCCCCGTTGGCGATCACGAGGTCGATGGCCGTGTCCTCGGGACTCGTGTGGCGCTCGGCCGCGACCTCGGCCAGCGTCTTGCCGATCAAGGGCCTCAGCGCCGGGTTCTTGAAGCCGAGCAGCAGCGTGCCGCTGGGCCCTGCGCGCAATAACAAGTTCTCCCAGGTCGGATGCGGCTCGCGCATGTCGAGCAAGACGCGCGCGCGCGTCGCCGGGTCTTGCAGGCGCGCGATCCAGGCCTCGAGTCCGCCGTCCTGCACCCAGGGCGGCATCGCCGCATCGAGGCCGGTCGCGCCGGCCGTGTAGGTGTACATGTCGGCCGTGATGCGGGTCCCGGCATGGCGGGCGGCCTCGATGGTCGCGATCACCGGTTCGAGCTTGCCCCAGTTGGCTTGTCCGGCGACTTTCAGGTGATAGATCTCCGCCGGTGCGCCGGAGGCGCGCGCGATCGTGATCGTCTCGGCGAGCGCCTCGTCGATCCGATCGCCCTCGGAGCGGATGTGCGCGATGTAGATGCCGCCGCAGCGTGCCGATTCCTGCGCGAGCGCGATCAGCTCCGGGGTCTTGGCATAGGCGTTGGGGCTGTAGATCAAGGCGTCGGTCAGGCCCAGGGCGCCTTCTTCCATGGCTTGGTCGACGAGCCCGCGCATCGCCGTCAACTGCGCCTCGGTGGGCTGCACGTCGGCTTCGCCGAGCAGGTTCGTTCGCACCGTGCCCGCGCCGACGAAGGAGGCAATGTTCGGCGAGATCCCGCGCTGGACCAGTCCGTCGAGATACCCACCCAGCGTCGTCCAGTCGACCGGGTAGTGAATATCCGACTGCCGCTGCTGCATCCGCTGTTGCATCGCCGGCGTCAGCGGGCCCATGGAGTCTTCGCCCAGCACTTCGAGGGTCACGCCCTGGGCGAGGTCGCTCAAACCCCGGCCGTCGGCGAACAGCGTTTCTTCCGGATGGGCAAGCATGTTGATGAAACCCGGCGCCACGGCCTTCGCACTCGCATCGACTTCCGAGCGCCCGTGCCCGCGCGCATGCGGTCCGACATAGACGATCCGATCGCCGCGGATCGCGACGTCGCCCCGAAAGGGCGGCCGGCCCGACCCGTCGTAGATCGTGCCCTGCCGGATAACCGTGTCATAGGCCATGGTCCCGGCGGCGACGGCCGTGCTCGCGAGCAGGCCTAGGGCCACGGCCGGCAGCGTCACGCGCAGGGTGGCGGACAGCCGTCGAGCGGGGCGTCGGCGAGTTGCGCGGTTTACTTGCACTTGCTCAGACAGGTGCGCACGCTGGTATCGCACTTGCCGATGGCGCTCGTGTATTGCGGCTTGTTGGGTCCCGTCAGGTTGTAGCATACCCCCTGGTGCAGCTGGGAGTGGCCGCCGGCTTTGGTGCAGGCTTTCAGCTTGCAGCTATCGCGCGTGGCGGCACACTGGTTCGAACAGGCCTCGGGGGTTGCGGCCCGGACGGGGGACAGCTGCAGGCAACTGAGCACGAGGAGCATCGCTAACGCACCGCTTGACCGCATGATCCCTCTCCGTTGTGATCGCACTAAGAGCGACGAGTATAGCGCGCTGCAACGCCGGTCACAGATTTGGGATCGCGCGCGGCAGCGGTCCTCGCGACTGCGAGCAAGATCACGATCTTTCAGCCCGGGTTGCCTTAACGTCGCTCCCTATGATCGCGTCTTATTTTCCAGCGGCTTCGCAGGTCGCTCGACAACCCTTGCTCGAGTGCGGCGGCGAGTTGGGCTCGTTCGTGCTCTGGGGGCATCGACGCGCCGACGCGTCCTGGCAATTCCAGACGGTCGCCACCGATTGGGCACCGTGCCTGCGGGATCCGGAAGAAGGCGGTGCGCCGCCCGTGCGCACCGAGTCCGCGTGGGTGTCGTCGTGGTCGGAGGCGATCGACTTGCTCGATCAGCGTGCCTGGGCTCATCTGATCCCCGGCACCGTGCACGCGGAGTTCGCCGAAGAAGTTCTCGATGCCGTGTTGCAGCGGCTCGTGGGCCGTCAGGACGATCGCTCCCGACGACTGCGCGAGCGCTGGACGCGCGCCTGTCGGCCGCGTCGCCTCGCGGCGCTCGCCTACTAGGGTTCGCGGCTTCGAAGCCCTTCGCGCCTGCGCACCGCTCTGCGGAGGCCGTCGGCCTGTCAGTCTATTCCCACAGTGCGGCAGCGCACAGAGCACCTCCGCTCCGCTGCGCTAGCCTCGCGTCTCCCACTCAGCAGGAGAGCGCGATGATCAGGAACGAACTGCCGAACGGGAACTTGAGCGCCGACGCTTCGGCGATACGGCGCGATGTCGTGCAGGCATCGCATCTGCCTACGTTGGGCGATGCGGCGACGGCGGCGCGTGCCGCCGCGAACATCGCCGAGTGGCAGAGCTATCTGCCCGAAGACTGCGTCAAGGCGATGATCCGGGATGGTTGGCACGTGACGACGTGAGCCTCGAGGAGAACAGCGCATAGGGGATCCGGGCCCTTACTCAGGGCGCTCGATGCGCGTGGATTGTTCAGCGCGATGGCGCTCGAGAAACCGGTCAAGAACAAAGAAGCTTGGCGGTAGGCTAGGAAAGCTTGCCAGCGGTGATGGTTTGAGTGGATCTTTCATCAGCTTCGAGCTAGCCCGGTGTCACTCGCGGCAATAACTCGCGAATCGTGCGCGTTTCGCGGCAAGACCCTGCCGCCAGTGCCGCTACCGTGGCGGTTCGCCGGAAACGCGGACAGGGAGGTGACCGTGGCGACGCTCGTCAAGACCGCCCAAGGACGGTGGAAATCGGTGATTCGACGCCGCGGTTGGCCGGCGGTGGCGAAGACCTTTCGCACGAAGCGCGACGCCGCGGACTAGGGGCGGGCGACCGAAGAGGCGATGGTTCGCGGCGTGTTTCTGCAGCGCGCGAGTGTCCACGGGCTCGGCGTCAAGGACGCCTTGGCGCGCTACCTTGCGGAGGTGACGCCGGCCAAGCGCCGGTCCACCCAGTACCGGGAACGCGGGCGGGCAGCGACCTTGGTTCAGCACTTGGGAGGCTACAGCCTCGTGACGCTCGCGCCCGAGATCATCGCGTCCTTTCGCGACGCTCGGCTCGCGGCCGGCAAATCGCGCAACACCATGCGCCAGAGAGGTCGCTGCGATCAGCGGGTACAAATCCATGCAGATGCTGAAACGCTATACCCACTTGCGCGCCGAAGAACTCGTCGCGCGGCTGGATCGGGCGATGCAGTAGGGCGGGGCGATGCGATGGCATCCGCTGAGAGTCGGGGAGTCAATCCGGGATTCAGCCGCACGATGTCCGCCCTCAAGCGCTGCGTATTTCAAAGGCACTCGGCCGAACGCAAAACTGCTGGTCCGTCCTACATCGAATGACCGCGGAGTCGGCGTATCATCCTGCCGGCGTCCTCAACCGCTCCCTGTCCGAACTGCGAGGGGCTGTGAAACGAAATCCGCAAGTGCTCGCCTTCATGACCCCGTTTCCGTACGCCGTCGATCTCGACGCGCCGCTCGCGGAGGCTCACGACTTGCTGCGGCAACATCCCTTTCGCCACCTCCCGGTCACCTCCGGCGGCGCGATCGTCGGAATGCTCACGGACCGGGACATCAGCCTCGGGTTCGAGACGGAGTGGGATCATCCTGGGCAGGGCGCACTCACTGTGCGTGATGCGCACGTGGAAGCGCCCTGCATCGTGGCTTCCTCGACGCCGGTCGCGCGCGTGGCACGCCTCATGGCCGAGCAACGGCTCGGCGCCGCCATCGTCACTAAACACGACAAGCTCGTCGGCATCTTCACGGTCACGGACGCCTGCCGCGCGCTCGCCGAGGTGCTCGGTGATCACGAGGAGGAACCGGACGACGCGGCCTGAGCGCGCGGGGCGCGGGACGGACTGCGATGCACCCCGGACCTTGGGCGTTGTCTTGGGCAAAGGCACGCGGGTCGAGGGAATTGGATCGCTAGGTTGCCCGTGCGCCGCCCACTCGCTGAGGTCCGCGCGTTGCCGCGGCACCCACCCTTCGCGACCTAGTCGTCTCGGCGGCTCGACCGAGGGCGATCGCTAGCTTGATTCGCCGCTGCGGCAACGGCTCGTGAGTCTGCCGATGCGCAGCGTGATGATTTGCGCGGCGACGCAAGGCCAGACGCGTTGAGGACGCCGCTCGGGTCCGCTCGAGCACAGGAGCGATCCCGCCCGGGTGCATCACGGTTGGCAGGGCCGGGGGTACCTCAAACGACCGGCAAACCCGGAATTGCCCGACGAGCGCCGCAAAAACTGCCGGCAGCGGCAATCCTAAGCCCTTGATTCTTGTGATTTCGTTGACTCACCCGGGCCGCACTGCTTAAGATGCGCGTCCCCACGGGGCCAGGTAGCTCAGTTGGTAGAGCAGCGGACTGAAAATCCGCGTGTCGGGGGTTCAATTCCCTCCCTGGCCACCAATTTTTATCAATAGAATCAACGATATATCCTAATCGTTATTCATAACCATTTGCGACAGTTTTGAGCTGTTTTGCTGTCGCACTGTCGCAGATTTGTCGCAAGGGAACCCAGGCGCAGCCCTGCAGGGCGAATATCAGCGGTCGCGGCACGCCGCCAGCGCGTCGCGCGCGTCCTCGTCCTTTTGCCGATCCTTCGACAGGCGATGCGTCCACACCGCCTCGGAGGCGATGGCGGCTGCGACCGAGGCAAGACGCAGATAGCGCCACCGCTTCTGCGCATCCTGGACAAGCTCGCCGATGACCAGCGGCGCCGCGACGGCGGCGATGTGTATCCAGTGGCCCGTGGCCCCGAGCGATGTACGCGGATGGTGGAAGGATGGGCCACGGTGCTGTGTGCCGCCCGTGTCGCCGCGCCCGTATGGCTGACTTCTTGAGCGCTGTGCCGTCTCCACGAAGCTCATGGCGTGACGTTCCTTCTGGCAAGGTTCGATTTCAACCTAGCGAGCCGAATTGCATTTGGCAAGCAAATACACAACCCGTGGTGGGGGTAATGGCGACTTACCTACCATCGGTAGTTAGAAAACAAGGCGGCTGCGCAAACCCTACGGCGCTCTCTGTAAGGCGCGGGTTTGCTTCGCCGTATCAATCAAGAGAAGGCAAGAAAGGCATCAGCCGTACCCGGATCACATGTGACCGTTACGCCGTTCTGCCCGCACCTCAGCAATGAGTCTGGGAATATCGGCTTCCGTCAGGCCAAGCTCTTTCGCTCTGGCCTGGCCATAGGCAAAGATTTTCTGCAATTCCCGATCGCGCTTGTAGCGGCTAAAAGCATCCTGAAGGATTGCAGCGGCTGAGCGCTGTTCTTCACTCGCAGCTGCTTCGATTTCTGCGAGCAGCGTTGCGGGAATGATGAGACTCTCATTGTCGTCGCCCTGGTTCATGTTTTTACCATAGCAAACATGCGCGTATTTTCAATATTTTGGTCTCGCGGGACGGCATGTCATGAGTCCTTCGGGGTCACGGGGCCTTGCCGGCTGATTGCGTGAAGGGAAGGGGGCGGCATTGCTGCCGCCCCGCGCGTCCTAGTCTTCCTGGGTGCGTACCTCCGGGCGATCCCAGAACAGCGTGTAGCCGTGCTCCGCACCGGTCTTGACGAGGCGGCAGTTGATCCCCTGCCCAAGACTCGGGTCGTCGTGGATGCTCAGCGAAACATAGTGCGATCCGCTCTTTGCGGTCTTGTTCCAGGCCGCGCCGATTTCGCTCGTGAAGCCGTCTGCCTTGTGGTGGATGCGGAAGTCGGGAGCCTTGTCGCTCTTCTTGTTGGTGTTGGGCTCTAACGT
>Ga0116226_10005746_pt1 | contig 11088 bp, 5 predicted proteins | sample S1TSphfallax_FD_89692 | JGI IMG/M metagenome (GOLD analysis project Ga0116226, IMG submission 89692) | Host-associated microbial communities from peat moss isolated from Minnesota, USA - S1T2_Fa - Sphagnum fallax MG | ecosystem: Host-associated > Plants > Peat moss > Unclassified | place: USA... | reverse complement strand
TGCAGGGATTGCGGTTCCGGAACTTCGCCGGGATCATTGGCCGTGGAAAACGCCATGTAGATATCGCCGGAATTATTGCCTGACGGCGTGCCGCCGCGGCCCATGCCGATGGCGATGCGTCTGGCGATGCGCTGCAATTGCAGCGGCATCAGCGGCGCGTCGGTGGCGGCAATGGCAATGATGGAGCCGCGCTCGCCGGACCATGGCGCGGGTTGCGGCATGGCGTCGCCGACCGGTACGCCGCAAACCCGCAGCCAGGGCCGCAGGCCGTGATTGGCCTGGACCAGCACGCCGAGCGTATATTGCCCGAGCCTGGTGGTGACGAGACGCGATGCCGTGCCGGTGCCGCCCTTGAACTCATAGGCGATCATACCGGTACCGCCGCCGACATTGCCCTCCGCCACGGGACCGGTTGCGGCATTACCGATGGCGGCAAGGACATGCGCCTCGGTGAGATGCAGCCCTGCGATATCGTTGAGCCAGCCGTCGAAGGTTTCGCCCACCACCGGGAGCGGCCAGAAGGTCTCGCCCACCTGGGCGGGAAAATGTTCGGCCAGCCAGCGGACCGTGGCGTGATGCGCGATGCCAAGCGAGCAGGTATTGGTGATGGTGATGGGGCCGGTGAACCATCCAGCCTCGCGGATCCAGTGGCAGCCGGTCAACTCGCCGTTGCCGTTCATTGAAAATGTTCCGGCCCAGACGGGATGCAGAAGGTTTTCTGGCGCGCGTGGCAGAATAGCGGTGACGCCGGTTCGGACGGATTTACCCTTCCTATCGGCAATCAAGGTCGAAAACCCCACGCGAATGCCGGGAACGTCGGTAATCGCGTTAAGTGGACCTGGATTCCCCGGCATGGGCAGGCCGAGTTCACGAGCCCGCAGGCGCGGTTTTTGGTTGGATAGGTTCGGCACGGCAATTACCTCCGGAACGAGTTCAGACCGTCATTCTGCCGTTGGTTTACGCTGCGGGATATTCCACATTAGGCTTAGAACAGCCGCCAGGCCGTACCGTTTTAGGGTTAGATGCGATGATGATCCCCGTGACCGAGCTCGCCTTTCATCAACGGCTTGGTCATGTGCTCGGCAAGGCCAGGGATGACGGGTTCTGGCCGGCGCTGGCCGCCTTCCTGCGCAACAGCGTGTCCTTCGATTCCTGGGTGGCGATGCTTTTCCGGAAGGGGTTGTCACCGCTTGTCCTGTACGAAGGCGATGGCGATCTGCTGGGCGACGCGCTCTTCGAAGAGTACGTGCGGGGGCTTTATATCCTGGATCCATTCTATCTCTTCGCCATGGGCAAGTTTACGCCGGGGCTTTACCGTCTGGACGAGGTGGCGCCGGAACATTTCCGCGAGACCGAATATTACCACCGCTATTTCGCACATAATGTGGTGGCCGATGAGGTGCAGTTTCTGACGCCGATGCCCGGGCACGGCGTTCTATCATTATCTCTGGGAGCCAAGAAACGTTTCAGCGAGCCCGAGATAGGATCACTCTGTTTGTACGCGCCATGGATCTTGCCGTTGCTGCTTATCCCCGCGCAAATGATCGAGGCCAATGAAGTGGGAGATGTTGCCCCAACGATAGGATTGGAAGAGCAACTTCGCCGGCGCGCCGATCCGGCGCTGACCGATCGCGAGGGTCAGACCGCGATGCTTCTATTGGCCGGCCATTCGACCAAAGCGATTGCCGCGCATATGGGCATTTCGCCGGAGACCGTAAAAGTTCACCGGCGCAATCTGTACGACAAACTTGGTGTTTCGACTCAAGCGGGCATTTTCTCTCTGTTTTTAAAAAGTGATAGATAAGTTCTCTTTGTTTCTTAAAAGCTTTCTATGCTGTTCAGTAATCCCTGAATGAGATCGTCGGCGTTTCCGCGATTTCCGGTGAATGACAGCTTGCGAGAATGCCGCGGGACAGAAGCGATGGCAACCCTGAAGCTCTAAGCCGCCGGTCGGCGGCGACGTAAACTCAACCGCGGCACTCGAAGTTGCAAAATGGGATTATGAGCGCCGGGGTGATGCCCGGAAAATCGGCGCAGAGCTGATTGCAGGCTGGCCGTCCGCGTTTATTCAGGCCGCGTGAACGCGACGGGGCATTCCCGGTTGCCATCGCCCGATCATGCGCTTCAAGAAGAGTAATCACGTTTACGAACACGCTAAGTACGTTGCGGCTTGTACGATTGGGACTGAACCTAGATTTACATGGATAGTAATGACGAAGGAAGAGGAGCTGGATTATCGAAGCATTTTCTTGGTTGACGGGCCGAATATACGATACCGTCCTGGACCCAGACCTCTGGCCCGGCGTTCTACACGATATTGCAACCTATGGTGAGGCTGAAGTCGCCATTCTAATCCTGGAAGATGTGCTGGAGCCAACGAAAAGCGTCTTCCATCTCTCTATCAGTGATACGGAGTGGACCCGTATGTATCTGGAGGAGTTCCTTCTTGTTAACCCGATGCGGTTGGCCATGGCGGGTCGCGTTGCCGCCGGGGATGTTGTGCTGACATCCGACTTTATGAGCCAGACGGAATATCAGCGCAGCAGGTTTTCCCGCGAGTTCCTTTCCTTACGGGATATGGTCGACGTTGCCGCCGCCATTCTGGACACGACGGCAACAAGCATCACGGTGCTGTCGCTGGTCCGGACTCGCGCGCAGGGCTTCGCCGACGAGGCTGTCCGCCGTTACCTTGAACTGATCGGCCCGCATGTCAGGCGCGCAGCATCGATCAGACGTTCGCTGGACCGCCACAAGCGGGTCGCGTCTGACCTGGCCGAGACGCTGAATCAATTCGACGGCGCTGTATTCCTTTTGAATGCCGATCTTATAGTGGTCCATGCCAACGATGGCGCACGCGAGCTTCTTTCGGAAAAGCTTGCGCTATCCGAGTTGGGCGGCAAGCTTTACGTTCATGACCCCAGGGCGAGAGCGGCGCTGCTGGATGCGGTAAGCCACGCATCTGAAGGCGATGAGGGCCGGGAAACGAGGGATGGGCCAATCATATTCGCAACGCTGGGGGACAAAACCTTACTCGGCAACGTCGTTTCGCTTGTGGCCGGCTCCCGAAGGGCAATGGGAACGCGCGCTCATTCCGTCGCCGCGCTTTTCGTAAGGGAAATGCGGTTCGAAATGCCGCCGGGCACGAACGCGCTTGCCGAAATTCATTCTCTAACGCGGCGCGAGATGGCGGTGCTCGCCGCTGTCGTTGAATGCGGAGGCGCGCCGCAAGCGGCAATCACGCTCGGGCTGACGAATGCAACTGTGAAGGTTCATTTGAAGTCCATTTTTCGCAAAACTGGCACTAGCCGGCAAGCGGATCTCGTCAAACTCGTCGCAAGCATGGCGTCTCCTTTCAAGAAATAAGCCGGCGCAACAAGGCAGCCGCGTGAATCTAGCCCGAACGGGGGATGCGGTCGCAAGCCTGTTCGGTGCAAATGAGCGGGAGTTTCAAGCAGATCAACCTGATGCCAGCGCAACCGAGGAGAAGCCGATGCCGAGTCGAAGCAGCACCTTCAATTCCATCACCTCGCCTTAACCATGCCGACCGGAGAGAGATGAATGGTTAGTCCTACAATCAACGAAAAAATCGCTGTCTTCAGCAAGGCCCATCAGCCTGGGCATGCATCGGAACGTTTTGCCAAAGGCGAAAGCTGCGCCGCTCTCACAAATGTCGGGCTTACGCAAACAAAAGCACGCGGCATCCAAAGATTGCGGATGGCCCGGAATGTGAACGCCGGGAAAAGAGGAGGATTTTGGAAGATGCCGAGTGACAATTTCAAGACGACTATCCGGATTGTGGAATTTCAGAAAAATTCAGAACGGTTAAGCTCAATTCCGACGCGGTCTCCGGTATGGTGAAGTTCAGCGTCGAGGTGGGTGCGCGGAAATATGGCTGCTCGGCCGCACTGATCGGTACAATAGTCGAAAAATATTTATTCAAATATGGAAGCCTTATGAAATTGCGCATCACAGCCCTGGGTATAAAACTCCAATTCCTTGGGCGCGGATAAGCCATGGACGGCATGGATACAACCGCCGCCGCCACACAGGACGGCCATCTCTTGGCTATGGAAACTCCGCTCGGACCGGACGCGTTGTTGCTCACTGCGCTGGAGGGAACGGAGACCATCTCCCGCGGGTTTACCTACAAGATCGAATTTTTAACCCGTGCAACCGACGACCAATTGGGCGGGCTGCTTGGCAACCCGGTCACACTCTGGGCCGCCAACCAGGCTGGCGCCCCCAGGCGTCCCCTGCATGGCCATCTGCGCCATCTCGCCCGCGGCCAGAACGACTATCGAGACTATCGCCATTTCACCGCGGAAGTGGTCCCCTGGCTGTGGTTTCTGTCACGCAGCTTCGATTGCCGGATTTTTCAAAACCTATCGGTCCCCGAGATTTTATCCAGCGTGTTTCAGCAATTCGGCCTGTTAGATGTTCAATTCCGGCTGAACAAAACCTACCCCAAAGTCGAATTCTGCGTGCAGTACCGTGAAAGCGCGCACGCCTTTCTCTCGCGCTTGATGGAACATGTCGGTATTTGTTATTGGTTTGAGCACAGCGCGGAAAAGCACCTGCTTGTGGTGGCGGACGGCAATAACATGACTGCCTTCACGCAACCCCGCCAACTCCACATCTCGCCGCGGCCGGAACTGGGGGAAATTCAAACCTTTACCCATGCTCTTTCCATACGGCCGGGCGCCTGGGCGCTGAATGATTACGACTACGAAGTTCCTTCCAAAAACCTACGCGCGCACGAACCTTCGATCCTTGCTGCCCACCCGCTAAGCACATTCGAAATGTATGACTATCCCGGCGACTACACCGACACCAGTGAAGGCACAAAACTGGCCCGGCTGCGCATGGAGGAGGAAGAGGCCCAGCATCTCATGCTCCACGGCACTTCGTCCTTCGCAGGCCTAGATCCAGGCAAGCGGTTTGAACTCGCGAGCGCGACGCAAGGCAGCCCGGAGCAAACATATTTTCTCACTGAAGTGCGGCATAGCGCGCAGGACGTCAGCTATTACGGGAACGCCACGCAGGCGCCCTCCTACAGCAACCATTTTTCTTGTCTGCCGGTGACAACCGCGTTCCGGCCGCAGCGGCTTACCCAAAAACCCTTCGTTCATGGACCGCAGACCGCCACGGTGGTTGGCCCGCCCGGTGAGACCATTTACACCGATAGTTCCGGCCGCGTCCGGCTGCAATTCCACTGGGACCGCTACGGCAAAAGCGACGACAAGAGCTCGTGCTGGGTCCGCGTCTCGCAAAACTCGGCCGGCGCCGGCTGGGGCGGCATGTTTATCCCGCATGTCGGTCACGAGGTAGTGGTTTCGTTTCTGGAAGGCGACCCGGACCGCCCGATCGTAACGGGCCGCGTCTATAACGGCGACAATAAAAAATCCGTCGGCCTGCCCGCAAACAAAACCCAAACCGGCCTGCGCGATCATAGTGGCAATGAAATCCAGATGGAAGGCAAGGACGGCGTGCAGAACCTGCGCATGACGGCCGTGAAAGACATGAACGTCAATGTCAAGAATGACTATAACGAGACCATCGCTTCGGGCAACCGCACCATCGCGGTTGCCACCGGAACGCATACCGAAACCATCAAAGGCAACACCACCATCCGCGTGACCAATGGCAATTATGTCCACCGTGTCGAGGCCGGCACCACCGACCGCTACGTCTCCGGCAACGTGAAAGAGTTTTTCGGCGACCATCTCACCACCACGGTTAACAGCGATATCGTCATGGCCTCGGTTTATTCGAAAATTTTCGTGCAGGCGGCGATGGCGATCCAGCTCACCACGGGCGCCAGCCAGTTCACGATGGAGAGTGACGGCACCATCACCATCATTGGCAAGAATATCCGCATCGTGGGCTCTCAATCAGTCGAAATTTCAGGCGACAAGGCCGAGGTGAAGGCCGGCACCGAAGCGAAAATCGGTGTCGGCGGGCAAAACACTGCCTATAACACACAAAAGGTGGCAACGGCCGGTGCGGCGATCAGCAGCAGCGCGGTCGGCGAGCACGACATTTCTGGCGCCGTCGTGAAAATCAATTGACATGCTGGCCCTGGCCGAAGCCGCCGCTGCTTCGATTCGCGGTTTTTTGAAACAACGCCGCGATCTGGCGATGATCATAGAAGCAGCGGATAACGACATGCCAGCAGTCCTGAAGACCATTGAAGGTGTGGATGGAGAGGTTGGCTTTGCCTGGTCCTGGATTTTTTCGAATCCGTTTGAGGCAGATCAGGCTGCCTACGCCGACAACGTCATCGCCGACATCACGACCAGCCACGCCGCCATCGACGCCGGGCTGCGCGCAAAAGGTGAGGCTGGCTGGCCGCCCCTGCCCCCAAGTTTGCGCGACCCTGCCCGCAGCCCGGCGGCGCGCCTGCGCAGTGCGGCGGCGGTATTGCGCGGCCTGGCGCCGGCCAGGCCCGGCAGCGTTACCGTATTCGCCCTGCTGCCCAGCAGCATCGGCAATGGCGGAGCGTATCACGACCTCGCCGCAGCCGTCATCGCTCATGAATTTCCGCTCCCCTGGTGCGCGGGCATCCGGTTTATGCTCCGCGATGGCCGCCCGGCCCGGCCCCTGGCGCTCCTGCAAGGCCCGCGCATCTGCCGGACGAGCATGGATTTCAGCCCGCCTGCGCTAACTGCGGCGCTGCGGGCGGAAAGCCAGAACCCTGCCTTACCGGCGGACCGCCGCGCCAACGCGACCTTGATCGCCGCCGGCATCGACCAGGCCCATGGCCGGACGGACGCCGCCGCTTCGGCCTTCCGCGCTGTCCTAAACCACGCCGGCGCCACCGGCAACGCGGTGCTGGCCGCTGTCGCCGCCACCGGGCTTGCCGCTTGTATGGAGCAGCTGGGTGACGTCGCGGCCGCCGAGCGAATCCTCCAAGCGGCCCTTGAACCCTGCCTGCAAACCTCCCCGCCACCGTTCATGGTCATGCTGAATATTTTTCAGCCTTTGGTGATGATCGCGGCGCGCCAGGGCCGCTGGCTGGAAGCCGAAGCCCATCTCACAGCCATCGCCTGGCTGGCCGAAATCCTGATCATGCCCGACACGCATATCGAAGCGCTGGACCGCCGCGGGATGGCGCAGATCCGCCAGGGCCGTATCGCACAGGCGGAAATAAGCTGGCGCCATGCGATACGCCTTGCCGAAACATCCGAAAACCCGGAGGCCGCCGCCCCAATCCGCGCCCGGCTGAATGAACTGTTGCGAAATAACGAGCGCGCGGCATGACGGACGCGCCCCCCTCTGCACTCGACCAAGGTGAACACGACGTTGGCGGCGTCTTCAAAAACTGGTGGACCGGCCTGCACGACGCGGTAAGCCCGCCGCCGGCGGCGACACCGGCGGCGCCGGCTACCCCGGCCAGCAGCGCGCAACAAACAGTTAACAACCTGCACCGAGTTCAGACGGTAATCTCCAGCGCCATCGGCGTGGTCGGGCTGTTGAAAAACGCCATAGATGTCGGCTTCGCCGAACTGACCGCGCCCATAGCTGCCTTGTTTCCGGCGATCCCGGCGGCAACTCTCGGAATGCCCTATCTCGGCATCCCGCATACCCACACCCACCCGCCAAGCCTCATTCCCCCGGCGCCGCCAATCCCGCTGCCAAGCATCGGCACCATCATGTTCGGTACCAATGTGCGGGTGCTGCTCAACAGCATGCCTGCGGCCCGCGCCGGCGATCTCGGCCTTGCCCCCACCTGCGGCGGCCTGGCGCCGTTTTTTGAAATCAATACCGGCTCTTCCAGCGTCTTCATCGGCGGCGCCCGCGCGGCGCGGATGCTGGATTTCTGCAAGGTCTGCACCCCGGCCCCCGGAGAAGCCGCGCCGGCCGCCAAATTCTTCTCCGAATTCATGCAGGTCGCCGGCTTTGCCACCGCCACGGCCGGCATGGCGGCCGACATCGCCGACGAAGCCGTGCAGGACGATGCCGCGATGTCCGCCGCCAAGGGCCTCGCCGCGGCGATGACCGCCGCCCAGATGGCCAATGACGCGATTCGAATGGCGATGGCGGCGATGATGGGCACAGATCCCGGCATGCCTTGTACCGGCAACATCTTGATGGGCCAACCCACCGTGATGATCGGGGGCTTCCCGATGATCAACATCCCCAACCCGGTCGATATTCTTCTCGGCAAGCTCGGCCGGCTGAAAGGCAGCGAGGAACCGGAGGAACCGGAGGAAGAAGGCGATGAGGGAGCCGGCGGTGGCTGCTGACCTGGACCTTAACTGGGCGGACCCCGGCGGCCTGCGGCTGGTCGGCGACCCGGTGGACGTTGTCACCGGCCGCGTCACCGAACGCATTCTGTGCTTTCGGCTGATCGGCCCGCTCACCCTGACTTGGCATCGGTTGTATGACAGCGGCCGCACCGCCGCTATTCGCGGTTTCGGGTCTGGCCACGCGCATTCCTTCGACGACCGGCTTAGCTTCGATGCCGACGGCCTGGTGCTGGAAGACGCCGCCGGCGCCCGCACCGCCTTCCCCGCCTTGCGCGAGGACGGCGCCACCGCGACCACGCGCGGTAAAATCCTGCGCCGTGAAAAACTGCTTGCCTACCAACTGTTCCGTCCCGGCCAGCCCGCCGCTTCCTTCACCTTTTCAGACCCTGAACGCCCGGCTCGCATATCCCGTCTCACCCAGGGCAAAGCCGCCATCAGCTTCCGCTACGCCGCCGATGGCAGGCTCACCGGCATCACCCATTCGACCGGCCTTGAGATCACGGCCGACGAAGATGCGACCGGCCGCCTGCTCAGCCTCGCCGGCCCCTGGGATGGCGGCGCCGCGGATCGCCCGATCCTCACCTGTACCTATGACGATGCCGGCGACTGCACGGCGATGGACGACGCGCTCGGCCGCCGCTTCGCCTTTACATATGATACTGCCCATCGGCTGACCCGCCGCACGGACCGCCGCGGCTATAGCTTTCTGTTCCAGTACGACGCCCAAGGCCGCTGCATCGCCTCCGCCGGGGAAGACGGCGTGATGGGCGTGCGCCTCAGCTATGACCCCGCCAACCGCAAAACCCAGGTGCAGCGCTCGGATGGCGGGATCTGGGTCTATAATTATGATGCCAGCGGCACGATCACCCACATCATCGCGCCGGATGCCACGGTGCGCAGTTTCATCAAAGGCCCGGGCGGGCGCATCACCGGGGAGATCGACGCCATCGGCCAGTCGCTGGACTGGGTGTTCGCGCCCGGCGGCGGGCTTGCCGCTAAAAAATTCTCAACAGGCCGCGTCATCCCGGTCATCGCCGGCGAGGAAATTACGGGTCGCCCACCCCATATTGTCGCCAACCGCGCCTTGGAATATTATTTCGGCGCCCTGCCGGATTCACTGCCGGAAACCGGCGCCCTTGCGCAACTCCCCCAATCAACCCGCCGGCACCTCGCCCCTTGGCAGCCGCCAGTGCCGGACACACCGCATGTCCCGCAATTCGGCGTCCTGCCCTGGTACCCGGAACCTTCCGGCGGTCGGGTCTATTCCCCGTTCGGCCATCTGATCGCCCAGGATCTGCCCGGCGGGGCCAGGCGGCAATGGAGCTACGACCCGAATGACAGCATGTATACCGAGATCGACGCGGATGGTTCCACCACCCGTCAGGAGCGCCGTTCCTGGAACCAGCTCGCCGCCTGGATCGACCCGCTCGGCAATGCGACTCAATACCGCTTCCGCAGCGAGGATCAGGTTTCCGGCATCCGTGACCCTGGCGGCACGGTCACCGAATTCGCCTATGACAAATGCCGCCGCCTGACCGGCGTTCGCCGCGGCGGCCATCTGCGCGATGTCTACCGTTACGACGCCGCTGGCAATCTCATCGAAAAACGCGACGCCAATGGCGACACGCTGCTCACCTTCACGCCCACAACGGACCGGCTGATCGCCGAACGCCGCCTCGCCTCCGGCGGCGTTCACCGTTTCGACTATGACGCGCAAGGCCGTTTTACTCGCGTGCGGGCAGATTTCAGCGCCACGGTCTTCGCCTATGATGATTTCGGCCGCCGGGTACAGGATGAACGTGACGGAAAAGGCGTCGTCCACGACCCCGAAGCCACCACGATCCTCGGCTTCAAAATCGTGCGCGACAATGATTCGCAGGGCTTGAGCCTGAACCTCCCCGGCCGCGGTTCCATCCGCATCGAGCGTCTCGCAGAAGGCGTCATCCGCCGAGTCTTCAGCAATGGCACCACCGAATTCTGCCAATTCGACGTGATGGGCCGCTGCCTCGCCAGCGTCACAACCTTCAAGGACGGCACAAGTTGGAACCGCCGCTGGCGCTATTCGGCGGAAGGCGATTTGCTGGAAACCGAGGATAGCCGGCTCGGCGGCAAAACCTATGGCTACGACGCCGCGCACCGGCTCATTACCGCCACAGCCAGGCGCGGTGCGGCGGAAATTTTTACCCATGACGATGCCGGCAACCTCACCGCCCAGCCCGGGCTGACCGGGGTCACCCTTGCCGAAGCCAACCGCCTGGCCACGGCCAATGGCGAGATTTTCGGCTACGATATCCGCCACCATATCTCCCGCCGGGACGGCCCCGCCGGCGATACCTTATATATTTATGATTCCCGTGACCTTCTGGTGCGTGCCCAAACCCCCGCCGGCACATTCCGCGCCGAATACGACGCCATCGGCCGCCGCACCAAAAGCTGGGACGGCGAGCAGGAGCGAACCTATTTCTGGGACACTGACCGCCTGACCGCCGAAATTTTCCCCTCCGGCATGTTACGCATCTATATCTATGCCGATCACGGCGCCCTGACCCCGCTCGCCTTCATCGACTACCCCAACGCAGATGCGCAACCTAAAGACGGCACCATCCGCTTCATCCTGGCCGACCAGCGCGGCACGCCGGTGCTCGTACATGACGAATCCGGCGCAATCCTGTGGGAAGCCCAACTCTCCCCCTACGGCGCCGCAACCATCAAAACGACCGGCCTGGAACTCAACCTGCGCTTCCCCGGACACTACTTCGACGCCGCCACCGGCCTGCACTATAACCGCTTCCGCTACTACGACCCGATCCTCGGCCGCTACCTCCAATCCGACCCCATC
>Ga0116226_10005745_pt1 | contig 11089 bp, 11 predicted proteins | sample S1TSphfallax_FD_89692 | JGI IMG/M metagenome (GOLD analysis project Ga0116226, IMG submission 89692) | Host-associated microbial communities from peat moss isolated from Minnesota, USA - S1T2_Fa - Sphagnum fallax MG | ecosystem: Host-associated > Plants > Peat moss > Unclassified | place: USA... | reverse complement strand
TGAAGCGATGCGTGTGGTCGATCAGTTGAAGACAACCGGTAAGGTATCGCGTGGTCGTATCGGGGTGCGTATCGCTGAAGTGACGAAGGAAGTTGCTGAATCGCTGAATCTGCCGAAGGCGCAGGGCGCATTGGTGGCGCAAGTCGAAGCGGGTAGCCCAGGTGAGAAGGCCGGTATCGAAGCTGGCGATATCATTCTCAAGTTCAACGGTGCACAGATTGAAACCTCGTCTGATTTGCCACGTATGGTTGGTGCTACCAAGCCAGGTACACACGCTACGGTTACGGTGTGGCGTAAGGGCGCTGCGCGTGATTTGACGGTCACGCTGGTTGAAATGGAAACCGATAAGGCGACCAAAAAGAGCGAGAAGAAACAAGGTGAGAAATCTGAGCAAGCCAGTAATGCTTTGGGGCTGACGACCAGTGATTTGTCCGACGATCAAAAGAAGGAATTGAAGGTCGAGCATGGCGTGCTGGTAGAAAATGCCGAAGGCCCGGCAGCTTGGGCTGGTATCCATGCTGGTGATGTGATTGAGCGCGTGAAGGACACAGACGTTAACGACAGTAAGCAATTCAATGCCCTGGTTACGAAACTTGACCCTAAAAAGACAGTGCCGTTGCTGGTACGTCGTGGTGATGCTTCACAGTTTGTGCTGGTCAAGCCTAGCGCACAGTAAGGTAGATATTCTCCACACCCAAAACCGCAGGCTGATACAGTCTGCGGTTTTTTTACGCCAGAACACCATGCGATTTACGCTTTATTCCCGTAGCTATTGCCACTTGTGCGAAGACATGTTGAACGCGATACGTGCGTTTGATGGAGGTGAACATTTTGTCATTGATGTCGTCGATGTCGATGCGGATGAGGCGCTGCTGCAGCAATACGATGAATTGGTGCCGGTTTTGATTGGGCAAAAAGAAGGGCAGCAACCAATGCAAATTTGTCACTATTTTCTTGATGCAGATGCCTTGTGCGGTTTCATTCAAGGCGTTGCGCCGTTCTGAAATGGTTATATTGGAAAGAAAATAATTGCAAGTTGTATCTCGGAAATGTCGTTTGCACGCCGCAACCTGAGAGTTCGATGGTTTTGCCTACCCGATAACATGGGATTTCCCCTCTGAAATCCGGTAAAATGGGTGGATTGAACATCCCTCAGCACCAAGGCGCTCATAACCCGGGTGTCGCATACTTTGCGCGATTCAATCGTCAATCTATGTGGCTTGCCGGGTTAGTGCTTTTTTTGTAATTGCAATTCGCTTAATGAAGAACATCCGCAATTTTTCTATCATCGCCCACATCGATCACGGTAAATCGACGCTTGCCGACCGCATCATCCAGCTTTGCGGCGGCTTGTCCGATCGTGAAATGGAAGCACAAGTGCTTGATTCGATGGATATCGAGCGCGAGCGTGGCATTACGATCAAAGCGCAGACCGCGGCGTTGACTTACAAGGCACGTGATGGGCAGGTGTATAACCTGAACCTGATCGATACGCCGGGCCACGTCGATTTCAGCTATGAAGTCAGTCGTTCGCTGTCTGCATGTGAAGGTGCGCTGCTGGTGGTGGATGCATCGCAAGGCGTGGAAGCACAAACCGTTGCCAACTGCTATACCGCGATTGACTTGGGCGTCGAAGTGGTGCCGGTACTGAACAAGATCGACCTGCCGTCCGCCGATCCTGACAATGCGATCAGTGAAATTGAAGAAGTGATCGGCATTGATGCGGTCGATGCCGTGCGTTGCTCGGCCAAGACCGGGTTGGGTGTGCAGGATGTCCTGGAATCGCTGATTGCACAGGTACCGCCACCGGAAGGCGACCCTGATGCACCATTGCAGGCGCTGATTGTTGACTCCTGGTTCGATAACTACGTTGGTGTCGTGATGCTGGTACGTGTGGTGAACGGTACTTTGCGTCCGAAAGACAAGATTCTGCTGATGGCAACCGGCGCGCAACATTTGACGGAAAGTGTTGGTGTCTTCACCCCGAAATCGTTGAGCCGCGAAGCGCTCACTGCTGGCCAGGTGGGTTTCATCATTGCTGGTATCAAGGAATTGAAGGCAGCGAAGGTCGGCGATACGGTCACCACGGTGGCGCGCCCAGCAGCAGAGCCGCTGCCTGGTTTTAAGGAAGTGCAGCCGCAGGTGTTCGCCGGTTTGTTCCCGGTTGAAGCGAATCAGTACGATGCATTGCGTGACTCGCTGGAAAAGCTGAAGCTGAACGATGCAGCGCTGATGTACGAGCCGGAAGTGTCACAGGCGCTGGGCTTCGGTTTCCGTTGCGGCTTCCTCGGCTTGTTGCACATGGAAATCGTGCAGGAACGCCTGGAGCGCGAATTCGACATGGATCTGATCACGACTGCGCCGACGGTGGTGTACGAGGTCGTGATGCGCGACCGTACCGTGATCATGGTCGATAATCCATCCAAGATGCCTGATCCGTCGAAGATCGAGGAAATCCGTGAACCTATCGTTACCGTTAATCTGTACATGCCGCAGGAGTACGTCGGCTCGGTGATCACATTGTGTACGCAAAAGCGTGGCGTGCAGATGGATATGAGCTATCACGGCAAGCAGGTCAAGCTGACCTATGAAATGCCGATGGCGGAAATCGTGCTGGACTTCTTCGATAAGCTCAAATCGACTTCGCGTGGTTATGCGTCGATGGATTACGAGTTCAAGGAAAATCGCGCGGCTGACGTGGTCAAGGTTGATATGCTGATCAACGGCGAAAAGGTCGATGCGCTGGCGATCATTGTGCATCGTGCCAACAGCCAATTCCGTGGTCGTGCGGTCGCTGCCAAGATGCGTGAACTGATCCCACGCCAAATGTTCGACGTGGCAATTCAGGCAGCAATCGGCTCCAACATCATTTCGCGCGAAAACGTCAAGGCGATGCGTAAGAACGTGTTGGCCAAGTGTTACGGCGGTGACATCAGCCGTAAGCGCAAGTTGCTGGAAAAACAAAAAGCCGGTAAGAAGCGGATGAAGCAGGTCGGTTCCGTGGAAATCCCGCAAGAGGCGTTCCTCGCAATTCTACAAGTGGATGAGAAATGAACGGACAGTCAATTTTGGGCAACTTTGCGCTCATTCTTTTTGTATTGACGATCGTAACCGGCGTTGTCTGGTTTCTTGACGTATTTTATCTGGCCCGGCAACGTCGTCTGAAGGCTGATGCTGCGCTGGCGGAATTCGATGCACGTAACGAGAAGCTGCGTTCAGAAGGTATCAAGCTCGATGAAAGCGGTCGTGCTGCGTTGGAAGCAAGCCTTTTGCGCCAGCCGACCTGGGTGGAATATTCAGGCAGCTTCTTCCCGGTGATTGCACTGGTATTCTTCGTGCGCTCTTTCTTGTACGAGCCATTCAAGATTCCATCGGGTTCGATGGAGCCAACCTTGATCGCTGGCGACTTCATTCTGGTCAACAAGTTTGCGTATGGCGTGCGCCTGCCGGTGTTGAACAAGAAGGTCATCGAGATTGACCAGCCCAAGCGTGGCGATGTCATGGTATTCCGCTTTCCAGAAGATCCATCGACCGATTACATCAAGCGCGTGATTGGCGTGCCAGGTGATAAAATAACCTATAAAAACAAGCGCTTAACTGTGAATGGGCAGAAACTCCAGTATCAGAATCTGCCGGACTATCTGGATGATGCAGAGGATTCGCCGTTGGCATATCGCAAGCGCTTCTCGGAAAATCTTGCTGGTGTGCAACACGACATCTTGAATTATGAGGAACGCCCGGCCTATGTGCGCGACCCGCATAATTTCCCGCATCGTGATATGTGCACCTATGACACTGAGGGGTTCACTTGTAGCGTTCCTCCTGGACATTACTTTATGATGGGGGATAATCGGGATAACAGTGGCGACAGCCGTTACTGGGGTTTCGTTCCAGATGAAAATATTGTCGGAAAGGCATTCTTTGTCTGGATGAATTTCTCGCATCCGAAGCGCATCGGCAGTTTTCAATAACCGCATATCAGGAGTCCGCATATGGAGGCAAGAGTGGTCAATAAGGAGCGTGGTATTTCACTGATTGGAACAATCTTCATTCTGGTGATCCTCGCTTTGGTTGCCATGGTTGCGTTGAAGGTTGTTCCAACTGTCACGGAATACATGACCATCAAGAAAGCAATCAACGTTGCCAAGGCTGGCGCGACGGTACCGGAAATTCGTAATTCCTTTGATAAGCAGGCTGACGTTGGCTATGTGGATTCGATTACGAGCAAGGATCTCGATATCGAAAAAACCCAAGATGGTTATGAAATCAGCTTTGCGTATGAAAAGAAGATCCCTTTGGCTGGCCCGGTCAGCTTGGCGATTGATTATGAAGGTTCGACCGCCCCTGCAACCCTGGGGCCAAAGCGCAAGTCTGCGCCTGATCAATAATTAAAGTAGGCGTAATGGATCTCTCGTTATTGCAATCGAAGCTAGGCCACACGTTCAAGGAACCTGCGTTACTGCAACAAGCCTTGACGCATAGGAGTCATAGCGTCGTGCATAACGAGCGTCTGGAATTCCTCGGTGACTCCATCCTCAACTGCGTGGTGGCGTCGTTATTGTTTGACCGCTATAGCAAGATTGATGAAGGCGATTTATCGCGCTTGCGTGCCAATCTGGTCAAGCAGCAATCGCTCTACGAAATCGCACAGCGTATGGAATTGTCGCAATTCTTGCGCCTTGGTGAAGGGGAATTGAAGTCCGGCGGTTTCCGTCGCCCGTCGATTCTTGCCGATACCTTGGAAGCGTTGTTCGGTGCGATTTTCCTCGATTCCGGTTTCGATGCCGCGCGTGACGTAATTCGTGCGTTGTACATCCCGATACTCGACAACGTCGATCCGAAAACGCTTGGCAAGGATGCCAAGACCTTGCTGCAGGAGTACCTGCAAAGCAAGAAGATCGCGCTGCCGCAATACAATGTGGTTGCGACCCATGGCGCTGCGCATAATCAGGAATTCGAGATCGAGTGCCTGGTTCCGAAGCTTGATATTCAGGTATTCGGAACCGGTGGCAGTCGCCGCGCTGGAGAACAGGCAGCAGCGAAGCTGGCATTGGAGGCTGTGCAAACTGCATTGGCAAAGACGCCAACAACCGCACGCAAATCCAAGCCACGGACATCGCAGTTGAAGTTGGCCGGTATCGCAACCGTGCAAAGTGATGCACCGGCAGAGGCACCTGCGCGTCCTGCCAAGGCAACAACCAAACCAGATTCAAAATCCGAAAGTAAGGCATCGGCCAGGAATGCAGACGATAGTGCTGCCGATGTGAAAGAACCTATCGATACGCGCACATCCAGCGAATTGCAGCTGGAATTGCCACCAATGATGACGCAGTCCCATTCAGCATGACAGATAACGCAGCGCCAGCCGAGTACAAATGCGGCTACATCGCCATTATTGGCCGCCCCAATGTCGGTAAATCGACCCTGATGAACGCCTTGATTGGTGCCAAGGTCAGTATTACTTCGCGCAAGGCGCAAACGACGCGCCATCGCATTACCGGTATCCAGACGATAGACGATGCACAGTTCGTCTATGTCGATACGCCAGGTTTCCAGACGCGCCATTCCAATGCCTTGAACAAGACGCTGAACAAGACCGTCACCAATACGCTGACTGCAGCGGATGTGATTCTGTTCGTCGTTGAGGCAGGCAAGTTCACGCAAGCGGATCAACAGGTGATCGACCTGATTCCGGGCAATGTTCCATGTGTTCTGGTCATCAACAAAGCCGACCACATCAAGGACAAAGCTGTACTGATGCCATTTGCGCAGCAGGTTGCGGAAAAACATAACTTCATCGCTGTGGTGCCGGTTTCGGCAAAACAGAAATTCCAGCTCGATAGTTTGCAGTCGGAAATCCGCAAGCATCTGCCGGAAAATCCGCCGATGTTCGCTGAGGATGATATTACCGACCGTAGCGAAAAATTCCTCGCAGCCGAAATCGTGCGCGAGAAAGTGTTCCGCAATGTTGGCGACGAGTTGCCTTACACCAGTACCGTGCTGATCGAGAAATTCGAGCGGGAAGGTAATCTGCGGCGCGTCTTCGCTGCGATTCTGGTGGAGCGTGATTCGCACAAGTCCATGCTGATTGGGCAGAAGGGCGCACGTCTTAAAGAAATTTCCACACAGTCGCGCATCGATATGGAAAAACTGTTCGGCGGCCCTGTCTATCTGGAAGTGTGGGTCAAGGTCAAGTCCGGCTGGGCCGACAACGAAGCAGGATTACGCGCCTACGGCTACGAATGAGTCCCAGAGCTCACCACTGGCTCTAGATGCGGATAGCGGCGCAATGGATACCGATACGCTAGACCAAACAGAACTGGAAGCGCCACCCAAGGCGAGTACGAAGGCGCCTGTCCGCAATATCAAAAATACCGGCACAGGCGTCAAGGTATCGCGCCGTAGTAAAACCCCCGAAAAAGAATACCGCATCGTCGCGCAACCCGGCTTTGTGCTGCACAGCTACCCCTACAAGGAAACCAGCCTGATCGTCGATGTGCTCTCGCGCGATCACGGCAGAATCGCGCTGGTTGCAAAGGGCGCAAAGCGACCGCACTCGCAATTGCGTGGCGTATTGCAGACTTTCCAGCCCTTGTCCTTATCGTGGAGTGGCAAGTCGGAAGTGCGGACTTTGATCGCTGCCGAATGGGTTGGTGGTTTGCTGCCGCTGGAAAAGTCGGCACTCCTTTGCGGTTTCTATTTGAATGAATTGCTGGTCAAACTACTCGCACGCGATGATCCTCATCCTGCGCTGTTTGACCACTATGTCTCCGCATTGAACCAGTTGGCACACAACGAACCGGCTGCTATCGTGTTGCGCAAGTTTGAACTGGCGTTGCTGAATGAAACCGGTGTTGCTATTGATATTTCGGTTTGCACCGAAACTGATTCGCCAGTCGAGTTGCAACAAATCTATGTGGTCGATCCTGAGAATGGTCCGCGTCCTGTACGTCCATCGGACCGCTGGCCTGCCGTAACAGGCAAGACTTTGATCGACATGGATAAGCAGGATTATTCCGACCCCAGCACGCAAACCCAAAGCAAACACCTGATGCGCTTTCTGCTCGCGCATCATCTTGGTGGCGTGCAATTGAATACGCGGCAGATTCTGATCGATCTGCTGCAACTTTAAACTATGACTGTCTATGTGCCATGAGCTTTCTTGAACCGACCAGTACCATCATCGATTTAGGTATCAATATCGACCACGTCGCTACCTTGCGCAATGCACGTGGCACCACTTATCCCGACCCGATTCAGGCGGCGCTTCTGGCTGAAGAAGCAGGGGCGGATTGCATTACGCTGCATATGCGCGAAGATCGCCGCCATATCAAAGATGCGGACGTTTTGGCGATTCGCCCATTGCTGCGCACCCGCATGAATCTGGAAGCGGCGGTGACATCGGAGATGATTGATTTTGCATGCCGCGTGAAGCCACAGGATGTCTGCCTGGTGCCGGAACGACGCGAGGAAGTGACGACAGAAGGTGGCTTGGATGTCGTCAAGCATTTCACGCAGGTGCAAGCAGCGATCAAGCAATTGCAGGCAGAAGGGATACGTGTAAGCCTCTTCATCGATGCGGATGCAGAGCAGATCAAGGCTTCGGCAGAAGCTGGCGCGCCAGTCATTGAACTGCATACGGGGCGTTACGCGGAAGCACATGATGCTGCTGAGCAGGCACGCGAACTTCAACGGATCAAGGAAGGTGTCACGCATGGCGTCAAGCACGGTCTGAAAGTTAATGCGGGTCATGGCTTGCATTACACCAACGTGCAGGCGATCGCTGCGATCCCGGATATCGTCGAATTGAACATCGGTCATGCAGTCGTTGCCCACGCAGTATTCGCTGGTTGGCAAAATGCAGTGCGCGAGCTGAAGGCGATCATGGTGCAGGCGCGTTTGGCGGCGAAAGCTGGGTAATCCCGATTCACTATGATCTACGGCATCGGTACTGACATCATCCAGATTTCCAGATTGCAGGCAGCTCTTGCCCGCAGTGGTGAACGTTTTGCCGCCAAGATATTGGGGCCGGATGAGCTGGAGGTATTCCAGTCGCGTCGGGCCGCTGTCGAAGCGCGTGGCTTACGTTATCTGGCTACACGCTTTGCCGCAAAAGAAGCCTTTTCCAAAGCCATCGGCTTGGGGTTGTGCATGCCGATGACTTGGCGTACAGCGCAAATTTTGAATGCACCGGGCGGCCAGCCAATGTTGGTCGCCAGCGGTGCCTTGCTCGAATTCATGCAACAACAAAAGCTGACTGCCAAGATATCAATCAGCGACGAAGCCGAATATGCGGTAGGCTTCGCCATCGTTGAACAAAATACAGGTTGATTGCTGCATGTCAGATATCGTCGAACCTGATCCACGCGAAGTCGTACTCGATACGGTTGCCAAGCTACCGCATTTGCCTGGCGTTTATCGCTATTTCGATGAGAATGATAACGTTCTCTACGTCGGCAAAGCGCGCGATTTGAAGAAGCGTGTGTCGAGTTATTTCCAGAAAACACTGACTAGCCCCCGCATTGCCATGATGGTCGAGCGCATCAGGCGTCTCGAAACCACGGTAACGCGTAGCGAAGCAGAGGCGCTGATCCTTGAAAACAATCTGATCAAGGCGCTCCAACCGCGTTACAACATCTTGTTTCGCGATGATAAGTCTTACCCGTATCTGAAGCTCACGGGGCAGGAATATCCGCGCATGGCCTATTATCGCGGCGCGGTGGACAAGAAGAATCAATACTTCGGGCCTTTTCCCAGCGCGTGGGCTGTGAAAGAGTCCATGCAGATTCTGCAGAAAGTGTTCCAGCTGCGCACCTGCGAAGATTCTGTATTTGCAAACCGCACGCGTCCTTGCCTGCTACATCAAATCCATCGTTGTAGCGCGCCTTGCGTGAATGCGATCAGCAAAGTGGATTACGAGCAGGACGTGGACAATGCCGCTAAATTCTTGCGCGGTCGCCAGACAGAGGTTTTGCAGACGCTGGAAGAGAAGATGCTCGCGTATTCGTCTGAGTTGAAGTTCGAGCAGGCGGCGCTGATGCGCAACCAGATTTCGGCGCTGTCACGTGTCTTGCATCAGCAAGCGATGGAAGTCACCGGCGATGCCGATATCGACATCATTGCGGTGGTTGTGCATGGTGGTCGCGCGTGCGTGAATCTGGCGATGGTACGTGGCGGACGACATCTCGGTGATCGTGCTTATTTCCCGACGCACGTTGATAATGCGTTGGTCGAAACGGTCGATGCAGAAGTGCTCAAAGCCTTCCTCGCGCAGCATTACATCGATACCTTTATTCCCGGCACCTTGATTCTGAATGTCGAACTCAACGAGCCGGAGTTGATTTTGGCCTTGATGGAACAATGCGGGCATCGTATTCACTTGGTGTTCCAGCCGCAAGAACAACGTCGCAAATGGCTGGAAATGGCGCAGAAGGGCGCGGAGATCGCACTGGCGCGACTGCTTTCCGAACAAGGTTCGCAGCAGGCGCGGACACGTGCCCTGGCTGACGTGTTATCGCTCGACATGGCTGATCTCGAAACCTTGCGCGCTGAATGCTTTGACATCAGCCATACGCAAGGGGAGGCGACACAGGCGTCGTGCGTCGTCTTCCATCATCACGCAATGCAAAATGGCGAATACCGTCGCTACAACATCAATGACATCACGCCGGGCGATGACTATGCGGCGATGCGCCAGGTGCTGACGCGTCGTTACGAAAAAGTCGCCAATGGCGATGGTGTGATGCCCGATATCGTATTGATCGACGGCGGTAAAGGGCAGGTCGAGATGGCGCGGCAGGTGTTCGTTGAACTTGGCCTCGATATCAGCCTGATTGTCGGTGTGGCGAAAGGTGAAGGACGCAGGGTCGGCCTGGAAACGCTGGTTTTTGTCGATGGTCGCGAACCGCTGGAATTAGGCAAGGACTCCGCCGCTTTGATGCTGATTGCGCAAATCCGCGATGAGGCGCACCGCTTCGCTATCACCGGCATGCGCGCCAAACGGGCGAAGGCACGTCAAACGTCACGCCTGGAAGAGATTGAAGGCGTAGGTGCCAAGCGACGGCAGAAGTTGCTGACGCGATTTGGTGGTCTGCGTGGTGTGATGGATGCCAGCATTGAAGATTTGGCATCGGTCGAAGGTATTTCCCGTCAATTGGCGGAAGATATCTATAAGCAGTTGCATTGACGGTGGTCAAACATGCACATTTCTTCTGAACTTAGAGGCTTCCTGTAAAAATTAAGTAGATAATTACGAAATCAGCCGTATATATCCCAATAACAATCACAAGCAAGACGATTCATGCCATTTAATGTCCCCATTTTTCTGACCTGGTTGCGGGTCGCTTTGATTCCACTGGTGGTTGGCGTTTTCTATCTGCCGCATTCCTGGCTGACACCATTTGAACAAGGCGTTTGCGCCTGCGCGATTTTCATCATTGCTGCTGTTACTGACTGGTTCGATGGCTTTCTTGCGCGTCGTTGGAGCCAGACATCCGCGTTCGGTGCGTTTCTCGATCCCGTTGCGGACAAGTTGATGGTGACAGGCGCATTGCTGGTGCTGCTGCAGCTTGATCGCGTCAATGCCGCAATCGCCTTTGTGATCATCGGGCGGGAAATCGCCATTTCTGCATTGCGCGAATGGATGGCACAAATAGGTGCGTCGAAATCGGTTGCCGTCAGTTCGCTCGGCAAGATCAAGACGACTGCTCAGATGACGGCAATCCCCATGCTGCTATTCAACGGAAAATTGTTTGATGTGATCGATACGGCATTCTGGGGCCAATGGTTCTTGCTGCTGGCTGCGGTATTGACAGTATGGTCGATGTTTTACTATCTGCAAAAGGCGTGGCCACTGATCAAGGAGCGTGCAGGTCACCTTGGTTAGTGAATAATTTTGCGATGACGACGAGGGGAATAATAATCAACCATATTAATTTGCAGAAACGCTTGACATATTTCCCAGAAGCTCTATAATGCTTCCTTGTTGTTGATGCGCGGGAGTAGCTCAGTTGGTAGAGCGCAACCTTGCCAAGGTTGAGGTCGAGAGTTCGAGACTCTTCTCCCACTCCAGGATTCTTAAGGAAGCCTC
>Ga0116226_10005744_pt1 | contig 11089 bp, 5 predicted proteins | sample S1TSphfallax_FD_89692 | JGI IMG/M metagenome (GOLD analysis project Ga0116226, IMG submission 89692) | Host-associated microbial communities from peat moss isolated from Minnesota, USA - S1T2_Fa - Sphagnum fallax MG | ecosystem: Host-associated > Plants > Peat moss > Unclassified | place: USA... | reverse complement strand
TTGCAGTCGGGAGTTATGAGCTCCCAAAGTCCCGAGACTCCACCCGGGACAGTTTCGGGACAATTTCGGGACTCCAACTTGGGAGTCCCGGGAATTTGTGCCATTTGGATGTAGCCCCCACGGAGCATCGCAGAGTATACTATAGGGAGTATGGTGGTGGCATACTCCCGAATCCAGGCCGTGGTGAGTCTTGTGGTCCGAAATGCCCGTGGCTTGTCCCAACACCAAAGGGTGTTCCGGAATGTGAACTAACCACTCAGGTGATTTGTTTTGTGCAGATTCTAGCTTGATCAACTAAGTCACTCTTCCTAGTCTAATCCCTGGGCTCCCAACTCGACCCTCTACCCCTTTCTAGAGTTGGAAGCCGGGAGCGTGCAACCAAGTCTCAACTTCCGCAACTTGACTTTGTGAAACCCTCAAGTTAGTTTCACCCCGTGACTTGGGAGCGCGTCATTTTCCTTCTAGTCCTCCCCTAGGGAAACACTATGGTAAGGGCGATGATGTCCCTTGGGATTGGATGGAACATTGTGGGGAGAAGAGAATGGGGGTTCCCCAAACAATATAGGCATTACCTTTCCTGTGAGGGGAGGGGAAATAGAGCCCAAGGAATGGTTGTTTTCGTGGGTTGGACGCAATAGTCGTGGGGAGGTGGGAATTTTCAATAGGAAGCATGGGGCGAGGCCGAAAAAAAAGAATCGGGTTAGGGTTTTTGGCTCGAGGGTTGAGTTGTGGGAGGTTATTGAAGAAGTGGGTTTAGTTAACCAGGCCGAGGTGGTTAACCAAAGGTAAGGGCTTTGGGTTGGGGCATTGGAATCCTGAAACCTGGTGGTCAAAGCACATCAAATACCATGTTGCATTTAATTCATTGCGACTCTTTAGTGCTTGCTCATGTGGAATTGTTCCAATTAATGGTTTTACTTTCTTGAAGGAAAAGCACGAACATTACCACCAAAAGGTTGTGAAGTAATGTAAACGTTCATTTGTAGAGGAGTGTGGAGGCAAAGGCGACATTGGCATAACATGAAAGGTTGTAATTGTTGAGGTTTTTTTTTTTTTTGGGTCCGGGTTGTCCTTTCACAGGGCGGATTACCTTTTTTTTTCCAAGCTACTTTTTTTTTATGGGGTCCGGACAATTGTTTTTGGGTGCAAACTACCTTTCTATTCTAGGGTTTTTTTTTCTTGAATGGTGTTTATTTTGTCTCCCCTTCCTACTTCAATATTTCCTTTTGTTGAGGGGGTTTTGCCCCCTCCTTGTTGGGTTCTTTTTTTTCATTCCTCTTCAACTTTAGGGCCTCCTCCCTCCCTCTTATGGTCATGGTGTGGTTTGTTATGTTCGTTGCATGATTGTTTTTTCATCGTCCCTCATGGGCCGAGGTGGGGCCCAACGTGACGTCCCTTGTTCTGAATGTGGGTTATTTTCACAATGCGGCATGGCACGTCACTAAAGCCACTATTAAGCTTTCTATGTTTTTCCTAAAAGTGGCACCCTTAGTTATTCAACTTCCCACTTAGTCTCGTCTCCACCTCCAATTGTGTGGGCTTGGGTTTTGGTTTTGGAAAACCTTTGGCACCTTTCATTTAGGTCTTCCTTAACCTCATATTCACACATCCTTTTTGCTTTGTAACAAGAGGTGTAATTAACTTTTTGTCCCCCCCTCGATTGTCTTGTGCGAAATCCATTTGACATAGCCACCTATCATTTATTCCTTTTGTTTCCACAATGGTGTTGCGCCCTTCCCCTAAGGGTGGATCAGTTAGGCATTGAGAAACTAAGATGTGTCTTCAACGATTCCTTTCAAGTGATTGGGAGGAATTTATGGCAAAACATCTTCTTAGGGCACAACATTTGCAATGACACTACTTACAAACCAAGCTCTTTAAGTGACCATGCCCTCTTTAGATTTTGTGCATGTCCTTACCCCCACTAGTTGGCTCAAGCAAAATTTAGTCTGTGGGCATGTAAGGGAGTTTGCACACTGCTAAAGCTTTTGCCCCCTTTGCCCTAGCTTTAGCCTCTTTTGAAACTATTAATGTGTTGCAAACTTTACATTTTTTAGGCTCATATTCCCCTCTCTTGGATTCACTGATGGATTTTTAATCGAATGCAAACACTACAACAAAAGGTGTCCTTGTACATCAAGTGATTTCACTAGATTTTGAGTGAATTCATTGGTTGTAATGAACGGGCCAGTGAAGAAGTAGTGAATTCACTAGTCTAGTGAATGAAGACTAGTGAACTACACCCTTTTGTAGTAGTGAAACCTTGAACTTTTTCTTGATTCTTTTAGGTCAACTTTCATGCATTTGTCCCATTTGTAAACAAGGGGGGTCTTTCAAGCATGGTCTCTGAACATTTTTGAAATTCTTTCGACGTAAAGGATTCATTGTTTAGTGGTTTCATCCAACTCTACCAACTAGGTTCTCATCTGGTTGCATGCCATATCCTAGGGCTTGTTGTTTAGATTTTGGGTGCCATTAGGCTTTTGGCTTTGGCCAAACCTTTAGGTGGTGTTTGATTAATAACAATGGGCGAAATGTTTTATTGGTTTGTGAATAAGGCATTATGTCTTTAGTTTTGTGATGCATTTTCTTCACACTTATCGCCACTTCAATTTAGTGTGGTTGTTAAAGGTGGGTGTGAGATTGTGGTTAATAAAATATATATGTTATTTTAAACATCCACCTTAATTTGTTGGTGCTTCAGGTGATCATCACAAATGCTTTCAACTCCATTTTGTGTAAGGCCATTTTTTAGGAACTTCGAATGGGAGGAATCTAATTATCATAACTTTTCCCTTCAATTCCTTCTTTTTCTACCCTAAATTTTCTTTTATTTTTTAATCATCAATCCCCTTTAGAAGATTTTTTTTGTTTTCCTTTTGTTTATTGGCGTGCACTAAGGTGTTCTATTCATCATGCCTCTCTTTGTTCTTGCCCACTTAAATCGTGCTTTGTGTTATTCCTTTAGAGTTTTTCCCTCTTGTTTCTTTTTCTTTTCGGTTACTGACACACACATCCTTGGCCTTGCTTTTATTATCTCCTTTTTTTATCATTTTTTCTTGTAATTAACGTTTATGGTGCTAATTGTTTAGCCCCATATGTGCTCAACTTCCCTTCAAGCCTCCCTCTTGGGTTTTCCCTTCCTTTCGATTTTAACTACCCTACAAATGGTGTCGGGGTTTTAAATGTACCTTTTGGTTCTGCTTCTTTCTCCTCTTCCTTTTTGAAAACGTTTGGCACGTCAAGGTGTTATCAAGGTTGGGGGATGTTCAAGTTGTTGTTGGTACCCTTTTTCAATGTTTCATCAAAAGGCCTTCCTTTTCGTTACACTCTTTTCCCCCCATTTGGATTTTCGACATCAAGGTCAAAACATGGTTGGGGTACCCAAAAGGACTTCCTCATTTTATATTCATTTAACCCCCTCACTTAAAGATGTTGAAACTTAATCACATTCATATTGAAAGTTTGATTTATTTGTAAATATATTCATTACAACTTGGTACTATTCTATTCATAAAATGTTAAATTTGAATAAGTCTAAGGATTCCTACTAAGTCTTTGAAAAACATCTAAAACTTTTTCTCATAAGAAAAAAAAAAGTTCAAAGATTCATAAGAAATGTCTAAACAAGTTTTTTTGGCCCAAGATTTTTAGTACAAACACCCTATGTTCTAATGTGTATAAAATGTATGAATGTGACAAGAACCAAATGCCCTATTGTTATGTAAAAAGTTTCAAAAAAAAAAATTCTGGAAATTTTGGGCCATTGATAGAACAACATTGGATAAATTTTATTATTTTCAATTTCATAAGTTAAAAGAATAGATAATTTAAAGGCCTATATTAATTTTGAACAAAATTATTTCATTTGACATGAGAAAAAAAATGAAATGTAAAACAAATCATGGGAAAAGTGAAGAAAAAGGTGAATTTGGGAGTCTTTGGAATGAGTCCTTAAGGTTCACATGCAAATACCCTAATGATGTTTGGACCCATTAGCTTGCGGCTTTTGATTCGGCCCTTATGGGGGTTTTGGCGAAACTCCTAGGCATAGGTTCTTCAAAGTACCCCTAGACTTCTTTAATGTGTTGACAAATTTCTCTTCCCATTTCTTTTCAAGGGGTTGGCCTCATTCCATCTATGGTTATTATGTTGGTAGCCTATTTTTAGAGCTAAAGTCTTGTTTATCATCATTTTGAAATCCTTAGTAGATTATCAACCTTTTTTTTAAAGCCAATAAAGGTGAATAATTCAAGTTTGCTCTCATTCCAAGCTCACTTGAGGCTAGTACATGAGCTTTTTCCTATAGTGGTGACATTGTGCGTTCCTTGCTTTGAACAACTAGCAAAAAAAGGTGTAAATTGATTTCAAGAAAACATTTCAAAGATATTACATGACCATTCCTTTTCAAGCATCCTTTCTGACTTGCCTTCAAAGTCACATTGTGCATGTTTAAAATATTATGCAAAGCTAGGAGTAAGAGCCTAGTTGTTTGCCCACCTAGTCATCCTTTTTCTTTCCATTTGTCCTTAGATGTTTTTTCCTCTATGATGCACATTAAGTTGGCCTTTCCCCATTCGTTGGCCCTTGAGTTGTCACATTGCATTTGTGACCAACCTTTAAACCCCACCTATGGGGATTCATGATCACCTTTTTCATTGCATTCATGGTGGGGAGAGGGCATAGTCCCATGATTTCGTGTAGGATGCCTTTGAATCCATCACGAAAGATGGTTGTTGCATGTTGCATGCGAGTAAACCCATGTTCTTTTGCCTACAACCTTTTAGTCCTCACATCAGTGAATCAACATTATGCTTTTAGTTGATGGCATTCACATGTTGGCTAATGTTGTCATTACTGACCCCACTCAAGTGGCCTTGGTTTTGCACATTACATTATCTTAGGGGGCGGGTGCAACATTGGTAGCTTAGACCAAAAAAAAAACTTTAATATCGAAATTGATACCTTGCAGACTTGTTTCTCCCTTTGGTTATTGACATATTTGGGTGTCCACATCAACAAGTTGACAATGTTTTTCATTATTGTGTTAACATGGCATGGGCTGCAAAGGGCTTTGAAAGCCCTCCTCTTTTGGTTTTATGTGCATTTTATAGGCAAAGGGTGTAAGTGGCATTACAATGAGCATGGGCTACTTACATCTATTTCAAAACAAATTGTTATTATTGGTGAGGGTCCATCTAGGATAGTTGTTATTTCTAGTGTACATGCCCTCTCTTTTTCTAACATGCTTCTTATGATTGTCAGGGCAGGGGGTGGGTGGGGTGCACAACTTTTCCCACTCCTCTTCCTTGTCCCCCTAGGTGAGGGTTTCTATTTTTTGGCCTAGTCATGGGTCCCTTTCCTTTTGTTCCTTGTTTTCCCCCTCTGTTGAGTGCTTTGACTTAATAAAGTTTGGCAAGGTTTCATCATTGTATTTTTTTCTATGGCAAGGTTAACCCAACAACACTTAAAATAAGAATTAAAATAAGAACTGTTCCATGTAGGCTATTTCCCAAAAAACGAACTCATAATAAAACTATTCATACATAACAAAAACATAGCACTTGAACCATGTGTTTAATCATACATGGGGTGAGATTTTTTTTAAACATGCAAAAATGTACATTAGCATTCAACAAAGGTTGAAACTCAAAAAACCACCAATGTTGGTGGTAAATTAAATTTCATCTTGTCCTTTTTTTTTCTCAAGTGTTTCATTGTTGCTACTTTCATTACTCCTACATGTACAATTAATATAATTATTATCAAACCTTATGCATTAAATGCTAAGTTTCAACATTTCATATTCATACTCAGGTTCATTTTACACTAGGAATCAAAGCTAATGTCCAATTTAAATTAAACATTCCTATCGATGCAAAAGTTGAAATCAACCCAAGGGCTTTATAGTTGGCCTCAAGTTTTTTTAGCCCTAATTCCTAGTGTAAAATGGGTTTGAGATTTTATAAGGTTTCCTTATTTTTGCAAATATAACTTTAAAAAGGGATTTTGGGGTTAAAGACAAGTTACTTTGTGATAATTTTAATACTTAACACCTAGTGAATAGTCCTCAAATCACAAGAACACTTCACATTTACACTTGTTGAGCAACAACCTTTTTTTTGTGTGCAAAACTTCAAACAAATGAAAAAAATTAACAATATTTTTACACATTCCTTGTTTTTCTTGGGCCACAATGAACTAACACCCACCAATGCACTATGAAATATGAATGGTAAGTGGTCAGGAAATAATTTTTTATTAGGTTCTAGTTTTTTAACTAACCATGGTGGTTAGTTCAATTTTTTTTACCTACCTACTGGGTCCAAATTCTTGAAGGTGGACCAAATCTTGTCACAGTGTAACCTTTTTTTGTTTTACCTAAACCTTTTTTAACATGTAAAGACACATTTTTTGATGATTATGATGAAATTTAAAATTGTAATGGTCTAAAATATAGTCCTTATGAAATTTTTGACAACTTTTGATTCATTATTTTTTATAAGGATCAAAATATAAAATTTTAAAAAATGGCAGTAAGGACTAGGCCTTTTTTATCATGTGTGGTACACCTTAAAGGATTTTCACCCTACTAACAACCCACAAGTGGGTTGTCAGCAGGTAGGTAGTTAAAAAAACCCTTACATATGTATGAACCATATACTTATTTAATACTTACCTATTTTGTTACCAATCTACCTATGTATGAAACCTAAATTGGTTACCAAACTAAAACCAAATATTAACTCAATCGAGGTTCATCCATAATTGAATTATAATAGACATCTAACGAATGGTGTGCTGGTGGGTGCTAGTTCACTAAGGCCATTTTTTTGCAAGAGAGTTCATCAAATTTTCCATGTTAAGAAAAAAATGAATTTTTTTCACTAAATTTTTCATATAATAAGATTTGAATTTGGTAAGGTAGATAGGCCAATGGCAAACATTTAAAAACTCAAAGTAAGTCAAATCCTCACACATTGTTCCTTTGCTTTTGAAGTTGAAAAAACATTCATAGTTGTCCACTTAACATTTCTAACGTCACAAAAATTGTGAAATTTGATAAAGGAACGGGGAGATATGGGGCGTTTAGTGTGAAGGGGTTTTAATGTTTAGTGATGGGTGAATTAAAACAAATTAAAATTTTGAATTAAAATTTTTTATCATTACATCTTTGCCTAATCTAGAATACAAAGAAGTTTTGTGAAACCTTAGTAAGTGCACCCATCAAGTTTGAAATAACTCAAAACACACTAAAAATGAAGAAGATATTGACCTATAACTAGAAAGGGGTCTAGAGTTATTTGTTCAAAGTTTTTGAAACAAACTACATTCATCTTTTTCCTATGTTTTTTGTGTTATTCCTTTATTTCTAATTTTCAAAGAACATTCATAGCCTTCCAACTTGTAGTCTATGACACAAAGATCATTCAATTTGATTAAGGAATAAAAAAAATATTGGAATTTGTTCAATGATTGGTATGTGTTCGATGATGGGTGGTTCTACCTTAACATTTTTTGAAGCACTTTTTAAATTTCTTAACGTGTCATCATTTTTTTCAAAATCCTTTTTAAGGCGTTCATTATTGACACAACATCATTTTTTTTAAAAAAAATAACACTAACCATTAGTCAAAATGTAAGACCAAATGAACTTTGTGATCTTAAGGAGAAGGGGGGGGGGGACTTAAAATGGTTGGGCAATTCTTTAAAGTGGTTTGAGTTCTTTGTCAAATTTCAAACCATATATATTTATAGGTATTTCATTGTAATAATCCTCATGATTTCAATTTGTGATTTTACAATGTTTAAAATTTGGTAGGTTAGAAGATCAATTGTAAGAAACATGATTTCATGCTTACCGCACCATTGAAAAGGACATTTAATTTCTTTGCAATCCATTTGGTAGGATTGGAAAATTAGCAAGTATTTAATGACAATTGTTTTCATTGGTTCACTTGTGTTAATCATTTGTTTAAAAATATTTAAGTTGTAATCTTCTTCAATTGCTTGATCTACATTTGCAACTTTAGATTCTACGATTAGATATAAATGATGATAACATTTCAAAATCATACAATATAAGGTCTCATCATATTCCTAAACAATAATCACATTTTACTCATGCCCAATAAAAGATAATATTAAAGAAAGTTTTTAACCCTAAGGCCTAACATCGCAGACAACATGTTGTGAACATTTTTTTCTTCATATATTCCTTGAAAAAAAAGGAAAGATTTCAAAACATCACACACATCCCTTTTAATGTTGGAAGCAAGCAAAGCTAGTTTGTGAACAACCTTAGAATCATCATAAATCGAATTGACTTGGGCTACTAAATTTGTAACTCTTTCCTTGAATTTTAAGCACATAATTATGGTAGATTATAATGCATAAGATATTAATCAATGGCCTTTCAATTAATTCAAAACATAAACATTCACAATAAGAGAAAAATAATTTGATCCATAATTATTTTAGAAATGTGCCAAGTAAGAAGAGATGGCACTCTCTAATTGATTGGATAGTATTTTATCTACCAAAACAAAGGATAATAACATCCTTGAATTGTAGAGCCTTTTGAAACATAATAATTTTTCTTGCAAACCTATAATCAAATTATACAAACAATATTAGTATTTCCAACTAGTGCAATTCAAAAAAGACTTAAGCAAAATAATTTGAAGTAATAAAAGATTAAAATCAAATTTTTTTTCACAAGCATATTTAGTTTTTTTTTTTCAAAAATTAGAAATTAAACAAGCCTTGTTCCATTCCTATGTGCCTTTCCTATTTTTAAAGCCAAATTATAAATTTCTACAAATCTAATTGTGCAAACTTGATTGAAACAAATATGAAATTTTTACAATCTTTCTCATTAGTTGTAGTATATTGACATATTTTAGAGAAAGCATGGCCAAAATAAGTACCTTGAAAGCCTTCATTTAAACATAAAACTTCACACCTCACAATAGATGTCATGGCAATTGTAATGGTAATTGTCATGGTATTCAAATTTGAGCTACATATGGCAAATTTGTTGTTCTAGTCAATTCCAAACCTTGATTACTATGACTAAAATAAGTCATTCATACACATGTTTACAATGTTATGTTGTGATGCCACCTATGTAGAAAGGTACCAACCTATGTACTTATCAACATACAAAAATTAGTACCCATGTGGGGAGGTACCAACCTACCTACATATGTATTATGTGTTAGGGTTGTATGTTGTTATATAAGTACATATGTAGGTACCTACCTACCTACTTGGTACTCATGTAAGTAATTAAGTAAGTATCCAACCCACATAAGTATGTATGTAACTAAGGTGTGACCTTTATTAAAATAAACAAGAATAATCAAAGGTAAATTAATTTAAATTAACTTAAAATACAATAATTTAAAATAGTTAAAAATAACTTAAGGTGGAATGACTTAAAATAATCAACATTAACTTAAAATAATCAAAAATAACTTAGGGTGGAATAATTTTAAATAGGTAAAAGTATCCTGTAATAGATTAAGGTTAATTAATTTGGAAATAGACTAAGGTAAGAAATTAAAAATATCATAGACACTATTACAAAATGCGTCTTAGTTCATTTTGGGTTTCATTAGATTTTGAATGAATTCGAACATTTTTACTTAGTGAAATTGTTTAACCCCTTAGTGAACATGGACTAGTTGTTATGGACAATGAATTGTTTCACTAATACTTAGTGAAACAAGGTTATTTTCTAATGAAATACAAATTTACCAAACCATTCACTTGCTAGTTAATTAACTAACTAGCATGGAAATCAATTAAATTTTAATTATTTAATATATAATGTTATTGATAACTTCATGATTTTTAAACCTATGATTTATTAACACGTGTCACTACTTAAGTTAAGTTAAAAACCTAGCCTAGGTAGGTAGGTCACGTAATCAACCTAGGCACCTATTATAAGAATTTAATAGGAGAATATCCAAGCAACATATCATTGTTAATCACACACAACACCATTCATGAGGTTTAATCCCTTGACCTTTGGAATGGAAGCAACAACACCCTTACCATCAAACCACCCCACTTGTTGTGATAATGTGTTACATTACATTTTATTTAACAAATACTTCATTTTAAACATTACAAAAACATAAACTTTGAAAATCATATCTTATTGAGATTTTGATCAAATGAAATGATTTGAATTTACTTTTTAAAAAATTTCAATAATGTACATAATTATATTTATTTCCTTTTGAAAGTTTAAAATCATTTGAACAAAAAAAAAGTTGTATATCATTATTCAATAACATTTCAATGACCATTTTTTTAAAAATAAAATAAAATAAAATAATGGATATATTTTTTATTAATATAATAATACTACCTATGTTAAGCTACTTTCAATTATTATATGACTATTTTTCATTAATTTAAATAATTTCACCTTGCACTATTTACGACTATTTATGGTTATTTTCAATTACTTTTGGTTATTCTAAGTTATTTTTTGTTAGTTTAACTTATTTCACCTTAGGTTATTTTTAGCTATTATAAGTTTTTTTTTTATTCTATGTTATTTTTGGTTATTGTAAATTATTTTAGTTTAGGTTATTTATAGTTATTATAAGTTTTTTTTGGCTATCGAAGGTTATTTCACCTTATGTTATTATTGAAAATTCTAGGTTATTATAGGTTATTTCACCTTGAGTTAATTTTGTCTCATATAAATTATTTCACCTTAGATTATTTTTGGCAATCCTAAGTAATTCAAATATATGGCTATTGGTACTTATTCTATTGGTGGTTATTAATGCAAATTCATGATTATTCTATCAATAGTTATTGGTGGTTATTTTATTAATGGTCATTAATAGTTATTCTATTGGTGGATATTCTATTAATGACTATTGGTGGATATTCTATTAATGGCTATTAATGGCTATTCTATTAATGAATATTGGTGGTTAATCTATTAATGCTTATTGATGGATATTTTATTGGTGGATGTTGGTGCTTATTATTGGTTATTATATTAATGGCTATTAGTGACTATTATATTAGTGGTTATTGGTGGTTATTTGTGGTTATT
>Ga0116226_10005742_pt1 | contig 11092 bp, 7 predicted proteins | sample S1TSphfallax_FD_89692 | JGI IMG/M metagenome (GOLD analysis project Ga0116226, IMG submission 89692) | Host-associated microbial communities from peat moss isolated from Minnesota, USA - S1T2_Fa - Sphagnum fallax MG | ecosystem: Host-associated > Plants > Peat moss > Unclassified | place: USA... | reverse complement strand
TCGGTCACGCCGCACGGTCTGTTCCAACGGGATGGCGCCAACCTGAATTGCCGGGTCCCGATTCCCATGACCACCGCAGCGCTCGGGGGCCAGATCGAGGTCCCGACGATCGACGGCTCCCGCGCCCGCGTCACGATCCCGGCCGGCACCCAATCGGGCCACCAATTCCGCCTGCGCGGCAAGGGCATGACCGTGCTGCGCTCGCCCGCACACGGCGACATGTATATCGAAGCGGTGGTCGAGACCCCGGTCAATCTCAGCAAGCGCCAGCTCGAATTGCTCAAGGAATTCGAACAGGAAGGCTCAAATGGCAAAACCAGCCCCGAATCCGAAGGGTTCTTTGCGCGGGTGAAGGAATTCTGGGAAGATTTGAAGGACTGATTGAAAACTGCGGTCTCAGTTCATTCGTCGTCATCAATCCGTTCCCTCTTCTTTGTGGGGTGGGTGGCGCGGAGCGAAGGGTGGGGGAATGTTGCCGCTCTAGAGGTTTGACGTTCCGGATTGGAGCCGGACGAACGGCGGCGGTTGCACCGCACCAATCATCGCTTGCGCGCCACTCTCTTCATCAGGGGACAGACAGAACTTTAAACTTCTTAGGGGAAATTCTGCGGGCTGGCTCTAACGCTGCACCACTTCCTTGCCGTCTAAGCGGGCAATTCGCTGATAAAGCCCGAGACTGCGGTCCAGCAAGGCTGTCAAGCCTTGAGGCAATCGGCCGCGATCCGTGTCGTTGACCGGCATGAGATGGACCGGCATGGCTTCAAGCGCATATTTCTGGCGGCATGTATCAAGATCGATTTCACCATGCTCAACGGCCTTATGCGCAAGCACCCAAGCCATCATGTCGATAATCCTGGTCGTCAGCCTCATGGATTCGGCAACCGATACCCAGGTCGGGTCGGGGATATGCCGGGTGTGGTTCTCGGTTAGATAGTCGCGCGTCTCGACCAGTAGCGCGAACACGTCGTCGTGCAGTCTGGCAGTCGGTCCGCGGTGGAGGACCGCTATCCGGCCCTGAGTTTGAGAAGCCATATTACGCTGCCCCCACAGCGGGAACCGCCGATGATCGTGGCAAAATCGGTCCTCGGAAAAGACGATCCATCAAGCGGTTGTCGCGCCGCCCCGCACGATAACGCCGGATAGCCGAGCCTGCTCCCTTGAAGTCGTCAGAAGATTTTAGGATTGCACGATTATATCGGCTCGCCCCTTCCGCTGCAGCTAACCGGATAAGCAAGGCGCGGGGATCCAGCGCGGTGATCCGCCTGCTGTTGACTCTATCTCTAATCCTCTGAAATGTGCGCATCCTCGATCCTGCCGGCTGCATGGCCCATATAGTATATATATGGGTGAATGCAAAATTCGACAGGGAAGATAGCGCAGATTCGTTAATCGAACTTGGCGAGCCTGCGCCTCGAACCGTCCTGTAACTGGCATATCCGAGGCGCCTTTATCGAATGGCAGGGCTCAGCCGGGAGCCTCCCATTCCATGAGGAACCGTCAGGCCGCCTTGACCTGAATGATGAAGCCGGCCACCGCGCCGGTCAGGCCTTCGGCCTATTGCAATAGCGCGCTGGATGCGCGCCCAGCACCTGCAAGGCAGCAGCGCCGGTTGCCGTGGCAGCTTCGCGGACGCCCGAGATGTTGGAGGCGAAGCGGCCGAGACGGCACCAGCCTGCATATTGGTTTCCTCAGCGGCCGATGACATGGACTGTGCGGTCGCCTGCATCTCGGTTGTAGCCGAGGCTACGTTTCGAACCATGTTTAACTGATTAGGGTGAAAATCGTGAGTGTACGGTGATAATACATGATTATGAATTCATTCTACTATGGATACCGACACCGCCATTCAAAATGACGGATCCGATCAAACCAGCATGGCTTGATCGGATCAGAGCCCTAACAGGTGCGGGAGAAGGCGATTGATTTGAGGCCGAGCGGGCCTCAAATCATCGCGATCAGGCGGCCTTGACCTGAATGATGAAGCTGTTCACCTCACCGGTCAGACCTTCAGCTTGTTGCGACAATTCACTCGACGCGCTGAGCACCTGGGAGGCAGCGGCACCGGTTGCCGTGGCTGCTTCGCGAACGCCAGAGATGTTGGATGCGACTTCCTGCGTGCCACGCGAGGCTTCCGCGACATTGCGCGAGATTTCCTTAGTCGCGGCACCCTGTTCTTCAACCGCCGACGCGATGCCGGAGGCGATGTCGTTGATTTCCACGATGGTGGTAATGATGCCACGGATCGCCGTGACCGTGCTGGTGGTCGCTGATTGGATGGCCGTGATCTGACCGGCGATCTCGGTCGTGGCTTTGGCGGTTTGGTTGGCCAGCGATTTGACTTCGGAAGCGACCACCGCAAAGCCTTTGCCCGCTTCGCCGGCACGCGCCGCCTCGATCGTGGCATTGAGCGCCAGCAGGTTGGTCTGACCCGCGATATCCTGGATCAGCGTCACGACATCGCCGATTTTCTGGGCATCGTTCGCCAAGGTTTGGACGACGGCGTCGACACGCTTCGCGTCGTCGACGGCTTTGCCGGCAATCCGCGCCGATTCGGCGACCTGTCGGCCGATTTCCTCGACCGAAGAGGCGAGTTCCTCAGTAGCCGTCGCAACAGTCTGGACATTGACCGACGTTTGTTCCGAGGCCGCCGACACCGCGCCCGCCTGCATGTTGGTTTCTTCGGCCGTCGACGACATGGATTGAGCAGTCGCTTGCATCTCCGTCGCTGCCGAAGCCACGCTGCGGACGAGTTGACCAACGCGGGCCTCGAAGGATTTGGTCAGAGTCTCGAGGGTTGCGGCACGCTTCAACTGAACTTGCGCTTCGTCCGCTTGGGCCGCGGCCAGGCGATCGGCCTCGATCATCTTTTCCTTGAAGATCTGGAGAGCACGCGCCAGCACACCGATTTCGTCACCACGATCCGCATCCGGCACAGAGACGGTTTTTTCACCGGAGGCCAATCGGTTAACTACGTCGGTATTGCGCTTCAAGGGCCCAACCACGCCGCCCAAAATAGCGAGGCTCGCGGCAACGCAGAGCACTGCAGTGGCAGCGAGGGCGGCCAGAGTCAGCCAGAATGCACTGCTGTACACCTCGGCGCCATGCGTCCCGGCCTTCTTTCCTTCTGCTTCATTGAACGAGAGATCCGACGTGGCTTTCTCCAGCGTTGCATCGAAATTCTGCTTGTCGTCGCCGCGGAAGAGGTCGAAGGTCTTGTCCAGGTCCCCGCTTTTGGCGAGCGCCACCACCCGGTTCGCCGATTGCTTGCTCTTTGGCCAAGCCTCGTCGAACGCTTTCATCAACTGCTCGTCCTCGGTACCGCGCTCGATAAGCGGGTCATAGTCTGCGCGCTGTTTACTGACAGCGGCCTCGCCATCCTTAAAGTCCGCCTCGGTAGCAGCGATGGCATCGGCATTCTTGGATAGAATGGCCAAGACCAACCGCGCTTCTTTGATTCGGTAGCTTTCAAGGCCGAGCGCCAGCTTGCCGATCGACACCGTCGAGGGGAGCCAATTGTCGCGCACCTCAAGCGCGGCGCTATTTACCTCGGAGGTCCGGCTGAGGCCGAAGACTCCCATGGCGATCGCGGTGGCCAGCACCACGAGGAAGGCGGACAGCACTTTGGTGCGGATGGACAGATCTTTCCAAGCTACCATGATAAATTCTCCTACCAGAGTTGGTTGTGACCGCGATTGGCGTTGCGCCTAAACCGACAAGCGGCTTGGTTGGACAAATGTCAGGTCCGAGGAACTAAAAGCGCTGCGAAATACCAAGATAAAACTGTGTATCGGGCGTGGAATTATTCAGCCCGATATTAGCGCCGACATCGAACTGGAGATTACTCGTGGCCATCCATGAGAGAGCTAAATCCACAGTATATTGCGTTGCAGCGTCGCGGTCCGTGCTCACATCGCTCCAGAACTCTGCACTTCCCGTTATGGTATCTGAAAAAATCGGATGACTGAAATTAATCAGATTCTGAAAGTTCGGATGGACTCCGGCGCTGCTTGCATCTTCCAGAATATCAATTTCGCTCGTTATGCTCAACACCCAGCCATCAGGCAGCGATGCACTAAACGGCATATAGGCGCCGCCTTCCCAATAGCCATTTCCAATGCCGAAAGACGCGGTTGGAGCCTTTACATAGGGAACGATCGCTAATGCGGCATCACCTCCCTCATTGCCAAAAAGATTAACCTTGATGCGCGCATCGATATCGCCGAAGCCAAAATAATCAGCCCGTATATGGGCGTTACCATCATGGGCGCTATTAATATTGATGGGTGCCAGCGCCAATTCAAAGTCGCTGTCATTGGTCAGGCCCAGCTTGATCGTCGGATCACCCACCACCAGAACCGACGACCAACTACGCCGGTTCTGATTGTCATAGGTCCAGCTGGCGATATCCGCCTCATACTGAAAATGCCCGGCATCGACAGTATAGGGTGAGTACGATTTCGTCGGACGATCCGTTGAAAAACTCCGCATGGCGTCATCTGGAACCGGGTTAAATAAGTCGAATTGCGCCTTATCGACCGGCGGTGTTGCGGCCTGATCATCCGCATAAGCACTCGCGCTGGACCAGATAAGAGCCAAGACGCAAATCACGTATTTATAAGTCAGATTATGGATCAAACGATTACACGCCGGTCTGGAGGTTTAACTGCCAAGGCAGCCCGAAGGTGCGATCGTCGATATCAAAAATTCAGCAAAGATCGCATGAGCGAGGTGCTTAAAGCGATCTGATACAATTATTCTAGCTCTGGTATAGTTAAAAAACCATAAAAACTAATTCATCCTTTGCTTGTTTTTCATATATTTTTTCTATTTAAGCGTGCTCCATGGATCAATCGTCCGGCCGGACTTGGCAGACCCACACACTTTCCTGATTTGGCCGATTTGCAACACTCGGCCCGGTCCGAACATCCGCAGGCAAATTTTCGCCTCGGCGACCATTGCGCCGCCCTAGCGAAACATGTATCCGGTAAGAGAGCGTAGCATCGATCAACGGTGCTCAAAGCCACGTCCATGGGGGAGGTTATGTTTTTGCCTAAGAATCATCGTTTATCCTATTTCCGCGGCACGGTCAGTGCCATCGCTCTTACCGCCGCCGCATTGTTGCCGGCGCACCGGGCTGCGGCGCAGCAGGCTACGGCCTCTGGCGATCAGAAGATCCAGGAAGTCATTGTCACCGCCGAAAAACGGTCGGAAAACGTCCAGCAGGTGCCGATTGCCGTCACGTCCTTTACCGCCCAATCGCTGCAAGATCGCGCGATCCAGGACGTCAGTGCGATGGGCGCGCTTGCGCCCAGCGTCAATCTGGACACGGCGTCAGCGTTCGGCGGCTCGCATGAAGTGCTTTCAGCGTCGATCCGCGGCATCGGCCAGGACGATTTCTCCTTCAATCTGGATCCCGGCGTCGGCGTCTATGTCGACGGCATTTACTATGCCCGAACAGTCGGTGCGAACCAGGATCTGCTCGATGTTGGGCAGGTCGATATTCTGAAGGGCCCGCAAGGCACTCTGTTCGGACGTAACACCATCGGCGGCGCGATCAATATCACAACGCGCGATCCCGGCGACACATACATGGCCGAGGGCGTGGCGACAGGTGGTAGCTTCGGCCGCCATGATTTCCAGGTGACGGCGGATCTACCGATCAGCGACACGCTGTTATCGTCGATTACCTTCTCGACACTCAATCAAGATGGCTATCAGCAGAGGATCCCCTATCCGACCTCGCTTCCCTACGTATACGATTCGGTCCATGCGTTCCATGGTGCCGGGACCGAGACGTTCGGGACGCTTGGCGGCACTGGTGAAGATATTCTGCGCGGTAAGTTGGTGTGGAAGGCGGCCGATGATCTGAAGGTCACCTTCACCGGTGACTGGACCCATGTCGACCAGTCCGCGGTACCGGAATCGCTGCTCGATACGGTGACGAGCCCGACGGTCCAGGGTGCGGCCTTCGGATTCTTCTACAATGCCTGCTTGGCGGGTGAATTCATTCCGACTGTTTGCGGTCCGCGTGGACCGGGTCTTAATGGGCATGGCAATTCGCCGTTCGCCGGCGGCTTGTCCGGGACGTCGACCGGCAATCCCGGGCTTTTCGGTTCAGGGCTCAATCCCGCCGCGCTGCGCCAATTCTATGGCAATCAGTTCATTACCAACAATCCCGACACGACCTACTCGACCGGGCCCGATTTCAACACGATGGATTCGTTCGGCGGTTCGGTCACGGCCGATTGGTCGCTCAATCCAGACACGGATTTGAAATCGATTACCGGCTATCGGCGCTTGGTGTGGGCAGTCGGCGTCGATCCAGACGGCTCGCCGATCGACATCAACGACGCCTCGTTCTCCATCAACCAGAAGCAAGTCTCTGAGGAGTTGCAGCTCAACGGTTCTCTGCTTGACGGTCGTCTCAAATACGCATCGGGCCTCTATTATTTCAATGAGAACGGCTCCGAGCATGATTACGTCACGCTGGGCGACGGTCTCTTGCAGATTGAGGGCGTCGATAATCTCGATACGTCATCCTATGCGGCTTACACCCATGTCGATTACGAACTGATCGATAATCTGACCCTCGTGCTGGGCGCGCGGTATTCCTACGACAACAAGACGATCTCCGAGCATCAGGACGATCTGAACGCATTCAACTACAAGATTTCGGGCCTCTATCCGGTCAGCCAGCTTGGGCGTCAATTGCTGGGCTTCCCCAACCCGTCAGATCCGCTCGATTACGTGCCGGCTGGGACGATCACCGAGAATTTCTACGTGTTCACGCCGACCGCGGGTCTGCAATATCAGATCACCCCGGATCTGATGACCTACTTCACCTATTCGAAGGGGTACAAGGATGGCGGCTGGACGACCCGCGTGACTCAGCCCGTCCCGGCGATCCCCGAATTCGGCCCGGAAAAGGCCGAGACCTATGAAGTTGGTGCCAAGTCCGAATGGCTCGACCATCATTTGATCGTCAATCTCGACGGGTTCTATACGAACTACAATGGGATCCAGCTGAACTTCCAGGAAGGTATCTCGCCGACCATCCGTAATGCCGGCAATGCCGACATCATGGGCACGGAACTGGACACGCGTTGGCTCATCGGCAACGGCTTCTCGCTCGGTGCTACCGGCGGGTATACCTATGCCTATTACACGTCGCTCGAGAATGGCATCAATTCCGGCCAGAGCTGCATTCAGCCTTACGAGGCCTGCATCACGCTCGGCAGCAAGCTGCCGAAGACGCCGAAATTCAAGGCGAGCCTGAGCCCGGAATATGACCTTCCGCTGGCGAATGACGCGACGGTGCGGTTCGGGGTCGATTACACACACACCTCGTCGATGTTCAACGATGCGATCAACACATCGCTGCTGCGTCGCCCCGAAACCGACATCGTCAATGCGTCGGTGACCTATGTCTCGCCCGATGATCGGTATGAACTCGTCGCGGGCGGCACCAACATCACCGACGATCGCTATCTGGTCACCGGCAATCAGGATACCGCAGGCGGTTTGCTCTACGGCACCTATAATGCCCCGGCCGAATGGTATTTGACCTTGCGCGTCAAGTTCCAAGCGGAAAAAGCCTCACCCCCGACCGCACCGGTCGCGCCGACCCCGGTAGAGGCACCGCCGGCCATCCCTACGACACCCAAGGTAGAGCCCCTGCGTCAGTTCCAGGTGTTCTTCGACTTTGACAAGTCGGATATCACCGAGGCGGCAGCAAGCGTGATCAAGGCGGCAGCAGATGCTGTAAAGGCCGGCAATATCGTCCATCTCACCGTCACCGGCCATACCGACACGGTCGGTACAGCAAAGTATAATCAGGGTCTCTCCGAGCGGCGCGCCGCTGCTGTGAAGGCCAAGCTGGTGTCCGATGGCGTCGCCGGTGGCGAGATCACCACCGTCGGCGTCGGCAAGACGGGCCTCCTGGTCCCGACCGCAGACGGCGTTCGTGAGCCGCAAAACCGCCGGGCCGTGATCGAACTCCAGTAATCGATCACTGTATACCAATACGGCCTGACCCGATCAAACCTATCCGGTTTGATCGGGTCAACTTTTATAGTGCGCCCTTTCCTTTCCCTCCCCCTTGTGGGGAGGGTGGCGCTGAGCGCAGGGTGGGGGAATGTTGCCGCGAGGTTTGCAGCGTCCGATTGAAGCATAGGCAGCTGCGGCACCACCCCACCCGTCGCTGGCGCGCCACCCTCCCCATCAAGGGGAGGGAAAGATGAACGGGTTTGGGCCGCTGAACTGGGTTGAGGCACATGACCGCGGTAAATCGCGTGCATGGACCCACGGACAATAGAGGCTCGGCTAATCCCGCCCCTCGTCCAGCGCGTAGCCAGCCGAGCGCACCGTGCGGACCACGTCGATATCGTCGGGACCGTTCAGCGCCTTGCGCAGCCGACGGATATGGACATCGACCGTACGGACCTCGACATAGACGTCGTGCCCCCAGACCGCGTCCAGTAACTGCTCACGCGAATAGACCCGGCCCGGATGTTCCATCAGGAAGCGCAGCAGGCGAAATTCGGTCGGGCCGAGATGGATCGGCCGTCCGGCGCGGGTGACCCGGTGAGCGGCGAGGTCCATCAGAATATCGGCGAACGACAAGGTCTCGCCGCTGGCATCGGGCTTTGCGCGGCGGATCACGGCGCGGACGCGGGCGACCAGCTCGTTCGGGCTGAACGGCTTGGTGATATAATCGTCGGCGCCGCTATTGAGGCCGCGGATCTTGTCGGCTTCTTCGCCGCGCGCGGTCAGCATAATGATCGGCAGCGTCCGGGATTGCGGCGAGCGGCGGATCTGGCGGCAAATCTCGATGCCGGAGACGAGCGGCAGCATCCAGTCGAGCAGCACAACATCGGGCTTGCGCTCAGAGATCTGCACCAAGGCTTCCTCGCCATTGGTCGCCTCGCAGACGCCGAACCCCTCTTTTTCGAGATTGTAGCGCAGCAACGTGACCAGCGGCGCTTCGTCTTCGACGATCATGACTAATGGATTCACGCTTTAGGCTCCCCCAGTTCGTTTTCGATCACCCCGGTGATGCCGGGCAGCACGACTGATGAAGATGACCGATCCCGCTTCGGCCGTGTCTCGGCGAGCGGTTCGCCATTCACCAGATAGAAGATCGTTTCGGCGATGTTGGTCGCGTGATCACCGATTCGCTCGATATTCTTGGCCATGAACAACAGATGGGTACCAGCCGTAATACTGCGCGGATCTTCCATCATGTAGGTCAGGAGTTCGCGGAACAGGCTGGTATAGAGCTCGTCCAGCTCCTCGTCGGCGAGCCAGACTTTGCGGGCTTTTTCGGCATCGCGATGGACATAGGCGTCCAGCACTTCCTTGATCTGCACCTGGGCGAGTTTCGCCATACGCGGGATCGAATAGGCGGGCCGGGCCACTGGCGCCTGATTGAGTGCGATCGACCGCTTGGCGACATTGGCGGCATAGTCGCAGATCCGTTCAAGATCGCTCGAAATCTTGAGCGCGGCGATGATTTCGCGCAGATCGCGCGCCATCGGCTGGCGCAGCGCCAACAGCCTCACGGCCAGTGCCTCGACCTCCGCATCGAGCTGGTCGACCGACACGTCCTGCGCCACGATCTCGGCGGCAAGTTCGCTGTCGCGCTTCACCACCGCCTGGATCGACGCCGCCAACTGGCTTTCAGCGAGGCCGCCCATCGTGGTGATCGCCTTGGTCAGGCGTGACAGCTCTTCATCATAGCTTTTGAGAATGTGATCTGACGCCATGAGATATCTGCCTTATCCAAACCTGCCGGTGATGTAATCCTCGGTCCGCTTGTTTTTGGGGTTGGTGAAAACGATCTCGGTCGGGTTGAACTCGATGAGATCGCCCAGATACATGAACGCGGTATAGTCCGAGCTGCGTGCCGCCTGCTGCATCGAATGGGTCACGATCACGATGCAATAATCGGATTTCAGCTCGAAGATCAGTTCTTCGATACGCTGCGTCGAAATCGGGTCGAGCGCCGAGCAGGGTTCGTCAAGCAGCAGGATCTCCGGCTTCACCGCGATCGCGCGGGCGATACACAGACGCTGCTGCTGACCACCGGATAGGCCGAGGCCGCTCTGACCCAATTTGTCCTTCACCTCGTCCCACAAAGCCGCACGGCGGAGCGCCTGCTCGACCCGATCTTCCAGATCGGCGCGCGGCAACGCCTCGTAGAGTTTGATCCCAAAGGCAATATTGTCGAAAATCGTCATCGGGAACGGCGTCGGTTTCTGGAACACCATGCCGATTTTCGCGCGGAGCAGATTGATATCGACGCCAGGCTCCAGAATATTCGCGCCGTCGACGATGATCTCGCCTTCGGCATGCTGCTCCGGATAGAGATCATACATGCGGTTAAGACAGCGCAGCAGGGTCGATTTCCCGCAGCCGGACGGGCCGATAAAGGCTGTAACCTTCTTGTCGTAGAGCGGGAGGTTGATGCCCTTCAGCGCTTCGAACTTCTTATAAAAGAAGCGAAGATTGCGCACGCTGATCTTCTCGGTCAGTGCCGTCGTCGTCGCGCCCAGATGCTGCTGCTGGTTCATCGAAAGGGCGCCCGTGGCGGCAAGTGGCGGCTGGGTCATGGCGTGTTCAGGACTCATGTCGAGCGACTCAAATTGGCCAGCGAGCGTGCGGCGATGTTGAGGCAAAGGATCGCGACGGTGACCAAAAGAGCACCGCCCCAGGCGAGCTGCTGCCAATCCTCATAGGGGCTGAGCGCGAACTGGAAAATCACGATCGGCAAATTCGCCATCGGCTGATCCATGTTGGTGCTCCAGAACTGGTTGTTCAGGGAGGTGAACAGCAGGGGCGCCGTCTCTCCGCTGATCCGCGCGACGGCGAGCATGACACCAGTCAGTAACCCTTGAACCGCGGCGCGATACGAGATGAAGGTGATGATCTTCCATTTCGGTGTCCCGATCGCCGCGGCGGCTTCGCGCAATTGATTGGGGACCAACGACAGCATTTCGACCGTGGTGCGCACGACGACGGGCACCACCAGAATCGCCAGCGCAGCGCTTCCAGCCCAGGCCGAGAAATGGCCCATCGGCACGACCATCACCTG
>Ga0116226_10005741_pt1 | contig 11092 bp, 10 predicted proteins | sample S1TSphfallax_FD_89692 | JGI IMG/M metagenome (GOLD analysis project Ga0116226, IMG submission 89692) | Host-associated microbial communities from peat moss isolated from Minnesota, USA - S1T2_Fa - Sphagnum fallax MG | ecosystem: Host-associated > Plants > Peat moss > Unclassified | place: USA... | reverse complement strand
TCGACGAAGTTGGCTACTCGGGCAATAATTTGCGGAGTGTCGGTAACGGTTACCGTTCCTGTCGCCGGCGACACGACGACACTACCGGGATATTGACCTTTGGACAGCATTCCCTTGATAGAGTCTTCAAGGGCCTTCCATACGCTCATGCCTGCAAAGTTGATGCCAGTTGCTGCCGTAGCACCCGTGGTGTTGACAGCGGAGCTTGAGCTTCCACTCGCGCCGCCGCCGGCCGAGCCGCCACCTGTCGAACTACCCCCTGAACCATTGCCTGACTGATTTGATACCAGTGCCTGCATGGTCGTTTCACCAGGCAGTGCGGCAATCGTGAATGTTTTCGAAGTTTGCCTAAAAATGTTGATTTTGCCGTTTGCCCATTCCCAGCTGACGCCAAATCGCATTGTCGCGAGATCGAGGAACCCACTAATCGAACCTTCGTAGCGAATCGCTACGCCAGCGTAAGACTGGGCCTGGCCATATGGGGTTGGGAGTGGTCCGCCAATCGTATTGTTGATTGGGCGCGGAACTTGAGCGTTGCCGCCCTGGATATTGGCCTGACTGGAGCTGACAGGAAGCACGTCGGCCGCCACTATGATCGGAATATTGGTCAGTGAGGCGATCCGATCCGCGACTTCTTGAATTGATTGAAAATTCCGATTGAACCCGACTTTGCGTTCCAGCTGACGTTGCGCACCGTCCTTAGAGACGACCTCAGATTGTTTTATGGTCGGGATCCATAATGTGTCGACAAATTCGACGGGCTTGGAATGCGACTCTGCTTCGGCTCCATTGCCGTGCATTGCCTGCTTAAGTAGCGAATTAGCTACTGCATCGTCAGCATTTACATTGTTTCTCACCGGGGCCATCAGTGAAGTTGAGCAACCGGCCGCTGCGACTGCTATCGCAACCGTCAGGTAGCGAAATACGTTAAGTGTGCGCATTTACATATCCTCTACCGATAAAATCTTGGGATTGTTGGCGCGAAAAAATGTCGCGCGGATCTTCACTTGGTTTGCCCTTGTCGAGATGTCACCAGAACGTAACGCCGCGTTTGCTGAAGCCGTATCGATAGCTTCGATCACTGTCGACACGGCTGTCTCAAATGGCCCAGTGAGGTCAACGTCGACTGACGATACGATTTGCGTCGCTTCCCAGGAAAGCTCGTATCCGGTGTCTTCCTTGCACCAGGTCTTAAAGGCGGCCGAGATAAGCTCACCCTTCTTGATCCGCCAGTGGGAATCTTCAGTGCTGGCCTTGGGTGCGGAAGTGGTGACGTCGAAAGGTTTATCAGAAGCTGTTTCCGTCTTGGATGGCTTTGAAGTTGCAGGGGCTATATCGTCTGTGACAGAGTCCTTTGTGTTTTTCGCTTCGGAGACCAAAACTGTTCCGTTTGAGATCGATACAGAGATCGGTACTGTTACCTTGCTGTATATCTGCGCGAGACCTTTCAAGCCATCACCCAGATTTGTGACAGGAGGAAGATCCAATGCGCGGCGGGTCAATGGATAGTCAGGCGCAAACCATTCGAATTTCAGCCCAGCTATACCAGCCCATCGTTCCAGGGTACCGCGCAAAGACAGGTCGGATGCCATTGGTCTATATATATATATGGTCATCTTTACGCGGTCGCTCTTTGCCGGTGCGATTGGGATAGCGTCCTGCGCATGCGCGAATCCTACGACTGACAATAACAGCACGGCAAGAAATCGATATTTCATCTGAAGTCCTTGGATCAGTGTTCGGCTATTTTTGCGAGATGTGCCGACGCTGCGCGTCGACGCCATCAGACTGTGGACTGGCTGGAAAAGGAACAACCTTCGTTTGCTCTGTGGGCTTCTGATTCGGTGTAGCGTGGTTTGCTGGCCGCTCATTTCCAAATACAGGCACGTCGAGCTCGTGGATTTGCGCCAGGACCTTGGCGCCTGTGATGACGCCGAAAGATCTTCGATAGATGATCCGGCCGCGCACTTCTGCCGAAGCTCCAATAACGATGCGTTCTGCGTGAATTCCACCTTCAACTCGTCCAAGAACAAGAAGATATTGAGCTTTGATATTGCCCTTGATAACGGCTTCTTTGTCCACGATAACAAGACTGTCGTTGATCTGAGCAACGTTCCCGTCCACCTCGCACATCAGCCGAACACCACCATTTTTAAGGATCAGGTCGCCCCGCAGCAAATTGCCTGATGCCAGAACGCTCTTAACTTTTCCGACACGCAGGAGAACCGGGTCGAAGTTCGTATCGCGGTATGTCTTTGGTACTTCGGCTGGAGTCGCGCTGCCTGACGAAGTTGAAGTTGTGGGTGCGGCGGTTAGGGGTTGTGGCTCTACAACATTCTGATGCTTTAGCGACTTGGATATTTCCGCAGTCGCTTGAGCAGCTGTCTTCCTTTGTAGAGTACGAAATTTTGACTGCAGGAGATGCCACAATTTCGCGAGCAAGCGAATACGGAGGCCGAAGCGCTGCAGCTTAAGCTTGCATGCTTTCAATCGCGATCTGTCGTCCCACCTCATGGCTGTTCTCCAGACATATCAAGCTACTTTTCACCGATTGGATAGATGATTTCGCCATCTTCGGCCTTGGAATCGGATTTGCCTTCATGGACCGTGTTGAGCCGGGCAGAATTATCGCTTTGAGCCTGCGCAACTTGGACACGTTGAACTACAGTCTTGACGTTATGCATAGGGCGAGATTGGGGAGCTAACAGCGGCTCCGTTGCTTTCGTATTCGTTGTGACCGGAGTAGGGGGAGCTTGCTTCGCGATAGTGGTATTGAGCGCTTCGGAGAGCTTGAGGGTAGACGGATTTGGGTTCGTAGGCTGCGCTTCATGGTTTTGGGAGTTCGCGGCAACGTCGATTACTGGCACCTGTGTTGCTAGAGGTGCAGGTGCCTGCGCTTTCGGTTGCGAGTCGACAACTGCGCCGTCTTGATCAATAGCCGAAACCGCTACCTCCTCAGTTGCGGGTTGTGCGCTTCCTGATCCCTTTTTTGTATCTGCGGATGCATGAGACATAAGCTTTCCATCTGCAGTTTGTAGCCCTTCTCTGCCCTTGACACCGCCGAGCAAATAGAATGCTGCACAGGCAAATAAAGCAATGGCTGTCGCTATCCGTATGGGTTTCTTGGTATCTTTTGGTGCTGACGGCTTCATTTCGGCTTGTGAGACCGGGGATTTTGTAGAACCAAAGATGCCAATGTTCGGTTTCTTGGGAGACGATTCGGGTGACGCGGACGACGCCGAGAACGGGCGATTTCCATGCGCGAACATAGAACTCTCCTCGTCAAAAAATTGGTCAAGCGTCTTGTCGTTTGATGCTTCCATGAGACCTCTTTGCAATCGTGGTGTTGCCGAGGTCAGATAATAAGCACAAATTGATTTTGGAAATAATGAAAAATAATCCAAAACCGATTTTCGGGAGAAATATTTCTGGATGGACGAAATTCCTGCGTGAATAATCAGCTTCTCACTTTTTCAATGCGAATTTGTTATCAGCTTTGAATTTTTATTACCCATACTGTGTAAATAGACTACGTTATTCGTCTGGAGGCAGTCACTGTTTGCGAACCGGCTTTGCGAGCTTCGGGAGTTTTGCTCCCAAGACCAGATCGACTCCTCGCGAGCTTCGAGCCGGCTTTGCCAGTCTTCTTTTTTCCGAACGTATCAGGTGGTACCTGGTCTGGACTAGGCATCGAGGCAGCGACCGTTCCATCCTTCACCTTGACCAAAATGCGATTCATGAAGCGCTCCAGCAGCTCACGAAATTTCGATACTTCGAGCTTGCCATCTTTAATCTGTTCCAGTTGACCTTCGACGTATGCGGTAAGATCGACTTTGGTCAAGTCCGGGTCTACGGCCTTCATGTAGATACGGCCCTTTTGGGTCGGAATATAGACGTTTGATCGATCGATCTTCGTTTCGACAAAAAAACCGCCGTCCAGACATTCCTTAATGATGTTTGATCGCGTCGCGTCAGTGCCAATTCCTTCCACTTGTTTGATGGTTGCCTTTATTTTCGGATCTGACACGAGTTTCCATGCTTCTTCCATCGCATCCAGCAATGTCCCACCGTTATAACGCGGCGGTGGTTTGGTTTTCGCGGTCTCGGCAACGACAGGGTTGGAGCGGCATTGCTCACCTTTGTTGACTGAAGGTAGCGGTGCGTTGGCGCTATCGTCTTTGTTCGCCTTGGATAGCGGAATGATCTGGTGCCAACCAAGGGCTCCCGGAACTTGGCCGTACGCGCCGAAGCGTTCTCCATTCACCAGCGCAACAAGCTTGGTGGCGTCGTACTCATAGTCTGGATGGAACTGGGCAATATATTGTCGGACAATTAGTCGATATACCAGCTGCTCATCTTTGGATAGATTTGCTACTGGGCGCCTTGTTTCGAGGGGAATGATTGCGTAGTGAGCCCCGAGTTTTTTGTCGTTCCAGGCTGGGGACTTGATCGATGCTTCTGGCCTACCCGCAAAGTCCCATTGGTCGCCAAAATTTTCTTTAAGCGCAGAAATTACTGTCGACGCTCTCTTCCATTCGGATTCCGGCGCATACGCGCAGGAGGTGCGTGGATAACTCGTCAACTTATGGGTGTCATAAAGCGATTGAGCAATTTCCAGGGTGCGGTCGGGCGACAACCCGAAACCATAGGCTAGTTTCTGAAGATCCCCCAATGAAAACAGAAGCGGCGGGGAGACCTTGACTCTTTCGCGCTTTGCCTCCTCGATGATACCCATTTGCATGATGGTGTTATCGACGATTGATTGCGCGATCTTTCCATCGAGAAGTCGACCCTCGCTATCGAATCCTTCTTTATGCCGCTCTCCTCGTATCCATTTGGCGTCAAAGTTACCCTTCAAGGTTTTGATAGTGGCCTTGATGACAAAATAAGTTTGTGGTTTGAAGTTCTCGATGTCAATTTCGCGCTGGACGACCAGGCCAATTACCGGTGTTTTGACGCGACCGACGTTGAATACCCCTTCATGTCCGCGTGACTGCCAGGCCACAGTATAGCCCCGGGTATTGTTTATACCGACGAGCCAGTCCGCTTCGGCTCTGCATTTAGCTGCTTTCGATAGCCCTTCGTATTGCCGGTTGTCCTTCAAGTTGGCCATGCCGTCGCGAATACCTTCAGTTGTTTGCTTGTGAAGCCACAACCTTTTGGTAGGAAGTTTGCATCCGAGGAAGGTGAGAATCTCGTCAACGATGATTTGCCCTTCCCTGTCCGGATCACCCGCATTGATAACCTGACTCGCATTCGCCATGAGACGCTTCATGACTGTCAACTGATTTTTTGCGTATCTGTTTGTCTCTCCAGTCTGCTTGTCGCGTTTAATCACCATTTTGAAAACAGGCGGATTGATGGGCAGATCTTCCAAACGCCACTTCTTGTATTTGGGATCGTAGTCTTCTGCTTGCGCTTGACTTAGTAGATGTCCTTGCGCTGGCACCACGTCGTAGTTTGGCAACTCGAAAAAGGATCCGTGGTCGATTGGCTTACCGAGCGTATTGGCAATGTCGATTGCGAGTTGTTTTTTTTCAGCGATGATCAGGATGCGATTTCCCATTATTTCGAAATCCAGTTTGGCATTAGGATGCGGCCATTATCTGGTGATTCCTCGAATCGAAATAATCATTCCTTCTGCATTCATGACCAGCACATTGAGCAAGATTCAACCCGCGCCGGAACAGCTTTACGTCGATTTCCATGGCATAAAAATGACTGTCACAGGAGACATGGACGTACATACCGCCGACACGCTGCGCGGTCGCGCCGGAGTGGAGGAAACGGAGTTCAGCGCAATCAGGGAAAACATTGGTGAGAATGACATCGTGGTCGACATTGGCGCCGGCACAATGGCTTGCTCGCTGGTCGCCGCACACCAAAGGCCTGTGCGTGTGATTGCCTTCGAGCCGTCCCCTGCCCTGTTTCCATTAGCGCTGTCGAACCTCGACGCGAACCCATCCCTGCACGTTGAGGCGCATTTCGGAACCGCTGTTTGGCCCGAATACGGTGTGGCCAGCGCCGACTTGCGGCTTCCGGGTGGCGCGCTTGATGAAGCGTCTTTCGACGATTTTTGTCCGGCGGACGATGGTCAACGTGTCCCTGTGTCGCGCATCGAACCGGCTTGGAACGTATTACGGCAGTATCGTCCAACCGTCGTGATCGTTGAGGCAAGCGGCATGAGTTGTCCGTTAGCCAAGGTCATCGCGGCATCTGGTGCGATGAGACCGCGCGTTCTGATATGTCGGCTGCGCGCCAATTGGGAGGGCCTGGATAACGTCCAGCAGACGATCTCGGTGCTGCAAATCGCTGGCTTCAGCCTAGTCGCTTCCTACCTGCGTAGCGACGTTCTTGTGTTTCAAGATCTCAACAAAATCGGCTATTCGCAATCGCAGTGAAAGGAGGCCGTATACCTATTTTTTACTTATTGTTGTCGTTGCATACCCGGTACTAGGATTTAGAAAAACCCTATTTCTATTTGAGCTTCCTAGTTAAGCTCATTTTCTACTTAGGAGAACATCATGGAATTGAAGACAAAATTTAGCGCTACCGCTTTCGCCAACGCTAACCCGAAGGTCACGTTTCCGACTGCCAAGGGTGTTACGGCACCCGCTTCGTTCAATGGCAACGGTAGTAGCAAAGACGAGATGGAAAAGGTGCAAGTCAAACTCATCTGGGGCAAGAGTGGTTCGTCCGGTGCCGACTTCCTGCGGTTGCAGGTGATCGATCGTCGAGAAGAAGGCAAGGAAAAGATGTACTTCGGCGCCTTGTTCCACAACGACAAAAAGGAAGGCAACCAGTCTGACTTCTACGGCAACTTGAACCTCAAGGACGGCTCCACCGATCGCAAGGATCAGCTGCGAATCGCTGCCTGGAACAAAAAGTCTGAAAAGAACGGCAATGAATATCTGTCGCTCGCCTTCTCGGAACATCAGGTCAAGCCGGTTTCTGACGATGGAGATTCGGCTGCGGACAATCCGGAACCGGGCACCAACGAAATGCAAGAAGCCGCGGAAGAATTTCCGGTTTGATGACTCAAAAACGCCAACATGCTCAGCATGCTGGCGTTTTTTCTTGCGTGCGCATTTCAGAGTGCTAAGCCGTGCATCCCGCGCGGCACTTTGAGGAGGTAACGATGGCAAGAAAATTAACTGCCCCGCCGATCCCGGCGCCGTCGCCGGGCACCCAGCAAATTTCACTCCTGAACGACGTCGAAGAGAAATGCTGCCTATGTGCTCACTACACAGTGGATGCATCTGGTGAAAACGGGCGCTGCGCCCACCGCAGGCCAAGCAGCGTGCTCAAGACATGGCACGTCTGCTCGATTGGCAAGTTCGAGGCGCGGAGGTCAACATGAATGTGCTGGCCCAGCAATGCCCGGTCAGAAAATCCGCTATGCCAATCAGGCCAGAGATCCTGACAGTGGTCCATTATCTGTTCATTGGATGCCGCGCGCATCCGGCCTCAGCCTTGTCGGTTTCCGGGAACCGCGGGCACCGAGACGCGCTCAACAAGGCGATGAACGCAGGCGCCGTAAAAATAGTCGTCAGTACCAGAGGACCGAAGCCGAAGAAGTATTGGGTATTGACGGAAGAGGCAAAGGTAGCACTGAAAACTTTCCGCCCTTCATGACCAACCACAGCCCACCGCTTCCGCGCGGTGGGTATTTTATTAGAGCGAACCGTGAATGATCAAACGCCAAGAGAAGAACGATCCTTCGTCGACCAATGCGTTGCGGCCGCCACGCTCAAGATAGCTGTCGACATTGAGGAAATTTTTTGTCGTCTCATGGGTGAATTGCGGCTGCCCTATGATTTGACTGCGCTTAAAGTGGCGCAACAGGCATACCTGGACACTAGTCCGTTATACGTCAAGACGATAGTGATTTGTGGTGAGCTTCAAAGGGATATGTATGACGATCATCCCGGATTCGCATATTTTTTTTCGAATGCGACACGGCCTCTTGCGGTTCCACCGTACTGCAGGTTGCAGCAAGGAATGCTGCTTGGATTAGAGGCTTTCAAAGCAGCGGAAATCGAAAGCGAAAATGCGTTGGACGAAGACGGCGAAGGTTTTGATGGGCATTTCAGCCCTCGTTATCTGCTTCTGCTTGACCAGTTTAATGGTGTTCTTCAGGAATACTGGCCGGCAGACAGTTATCAAGATCGTGAAGGTTGGGTGGCAGAACCCGCGTCGGCGCAAGATTGGGAAAAGTTGCGTCAAAGCGTCTTCTACTTGCGTTCCAATGCGGCTGAGGAAGCGGGTTGGGACAACTTCAGCACAGCCGATGATCTGCGCGAGCGGGCGCGAGGCATTCAGCGTCGCCTCGAAATATCGCGGTCCTGGACACGCGTGATCTACTGATGTGATCTACTGATTGGAGGGCTTATGTCAGAAAACTTTACTCCCTGGAAGGTGCCGTTGCAGGTGGGGCTTGGTCTTGCTGCAGTTGCCGGTGGCGGTGGATACCTGGCCTTGAATGCGTCCGACCAGTTACCTTTTTGGCCCTTCCTTTTGGCCGGAGCGGGCGCCGTGGTGGCCCTTAAAAGCGCTGTGTTCCGCTTTTCTGGTCAACGGGTTGAGGCGCAGGCGGCGGCGGCGCTCGAGCGGATTTTGCCTTCGTCGTGGCGCATGGAACGTGATATCGTCACACCCTTCGGTAACTGTGACATCGTCCTAATGCTGGACCATGGCGTAACCAGGTTAATCGCGGTCGAAATCAAATCAAAGCAGCAGGTTACTGTTCAACGCGGCTGGATCCGCTCAAACAGGCTTTGTTATGAACGCGGAAGCCCGAAAAAGGATTTGCGTCAAGCTGCAAGAAACGCAAAACACCTGGCAAAGCGTGGCGAAATCGAATGTATGACAGTTTTGTGGTTTCCCAATGCTGCCAAAAATTGCCTGGATTTTGATGTCGTGGGCTCCGATATGGGAGAGGTGCTTGTTGTTGCCGGTAACGCGCAGATGCTGGTCAACGCAATCGAAAAAGCATCAAGGTAGACACTCAATTTATTCTTCCAGTTCCATTACATCCGCTAGCAACGTGCATATGCACATTTTTTGGAGGATTAATTGGAAAAGCATTACATTCAATCGACGCTGCTACTTGTAAGGATACTGGCGGCAAAGCATCATATGGAAGTCAAGGTTGTTGACAACGCGACCACAGCAAGTGTAAGCGCCAAAACGCTGTACCTGCCGGCGACGTGGGTACAGGGGCGGCTCGATCCAGCCGTTTCAGCCATGCTCGAAGGAGTGCTCGATCACGAGTGCGCGGGGCATTCCAGGCACACTGATTTCGCAGTATACGCAACATACGCCAAGCAAGGTAATACCAAAGCGTTTTTGCTGAATGTGCTTGAGGATATCCGGATTGAGACCTGTGCAATGCGAATATTCCCCGGCACCGCTGCCAACCTTCTTGCAATGGTAATTGAATTGACCAAGCGCGACTTTTTCGGAGCAGTATCGAAGGTCGGCACAGGGCCATTACGAATGAGCTTGTGCAATGCAGTACTTGTTGTTGGTCGCGCCAAGCTGCTGCATGGGCAAGGTGGGCCGCTTGGGCCGTTAGCCGCGGCGCACGAGAAATATGTGTCGGGAAAGTTCGGTTCGTTATGGCAGGATGTGTGGACTATCGTCGCCCAAGCACCATTGGCGCCGGACACCGAAGCTATAACCGTTCTGGTGGATCGCATCATGGACGCTATCGATGCGAAATCTGCAGAAGATCCGGCAGACAAAGGGCAATCCGATCCACAGGAGGGGGAGAGCGGTAGCGGTGACGGCGATACAGATTCGGAGATCGAATCGGCGCGGGATCTGCTTGACGAAGCCGAGTCCGTCGTTGTTGGCTCGGGCGATTTGGGGAAAATGTTTGGCGATGTAATGGACAAATCCTGCGTGAAAAAGCTATCAGGATATGACTGTCGGCCGCATTCGCCCCCAAGATCACGGAACACACCAATTCCCGGTAGGTGGAAAGAAGCCGCACGTTTGATTCGAAGTCGACTTGGACAGGATTTTGAAGTGTTGATGGAGTCGAAACTTGAATCCAGAAAATCTGTTGGTACGATAGGACGTCGGCTGGTCGCGGCGAAGTTGCCACGCGTGCGTACGCTCGACGCGAGGATATTTGGTGTCAAAACCGTAGCCGAAGGGCTCAGTACTGCAGTATTCATCGTCAAAGATGGTTCCAATTCAATGACTTCGATGGTTCGCGCCAGGCAGGTCGACTCTCGTTTTTCAGGATGGACTCGTAATGACATCGCAGGTGGCGCATTGTATTGCCTCGCCGAACTTCTCGAACTGCACGACATTCCGTTTGCGGCCAGTCATTTTGATGACTACCATGGCCCGATCAAGCATTTCGATGAGCGCTGGTCCAGTATCAAACATGCAAAAGCAGCGATGTACGCAGCCGACGGCAACACCATCATGAGCCGGGCGATGTTGGATGCGATTGGTGCCCTGGCCGAGCGTCAGGAAGAGCGCAGGTTACTTATTCTGATCGTCGACGGAAATAGCTCTTACATGGAGAGCGTAAGGACCGCATATCGGGATGCAGAGATGTTAGGTATCGAGGTCGTGACTGTTTTGATCGGCGAGCGCACGGATTCCCATGTCGGTCAGTATGCAGCGATAAGCAAGAAAGATCTGTTTATCTGCAATGCGCTTGACAGTCTACCGCGAACTGTTATCGACGCCGTGCGCGCATCGCTTTGACCAACGTCCGCAACGCTAAAAAGCGCTGCGGATTTTTTTCTTTTCTGGATGTTGGAGGTATTTGTAACTTCAGTGGGCCGGGTTTTTTCCTGTCGGCTTGAGCAATCCCATATCCCCGAGATGAGAATCAGGGAATTCTGCCTTGTAATGCTGTTGCAGTAGTTCATGGAAAAGCGACTCGTACATCATTGTAAATGCAACCTTGACCGAACGAGGAGTTTCCGCCCAGTCGGCGTCGCTTGGAACGATCGACATAACGTATGGATCCCGCAACATTTTTTCACGGGAGAGCTCAACGCGATCCAGGACGTCTTGTTTGAAGTCTTGATCTCCCTGTTGGAGAAAACCACACCAAAAATAGATT
>Ga0116226_10005740_pt1 | contig 11095 bp, 10 predicted proteins | sample S1TSphfallax_FD_89692 | JGI IMG/M metagenome (GOLD analysis project Ga0116226, IMG submission 89692) | Host-associated microbial communities from peat moss isolated from Minnesota, USA - S1T2_Fa - Sphagnum fallax MG | ecosystem: Host-associated > Plants > Peat moss > Unclassified | place: USA... | reverse complement strand
CAGGACATCCTCCTCGAACCCTACGGGGGTCAAGTACTGCATCTCGGCGTCAGCGCCACGACCGTACTCACCGCGGTCATGGCCTTCGGAACTCTGCTGGCCTTTGGAGTCGCGTCGCGCTTCCTCGACAACGGCACCGATCCATATCGATTGGCCGCGACCGGTGCCCTGATCGGGATTCTCGCGTTCGGCGCGGTGCTGTTCTCCGGAGCGCTCGAATCGGCCGCGATTTTCCGCATGGGCACCGGCCTCATCGGCTTTGGCAGCGGCCTGTTCTCGGTGGGAACTCTGACCGTCGCGATGTCCTTCAAGGATGCCCGCCACAATGGTCTCGCCCTCGGTGCTTGGGGCGCGGTCCAGGCTACGGCTCAAGGGGTCGGCGTCGCCGCTGGGGGCACCCTGCGCGATGTCTTCTCGGCCATCGCCTCGACGGGAAGCTTCGGGCCGGTCCTCATGCGGGATACCGCGAGCGGCTACAATTTCGTTTATGTTCTCGAGATCTCTTTTTTGTTCATCACGCTGGTTGCCATCGGTCCGCTGGTGCAGGAACGGAGCACCCGCAGCGATCTGTCTTCATCGCGATTCGGCCTCGCCGAATTTCCCAGTTAATCAGCCCAGTTAATCAGCCCAGTTAGTCAGGAGTCTTCGAATCATGATAGGTGCCTTCACTCGATACATCGACGTCGCACAGGTCGTGCTGTACGTCTTTTGGGCGTTTTTCGCCGCTCTCGTCTACTACCTGCATCGCGAGAACAAGCGCGAGGGCTACCCGCTCGAATCCACCAACCCACGGTCGCGGCCGATTCGGATCGAGGGATTTCCCGCCATGCCCACCGAGCCCAAGGTATTCCTGGCACGCTCCGGCGTAGGCGTGGACGAGAATCCTTCGCTCCAGCCGCCTCCTTACGAGCTGCGCGCCAACTGGACCTCGCCCATGGAGGGCTCGCCGCTGCAGCCCACCGGTGACCCCATGCTCGACGCCGTCGGCCCGGCGGCGTACGCGCAGCGTAAAGACGTCGCCGATACGACCGCCGAGGGCACGCAGAGGATCGTACCGTTGCGCGTTGCGATCGATCATCATGTGGCCGCGGAAGATGCCGATCCGCGCGGCTTCGCCGTCGCCGGCAACGACGGCGAGATCGCTGGCACGATCATCGATATATGGGTGGACCTCGCCGAGCCCCAGATCCGCTACCTGGAGATGACCGTGGCGGGAACGACGCGTCACGCACTCATCCCCGGCACGATGGTGACGTACAACTTCGCGCGAAAGTGTGTCAACGTGGTGTCGATTCCGGCGGCGCGTTTTGCCACGGTCCCGGCACTGCGTAACCCCGACGTGGTGACGCTGCTCGAGGAAGACAAGATTCAGGCTTATTATGCAGGCGGCCACCTCTACGGAACGCCGTCGCGATTCGGACCCATCATATGAGTGACGACCACGACTTTGAACCGGTCCGCGGACTGCCGCAGCAACTCCCTGCCGGCGAGCACGTGCTCTGGCAGGGGGAACCGAGTTGGAAGGGTCTCGCGCTGCGCGCGTTCCACGTACGCAAGGTGGCGATCTATTTCGGCATCCTGCTCGCTTGGCGGATCATCACCGCGCTGTCCGCCGACCTCGCGCCGCTCGCGTTCCTGAAGGCGCTGGTACCGCTGTGTGTCGTCGGCGGGGCCGCGATCCTCGCGTTGCTCGGGCTCGCCTTCTGGACGGGTCGCACGAGTATCTACACCATCACCAACCGGCGGATTGCCCTGCGCATCGGCATCGCGCTGTCGATCACCGTTAACGTGCCGTTCCGAAAGATCGACTCCGCGTCGCTGCGTCTGTACAAGGATGGCACCGGCGACCTGCCGGTGCGGCTCCTCGGCTCGGATCACATCGCGTACGTTCCGCTCTGGCCGCATGTACGGCCCTGGCGGTTTGCGAAGCCCGATCCGATGCTGCGCGCCGTCCCGGACGCAGAGCGAGTCGCTCGGCTACTGAGCGCGGCTCTCGAGGCGTCCCGGGCCTCCTCCGACGTCACCGCGAGTAGTTCCGGGCGCGTCACCGCGCTGACGCCAAATGGGGCCTCAAATGGGGCCTCGAACGGCGCTGCCAACGGACTTGCGGCGGTGAGTTCGAACGCGGCCGCCTGGCCCAAGGCCGTCGCGTGAGCGCCGTGGCACCGACCCCGGCGTTTCCGCGCTTGCCGCTGTTCAGTGCGGCGCTTCTGATCCTCGCCACCTTTGCCTTGGTGATCGATGCCCGCGTGACGGGCAGCAAAGCCACGCTGGTCGAACCGGGTCAGGCGGTTGCCTCGCGCGACTTGCATTTCGCCGATCGCAGCGACGGCTATGTCGTCGTCACCGACGCGCGGGGCGGCCAGGTCGTCGGTCTCGTGCCACCGAGTGCGACCGACGGCTTCGTGCGCGCCACCATGCGCGGCCTCGCCCGAGATCGCCGTAGCCGCGATATCGGCGAGTCGATACCGTTTCGTCTCACCGCCCACGCCGACGGCGCGCTCACGCTCGAGGATCTCGCGACCGGGCAAGTGGTCAGCCTGGAAGCGTTCGGTCACACCAACGCGGAATCGTTCGCGAAGTTCCTGACGCTGCCGACGACTTCCGCCTCGGAGACCCCGCGCTGGGCGAATCCGGTGAATGGAGGGGAAACCCGATGAGTTCTGCGATGGATGCGATGGAAGTGAATTCCTCGGCCGATGCCACCCGCAAGGCCGAGGAGGACACCCTCCTCAGCCCGCGGTTCTACACCACTAAAATCTCCGCGCTCGAGAAGATCGACGTGAGCCCCGTGCGGGCCGAGTGGGACCTGATGATGGCGGAGTTCGAGCGCGACGTGAATCGCGATCACTTCGAGCGCACACCGGAATATGGCTCCGAAATCAAGGCTATGTCGCCTGAGCTGCGTAAGGAGTTCATGGAGTTCCTCATCAGCTCCGTGACCGCGGAATATTCCGGATGCGTGCTCTATTCCGACATCCGCCGCAAGGTCAGAAACCCTGACATGAAGGCGCTGTTCGGGGCTATGGCGCGTGACGAAGCGCGCCATGCGGGCTTCATCAATCAGTCGCTGAAAGACTTCCAGGTCGCCGTGGACCTCAACTTCCTGAAGCGCGAGAAGAAGTACACGTTCTTCCGCCCGAAGTTCATCTATTACGCGACCTACCTATCCGAGAAGATCGGATATGCGCGCTACATCACGATTTATCGCGAGCTCGAGCGTAATCCCGAGCGGCGCTTTCATCCGATTTTCCGTTGGTTCGAGCGCTGGTGTAACGATGAGTTCCGCCATGGCGAGGCGTTTGCGCTCATCATGCGCGCCGATCCGAAATTGCTGCGCGGCGTCAACCGGCTGTGGATTCGGTTCTTCTGCCTGGCCGTATTCGCTACCATGTACGTTCGCGATCACGCGCGACCCGCCATGCACGCCGCTTTCGGCATCGATCCGACCGACTACGATTACACCGTCTTCCGCATTACCTCAGAGATCTCAAAACAGGTCTTCCCGCTCACCCTCGACATCGATCATCCGGTATTCCGCCGCGGCCTGGACCGGCTGCTCGAGATCCAGCGGGCGATCGACGCGGCGCGCAAGCGCGGCGGTCTCTTTGGACGCCTGGCTCAGGCAGGCCTCGCCGCTCAGGCGGCGGGAACCTTCCTCCGACTCTATCTCTTACCCGTACGGCAGCATGAGTTGCCGAGCGAGGTTCGAATGGCGCCGGCATGGTGAGGGGCATGCTGATGTGCATGGTGATGGGCTCGACGGCCCAATAAGGGACCTTCGTGATCGCAGTCGGTCTATCGATCGGATTCGCGTTACTGCTCTGGTGGGCGGGTACCGCGGTCGTGCTCTACTTGGACGGACTCCCCAAAGGGACTTTCCGGTGGAGCATGCTCGGTGCGACCGCGCTGCTGGCACTCGCCGTCTACGGAGTGATCGCGACCGGGTCGCAGACTAGTGTCAGCGGCGCGCTGCTCTCGTTCACCTGTGGCCTTCTCGTATGGGGTTGGGCGGAAATGAGCTTTCTCACGGGACTTCTCACCGGCCCACGTAAGTCGCCCTGCCCCCACGGCTGCTCCGGGCCTGCCCACTTCGTGCACGGGATTCAGGCCATTCTCTGGCATGAACTCGCGCTGATCGCGGGAGCGGCCGTGCTGGTAGCGATCAGTTGGGGCGCCCCGAATCAGGTCGCCGCGCATACCTTCCTGATCCTCTGGGCGCTACGACAGAGTGCCAAGCTCAATCTCTTCTTCGGCGTCGCGAATCCGGGTGAGGAGTATCTCCCCGAGCATTTACGCTACCTCAAGAGTTTCTTCCGCCACCGCCCGATGAACCTGCTGTTCCCGTTCTCAGTCACGGGCGCCACCATTTTCGCCGCGGTTCTGATCGGCAACGTCACCGCCGGCACGCTCACGCCGTTCGAGACCGCCGCCGATATCCTGCTGGCGACGCTCACGGTCCTGGGGATCGTCGAACACTGGCTGCTGGTGCTGCCGATCAAGACGAGCGCGCTCTGGAGCTGGGGCATGCGCTCGCGCGGAGTTCGGGCCCGCACCGCCGCCCCGGCCCTATCGCAAGCTCAGCCGCTCGCGAGAAACGCTCGCTGAACCAGCCACACGGTCGCGAGTAGCGCGATCGCTGCAGATCCCCATGGCAGCAGCGTGCGTCGGTAGACGCGCGCATTGCGAATAGCGTAGATGACCGGCATCACCGCCAGCACGACGGCGAGCTGCCCGGCCTCGATGCCGAGATTGAAGGCGACCAGCGAGACTAATCTTGCGCCCTCCGGCAGCCCCATGTCGGCGAGCACCGACGCAAAGCCAAAGCCATGCAACAGCCCGAATGCGAACGCGATCCGCGCCCGCGACTCGGTAACCACTGGAAAAATGTTATTGAGCGCCGCGACCACGATCGAAGCCGCGATCACCGATTCGGTCAACCGGCTCGGCAGCCGCAGGATGTCGAAAGCGGCAAGCGACAGCGTGATCGAGTGGGCGAGAGTAAACGCGGTGACGACCTTCAGCACGTTCATGAAGGCGGGGCGTGCCGCTTCGATCGGTTCCCAGTGATGTCCGCGGCGCAGTAGCACCGCCGGCAGCAGCAGCGACAAGAGGAACAACAGATGGTCGATGCCGCTCCAGATATGCCAGATTCCCGCCTGCAGGTACTCGACGAAAGCCCGCCCCGGTGAGGGATGATCCACGGCGAGCGTCACGACCGGATCACTGCCGCCGAGAACGGCGGTCTGGGTGACGCGTCCCGAGGTGAGCGTCAGCAGCCCTCGATGCGACGGATCGTAGTCGTCCATGAGGTGATAACCGAGGCGGAGCTGCCGCACCACTTCCGGACATCGTGCGTCGAACGGCACCCAGGCATAGTTTCCGTCGACTCGTGCGTTGACCCGTAACCGCTGGAAGTTGATCGGACAGTTCGCAGCCCCTGCCCCCAATGTCAGGTGCTGCCCGAGGTACTGCAGCAGCTGCGGCTCAGCTTTACGAAGCTCGCCCCAGGTCACCCGCTTGTCGCCGTTGGCATCGACCCCGATCGCGAGTTCGACGTCGCGGATCGCGAGCTCGATCGAGCCGCTGATTTCCTGACCGCTCACCTGGACGACGAGGAAGCCGTTGCTGGCCACATGCGCCTGCGCCAGCGGCGCAGCGACCAGCAGCGCAGCGAACATCGCGAAGGCTGCGAACGGAGGCGGAGCTGAACGCGACGGCCTCGTCATGAGTGCGTTGCTGGAAGATAGGGAGTGAGGCGCGTGTCCTCGATGCGATGCAGAGCGATGAATTCCAGCGCGGGGCTCGCGGCCGCAGGGCGTTGCGCCGCCTTTGCGGCGCGTAGAAGAATCAGCAAATCGTCGGGTTCGCGCTGCACGCTCCAGTTCGCCTCGGCCACCGCCAGTGCGGCCGCCGGCTGGCCCTCGACGTCGAGGAGAAAGCGGGCCTGCTCACGGCGGTGCACGGCATCGCCGCGCTGCTGCTCGACATCGAATGCTGCCGCCAGCATTGCCCTCGACGCGGCCAACTGCGGCGACCCCAGCATCTTCTGTGCAATCGCAATCCGCAGCCGCATCGGCTCCATGGACTCATAACCGACGAGAAGCACCAGCGCCTCCTCCGGACGCGCATGCCGCAGCAGCAAATCGGCGCAGGCGTTGCGCATGTAGAGATCGGTCGGACTCAAAGCGAGGCCCGCGCGAAACCAGCGCTCGGCCGCCGCGTCGTCGCCGAGCCGCTCCGCCATTTCGCCGAGTTCCGAGTCGCGCCAGGCGCGCGCCTCGACCGGCAGCGACATCTCGGGCTCCGCTTCGATCAGTTCGTAGGCGGGCCGAAGCTCACCCGCGAGACCTCGCAAAGACTGCACGCAGAGAGTAACCAGAACGGGATCGACCGTACTCGGCATCCGGTTGCAGGACTGCGTCGCGTCGTCGTAGCGACCCAACACCCGCAGTACCGTCGCTCGAGTGAGCCACGCCTGAGCGTTGTCCGGCTGCATCGCGAGCGCTCGATCGAGTTCCGCCAGCGCCGGCGCGAACGCATGCCGGCTCTGCAGAATGGTGGCATGCAGCACGAGTACCAACGGATTCGGCGACGCTGCGGTCTCGAAGGGCGCGAGCGTCGACTCCGCCAGTCCGAGGAAACGCAGATCCCCGGTCGCGCGCGACTGCGAAATGTAGAACTGCGCCAGCGGCAGTGCGATGTCGAGGCGGGTTCGCACGAGCGCGCGCATGGGTGCCGGCGTGTGAACAGCGCCGGGCGGCAGATCCGCCAACACCGCGGAATCGTCGTGCGGAACATAGGGAGCCGCCTTCGCGGCAAGCGCGGGCGCGAGCAGCGCGAGCGCGGTGAGCAGCGACCGCCCCCGGATTCCCCGGGGACGGACGCGACACTTCGAGGCCATACGGCCGATCACATCGCGTTGATGCTGATGGGCTGCGCGGTCTCGCTCGTATCATTGATCACGAGCGCGCCGTCGTTCACCGCGAACGGCTGAGTGTTGTTCGAGGTGATCTTCGCGAGTTCGAGCACTTGGCTCGTGTCGATCGACTGCGGCGCCGGCACTGCGGCGGTCTGGGCATTCTCGTCCGAACCACCGCAGGCGCTGAGGATCGTCGCGGCAGAGGCCGCGACGCCGATGAACAGATATTTACGCTTCATGTTGACTACCCTCAATCGTTTACGCTGGTCGGGGAGCCGGCGATCGGCGTGTTCAGATAGGGAAAGGCAGCGAGATAATTGGCCGCTGCCGGCTCTGCCCCGTCCGTGTAGTGCAGCTGGCGCGACGCATCGGACGCCGGATCGGGATCGCTTGCCGTGCCGTTGAACGGGGTCAGCAGCACACCCATCGCGACCCGCAGCGTGATGTCCACGACGTCATCGATCGGCCGGCGGCCGTTGGGGAATCCCGCATTGTCTCCACCGAGCACGCCCAGATCGTTCTGGTTCGCGATCGGCGTCACCGCCGTCGCGGTATTGAGCCGTAGCTCCTCGGCGGGGGTGACCGACGCAGGTTGGTTGAGGCCCGCGATTCCGGTGAGGAAGGCGGCCTCGAGGTCGGTACGCGGATAGACATTGGGCGCGACCACCCCCGCCGAACCAAACAGCGTCTGCAGCAGCACCGGCAGCGACGGGTTGGTGACGTAGTCGATGAACTGCGCATCGCCGCTCGGCTGCGAGGCATTGAACCGATCCTTGTCGGGGAGTCCGATCACGAGCTCATTGACGAGCGGCATGCCGAGACGGGACACCTGGGCCCAGGCACCGCCCTCGACCGACGCGCCGGTTGGCGCGGTTACGGCGCCGACGCTGGCAACGCTCTTGCTGCTCTGCGGTGCGGGGTTGATGACGCTGGCCTGCCGTACGCTCGCCGTGGTCCAGCCGCCGATGACCGTGTTGCTGCCAGTGGTGAGGCAGCTCGCCGGCACCTCGAGTGCGATCGAAGTGACGTTGAAGCCCGCCAGAGAGTTCGGCGCGAGGTTGCGCGCATCTACGTTCGGCGGTGCGAGCTCCTGCGCCGGGTACTTGATGTTCACGAGGTCGAAGACCTCACCTAGATTCACGACGAAGCCGTCCTGGCGTTGGCCGACGAACACGCGCCCCGGCGTGCTGCAACCGGGAATCGTAATCGGGTAGATGTAGTTGGCCGCGTAGGCCGCGTAGTTTGGGATCGATTTTGCGCCGATGTTGTCATAGGGCTTCGCGAACACCGTTGCGCCGGTCGACGCATTGGTGACCGCCTGCGCCGTACCCGTACGGTCGTTGCCGGTTACGAGCGTCACGGTATAGGTCTCGGCGACATTCTGGGTAGCCGCACTCGTCGCGCTCAAGGGGCCAGCGTTCACGAGCGGGATCGGGACCGACACATTGCCGGCGGTCACCGCGAGTCCGGTGGTATTGGTCGTGAATCGGAACTGGTAGGTGAGGCTCGCATTCCCGGAACCCGTGTTATCGATATGTATCTCGTATAACGCATTGGGATCCATCGTGTAGTAGTTCGGGCCGCCCTGCGGAAACTCGAACGGCTGATAGCTGGCGATCAGCGTCACGAAACCGGTACGACCCGTTTCGTAGCTGTTGAACATGTAGAAATCGGTGCCATCCACTTTCGGACGGGTGGTGATGAACGGCGCTTCGCGATGGCTCGAAGCGATAGCCGTCCCGACGAAGGCGCAGGTCCCAGCGGCGATCAGACTGCGGGACAGAATAGTAGAAAGAATGCGTGAAGGCATTGGTGCGAGATCTCCCTGGATGTGACGTGCCCGTGAAACCCATGTCGTCCGCTCCTGATTACGGACCAGAGACTCGCGTGGATGCACGGTGCGAAAAGTGAAGTCGCAAGGGAGAGAAAAGTTCCCCGATAGCTCGATGACTGAACGGTCACTGCCCAGCTACAGGGATTGTGCGCCGCCCCCGGGGGTGGCGGAGCTTCTCGCGAAAGTCACGCCTTTCGCGAGACGCGCGCCGGGCCGGGCAGGACGCCCGGCTCCAGCGCTTTCAACTCAGGAGGTCTTGTCAGGCATCGCGGCGGTCTGCGGCGGACCCGACGGACCCGCAGGCGAACCATCCGGCGGCGCCCCTTCCGCAGGAGCCATTTCGGCTGGGACCTTCGGCATCCCGAGCTGCGGATAGTCCTTGTACATGCTCACTCCGTACAGCGGCTTGTTCACGCCCTGGTGACAGGTGGCACAGTTGACCTTCGGCACATCGCCCAAGGGCCCCAGACGATTGTGCGGGAACTTGCCCTGGAGACTGTCAAGGTAGCTGACGTTGAGGTTGCGAACCATCTGCACGCCGTACCAGGCCTGCGCGCGCGCCGGCGTGCTCTGATCCCAGGCCGAGAAGGCGCGGCTGTTATGGCAGTAGGTACAGTTTACCCCCAGCGCCTGGGAGATCGACATCATCGTCGCATAGGTCGCCTCGGCGGTCTGAATCGATCGGCCGTGTGCACCCACCTCGGGTAGCGCCTCTTTCGCAACGACGCGAATGTCGCCCGGAGCGTCGAGGTAGCCCGAGTATGGATCGTACGGCAGCGAAGAGAGTCCCGCCGCCGACGCCGGGAAGCCACGATCGCGCGAGTAGGACGCCTGACCGAGAACCGAACCTTCCTGGGGCGCCTTGAACCAGATATTCGCCGGAACGTTGAGCCCTCGATGACAGGTGTAGCAGGTGACGCCGGTACCCTTGACGTGGCTAGTCCAGTCGGAATTGATGTGCCGCGTCATCTGCAGCATGCGGCGCGCGACCACTTTCGTGTAAAGGTCGTCGGAGGCGAGATTGGCACCGGCGTGGCAGTAGGAACAGCCCTGTTCCGGGGCCACCCAACTCGCCATCGCAGCCATCAATCGGGTGAACTCGCCGACCGAGAGGTCGCCGAGGACTTGCACGTTCTGGTACACCTCCGAAGCCTTCGGACCGTCTGACGGTACGGGCGGCAGTGGATCGGGCACCTGGTTGCGAGCCTTGAGCAGCGCCGCGGTGCGCGGGTTGGTCTCCTGGACCATCCCGACGCCGCGATAGCCGATCTGCTTCGATTCCACGGGTGGGTGCTGGCTGCAGGCCGCGAGCCCGAGGCCACCGGCCACGGCTACGGCCACAACCATGACGCGCATGACAGCATTGGTACGCATACGACTCATTTCACGACTCCCTGGGTGAGGGCCGGATCCGGAACGCTGGGATAAACGTGCGGATAAGACGGCGCAACCCCGTGCTTGACGGCCCACAGGAACCAGTTATCCACGACCGTACCGGTCAAGAGGATACCGATGCCGCCCGTGAGGGGGCAGAGCACGGCGAACCACCAGGCCCAGCGGTGGATCGATTCCATCGTCGCATTGAAGCCCATGGTCCATCTCCAGAATAGCGCCGCTCGCTCCGAAGCCGTACCGCGATCGGTGATCTGCTCCAGCTCGCGGTCGCCGCCCAAGCGGCTCACCGAGAGAATGGTCCCGGCATGCATCGCGAAAATCAGCGTCGCGCCATACAGGAACGTGATCGAGAGCATGTGGAAGGGGTTGTAGAAGAGGTTGCCGTAGCGGATCGAGAACGCCGCGGTCCAGTCGAGGTGCGGGAATATGCCGAACGGTACCGCTTCGCTCCAGCTCCCCATGAATAGCGGGCGGATAAAGCCGAGGACGAGATACAGCCAGATCGCGGCCGCGAAGGCCCAGGCGACGTGTGTACCCATACCGAGCGCCCGAGCGCGCCGGTACACCCGTGTCCACCAAAGAAGAATCGACGTGGTGAGGAAGAATCCGGCCATCAACCACCAGCCGCCTTCCTGGAGCGGTGGCAGATGCAGACCGTACTTGGGCGGTGGCGGCTCCAGGGCGAGCCAGGGCAGGAGCCGAATGAACTGGATGAAGTTCCAATGCACCGACGCGAGCATGTTCAGGCCGATGATCTCGAAGGCCACGAAGCCGAACACGATCGACAGCAGTCCCGTCGTACCGAGATAAATCGGACCGAGCTGCGCCTCGCCGAAAATGCCGAGTAGGTGGACGAAAAACGGTTTGCCGGAGCGGACCCAGGCGCCCGGGCGGAGCGGCACTCCCGCATACCCCGGCCCGTGGACTTGCACGCTGGTGAAGAT
>Ga0116226_10005739_pt1 | contig 11095 bp, 9 predicted proteins | sample S1TSphfallax_FD_89692 | JGI IMG/M metagenome (GOLD analysis project Ga0116226, IMG submission 89692) | Host-associated microbial communities from peat moss isolated from Minnesota, USA - S1T2_Fa - Sphagnum fallax MG | ecosystem: Host-associated > Plants > Peat moss > Unclassified | place: USA... | reverse complement strand
CTATGCGACTGAAAATACGCCCCATGTGATGAAAGAGTGAAATGACCAAACAATCATTATCGCGCGCGCCTATCGTGTTGAGCCAGGTGCTTAAACGTTATGACACTACAATGGGTCAGTTTGAAGCCTTAAAAAAAGTCAATCTTGAAATCAGACAGGGCGAATTTGTTGCCATCGTTGGTAAATCCGGCAGCGGCAAGTCCACACTGCTCAATGTGATTGCCGGAATCGATCGACCTACATCGGGTTCAGTAATGGTCGCAGGCAAAGCAATTGAGGAACTCAGCGAACATCAGCTATCAGCCTGGCGTGGCGCAACAGTGGGTATTGTTTTTCAATTCTTTCAATTGTTGCCCACCTTGACCGTCCAAGAGAACATCATGTTGGCGATGGATTTTTGTGAAAAATACCCGCCGCGTGACCGGCGCGCGCGCGCTGGATTTGCTTGGCCAGGTGGGCTTGGACGATCAGGCAGATAAGTTGCCGTCTGCGCTGTCGGGCGGCCAGCAGCAACGTGTCGCCATTGCCCGCGCATTGGCCAATTCACCTGTGCTCGTCATTGCCGATGAACCAACCGGCAATCTCGATTCGGCCACGGCAGCAACGATACTTGGCTTGCTGCGTGCATTGGCCAACAATGGAACAACCATCATCGTCGCGACCCATGATGAAGATGTCGCCGCGCTGTGTGACCGCACCATTGTCATCGTCGATGGCATGCTCGAATTTGCAGCGCCGGTGCGTTCTGCACACCTTCAACAGGGAGCAGGATAATGGCAAGCTCCTGGCGCAAGGCCATCGCCGATTTCTGGCAAGAACGAACTCGTACCGCATTGGTGGTCCTCGCCATCGCGTTGGGCGTGACCGGTTTCACCGCTGTGATGTCCAGCTATGCGATTTTGACGCGGGAGTTGAACGATGACTTCCTTGCCACCAATCCGGCTGCAGTAACACTGCTTACGGACAAGGTTGACGATGCATTGTTGAGCGCCGTCAGGCAGACCCCAGAGGTTGGCATGGTCGAACCGCGTCGGGCCGTGATGGGTAAAATAAAATCGCGGCCAGCCGAATGGAAAAACCTGGAACTGTTTGTGATCAACGATTTCAATCACATGCAGGTGAGCACGATACAACGAGAGCACGGTGCATGGCCACCGGCTACCGGTGAGATACTGATAGAGCGTGACGCCTTTCAAGTGGCAGGCACTCGGATCGGTGAGCATGTCACGCTGAAAATGACCGGAGGCCAGGAGCGCAGTCTACTCGTGAGCGGCGGAGTGCATGATGTGGGTCAGGCGCAAGCGCGCATGGACAATATCGTCTATGGCTACATCACGGTCGATACGTTGGCCGGACTGGGTGAGCAGCCTTACCTGAATGAGCTGAAAATCGTGGCGGCGAATGATCAATTTGATCGCAATCACAATCGGGATGTTGCCACATTGGTTGGGAGAGCGATGGCAAAAATGGGGCATCCTGTTCTCAAAACCGACGTACCGGTGCCGGGTGAGCATCCGCATGCGCAAATAATGGGGATGCTGCTATTGGTCATGGCTGGTTTCGGGATTCTGGTTTTGCTGCTCAGTGGCGTACTGGTCGTCAATCTTTTGATGGCGTTGATGGCAGCGCAAATCCGGCAGATCGGTGTCATGAAAGCGATAGGCGGTTCACGCTGGCAAATTGCGCGCATCTATTTCAGCCAGTCGTTATTTCTCGGACTGGCATCATTGCTTGTCGCCGTTCCTCTCGGTTTATGGGGCGGACGTGCGTTATGTCGCTATCTTGGCGTATTTCTCAATTTTGATATCAGCAGTTATGCAGTGCCGCTCTGGATTTTTTTGCTGATCGCAGCCATTGGGGTCGTGGTCCCGTTACTTGCTTCGGCTTACCCAATCTTAAAGGCTTGTGGCATTTCGGTACATGATGCGCTATACGATTTCGGTGTCGTGAAAAATCAATATCGAAGCAACTGGCTTGATCAACTGCTGGCGAAAATTTTTATTAAGCGTCCTGCCGTGTTATATACGTTCCGCAATGCCTTTCGGCGACGCACGCGATTGATACTGACTCTTATGACGTTGACGGTGGCGGGTGTATTTTTTATGTCCGCGCTCAATGTCCGCGCGTCAATGATATCGACTCTGGATCATCTGTTTGCGACACGCGATTTCGATCTGACTGTCACCCTGGCTAACATGGCTCCGATTGATGCGATACAGAACGCAGTACACAACACTACAGGGATCAAACGTGTCGAAACCTGGATTGGCGCCAACGGCAATTACGGCCCGCCTCTGTCCGACAACACATCCGGCAATAATAAATTTACTGTGTTCGGACTTCCTGACCAAACGCAGATGTTCAAACCGAATATCGTGGAAGGTCGAAATCTGTTGCCAGGTGAAACCGATGCAATCGTCGTCAATCATGTTTTGGCTGCCAATATTGCAGCTATCAAGGTTGGTGCAACAATCAAATTGCATATCTGGTCAGACAAAATCGGTTATCGGGAAAATGCATGGCGTGTCGTTGGCGTTGCGCGCGAACCTTTCAGCAATGCCGCCGCGTATATTCCAAAAAGCTATTTCGATTCGTCGTATCCGGCGATGGGCAACAATGTGAATATGGTGCTGACCAGCACTGATGTCACAGCCATGAATACCGTTAAAGCGTCGCTCGAACATAATCTGGAACAGCAGGGAATACATGTGCGCGGCAACTATACCAAAGAAGAAGGGCGGGACGTAATTGATGAACATATGGTCATGATTTACGTATTTTTGATCATCATGGCGTGCATCATCGGCGGTGTAGGCGGATTGGGTTTGATGACAACCATGAGCCTGAATGTGCTGGAACGACGTCGTGAAATGGGGGTGTTGCGGGCAATCGGGGCAAGCCCGCGCACCGTCTGGCTGATCGTGGCGGGTGAAGGCGTGCTGATTGGCTTGATGAGCGCCGTGCTGGTACTTGCTGCTGCCTGGCCGATCAGCCAGGGTCTGGGCGATATGCTGGTTGGACTGATGTTGCGCAGTGTTCTGGACTTCCGCTTCGATCTGGATGGCATTTGGATTTGGTTGGCGCTCAGTGTAGTACTGGCGCTTACTGCAAGTTTGGTTCCTGCCTGGGCTACCTCAAAGAGTTCGGTGCGGGAAGCAATAGCCTCGGAATAAGATAAATTGCTGCGGCGCTCAATATCTGAACGCCGCAGCATCGGTTCATCAGTTGTCCAATTTTTCGCTAAGGTTGCCAGACGCGTTATGGAGCAAGTTGATCACATTCTGATCGTCGATGATGACACAGATATTCGTGAATTATTGGGGCAATACCTCGGGAAAAACGGGTTTAAGGTCAGTAGCGCCGCCAACGGCAGGCAAATGCGCCAGATGCTGGCGACGAACAAGATAGACATGATCGTACTAGACCTGATGCTTCCCGGTGAAGACGGACTGACATTGTGCCGAGAGCTGCAAGTTGGGCTGTCCACCCCGATTCCCATTTTGATGCTGACTGCAAAGAACGAAGAAGCCGACCGCATTCTTGGCATCGAGATGGGGGCCGACGACTATCTGACCAAACCATTTGCGTCGCGCGAACTGCTGGCCCGAGTACGCGCCATTTTGCGACGTTCGCGCATGTTGCCGCATGATTTACGCCCAACCGAAACCAGCCATGTATTGGCATTTGGGTCATGGGTTCTGGATACGGGCGTGCGCCACCTGTTTGATAGCAACAACACTCTGGTATCGCTGAGCGTGGCTGAATATCGGCTGCTCAGAGTATTTCTGGACCATCCGCGACGCGTTCTCACGCGTGACCAGTTATTGAATCTGACCCAGGGACGTGAGGCAGAAACATTCGATCGTTCCATCGATATTTTGGTGAGCCGCCTGCGTCAGCGACTCGGTGACGATTCGCGCGAACCGTCCTACATAAAAACGATACGCAGCGAAGGCTATGTCTTTTCGATGTCGGTTGAGATTCGCCGGAGTGCATTGTGAAGCCTCTTTTATCAGTCGTTAAAAACTGGTGGCCCGACACGCTGTTTGGCCGCTTGATTTTAATATGGGGCGCGACGCTGTTGATTGGCCATCTGCTTGATGTCGCGGCCAGCTACAGCACCGTGACCAATTATCAGGTTACGCGTAGCGATTATTACCTGTCCAAAGATGTCGCTATTCTGGTGCCAATGCTAGAGAATGCAGCGCCACCTGAACGCACCTTGTGGATGAAACGTATGGAGCGCCAGGATTACCGGTATGAATCGAGGACAAGTACAGGAACAGAGGCCTCTCCGGCTTCTGCACCGCGCGTCAGGGAAATGGTCAACGCGCTGATGCATGAGCTCGGACCTTCCTACCGGGTCAGCGCCACGGCATCCACTAATCCAGATGAACAATATGAATTGCACGTGCAGATCAAGGATGGTACAACGCTGACCATACACCTGAATAAAATCAACGTGAAATTGCCCTGGTGGGGGGGGCTTGCCTTTCTGGCACAGGTGTTGACTCTGATTATTCTGACGTGGTTTGCGGTACGCCAGGCAATGCAGCCATTGTTACGTCTGGCCGAAGCATCCGAAGCGCTTGGTTCTTCGCTACAGTGTGATTCGATTGCCGAAAGCGGTCCATCCGAAGTGGCGCGCGCTGCCAAGGCCTTTAACGCCATGCAACGCCGCATTACTGAACATTTGGCAGAGCGAGTTCACATTCTGGCCTCCATCTCACATGACCTGCAAACGCCGATTACGCGCATGCGATTGCGCACCGATTTGATGGAAAGCGGAACGCAAAGAGACAAGCTGCATGGTGATCTGAATGCGATGCAGGTATTGGTGGAAGAAGGGATTGCCTATGCCCGCAGCGCCCATAGTGTCAATGAAATCCTGTGCCGTGTCGATGTCGATGCTCTGCTCGACAGCCTGGTCTGCGACTATGTCGATGGTGGACAGTCCATTGCGCTAAAAGGCCGGGCCGACTGCATCATTACCACCAAGCCCCATGCATTGCGGCGCATTGTGAGCAATCTGGCTGACAATGCATTCAAATTTGGTGAGCAAGTTGAGATAGAAATTACGCAGCCAGCTGCGGGCCACCTTACAATTTCCGTGCTGGATCGCGGTCCCGGGATTCCCGCCGACGAATTGGCCGCCGTGCTTAAACCGTTTTACCGACTCGAAGAATCGCGTAATCGTCATAGTGGCGGGACCGGGCTGGGGTTGGCGATTGCTCAGCAACTGTCTGGGGCGTTGGGTGCGGTTTTGGTGTTGTCGAATCGCGTTGGCGGTGGTTTGCAGGCGAGTATTTCCATGCCAGCGCGGGATTTAAAATTTGCAACGTAACGACACTGGGATATCGCTTAACCATGCAGCAAAGAGACATGTAATCGCAGCGTCCAGTGTGGCGAGGTCAACGCCTTCACGCGCCATTGCCGTCATGCCCTGCAGGAAGGTGTTAAACAGGGTCGCCATCACGTTTGCATCAGTTGCCGGCGGCAAATCTCCCTGCGCGACGGCACGCTGCACGCAGGTCAACATGTCTGCGCGTGTCTGTTCGCGCTTTCGATTCAGTTGTTTTTGCAACGCTTCACTATCCGGCGGGAAAATGCTGGTTGATAGTGCCAAGAGGCAGCCAGCCGGATGTGAGCTTTCTGTTTGCATACGTGCCGAACGTCGCAGAGCCGTTTCGATCGCTTGCCGTGGTGAGAGGCTTGCATCGCGCAAGGGGGACATTACTTGTCCGTGGGTAGCGATGTAACACGTGACGACTTCGGAAAACAATTGCTCCTTCGAGCCAAATGCTGCGTAAAAGCTGGGAGCGGCGATATTCCCCATGCCCGCCTTGAGTTGGGCGAGGGAGGTCGCTTCATATCCATGTTGCCAAAACAGGTGCATGGCGGATTGAATTGCCTGATCGCGATCAAAAGCGCGTGGACGGCCGGTTCTTGCCACGTTTGTTCTCCAATGAAATTGAATTAAATACTAATCGATACAGAAATTATTGACAATCGATTCTCGCCTACGATATTCTGTATCGATTGGTATATATATACTTTCTTATGGAGATGAGCGATGAATGTTGGATTTATAGGCGTGGGCAGCATGGGGGCCGCGATGGTGACTCGCCTTGTCAATGCGGGGCATCGCGTGCAAGTGTGGAATCGCGATCCTGAAGCGGTACGTGAGCTAACAGGGGTGACGGTGTTATCCGCGGTAGCCCAGGCGTTCTCCAATGATGTGGTGATCACCATGCTGGCCGATGATCGTGCTGTGCGCGACGTGATCATGAATGGCCTTGTCTTGCGCGACGCAAGCAAAGACTGTGTGCACGTGATGATGGCGACGATTTCACCGGTACTGACGGAAGAATTGGCTAGATTGCATCACGATGCTGGTATCGCTTATGTAGCGGCGCCGGTTTTTGGCGTGCCTGCGGTAGCGGCACTGGGGCAGCTCAATATCGTCGCCTCGGGCAATGCGCAAGCGACCTCCAAGGTGCAGCCGCTATTCGATGCGATGGGGCAAAAGACCTGGTATCTGGGCGACGATCCCAAGCATGCGAATATAGCGAAAATTGCTGGCAACATGATGATTGCGCAGGCGATTGAAGCGATGGCGGAAGCGACCGCCTTGACCGAAAGCTATGGCTTGCAAGCATCGGACTTCCTCAACATCATCACCAATACTCTGTTCTCCAGCCCAAGCTACAAGCGCTACGGTGGTTTCATTGCCGAAAATAACTACGACACAGGATTCAAGTTGAGCCTGGGATTGAAGGACATCAAACTGGCGTTGGATTCTGCGCAAGCAAGGCAGGTGACGTTGCCCGCAGCAGACATTGTAAGCGGGCACATGCAGCAGGCCATGGATCAAGGCTGGGCAGAAAAAGACTGGTCAGTGTTTACCAAGATCATACATGGCCGCTCGAAGTCGATGCGGGAATGACCGATGTTTGTGTGCGTATGAAATTACACCTTTCACCTGCGGGTGGAAGGTCCAAATCAAGCGCCGATGCTGTTGCTCATGCACGGGCTGCGTCATCCAGCTTTGAATTTCCTGTATTGCCGTTACTAAACCTGCAGCGAATAAAAAGACAGGAAACCTGAAACCGCCGCTAAAATTCTGTTTTCAAGATTGCTGATATCCCTGTCGTCTTCAAACCCAGCACGGTCGGTAAGCGCTCTCATAATTGCCATGACATCGCCAACAACAGTCGTGATTGGCATGGCCCGACGCAGTCTTGGTCTCTGGCTTGGGCGTTAGCGGCAAGGACAAAAAACCAGGACAGACGTCCTGGCCACCGGTGCGCGCGAGGTGATTGCTGCACGTCCCAAGCGCATTGTCTGGCTTGGTGCATATGGTAGCGGTGCTTCGGCGCAGGCGGCAGGATGGCTCACCCGAACAATTCTGTCACTGATGGGTGAACGATTGAAAGATAAAGTCGCCGCAGATACGCAAATTTTGCATGCTGGCGGAAGCGTATTTCATGCTGGCGTCCTTACAGATAAGCCATTAAGAGAAGGAGGGCGTGCTGTCGAACTGCAGAATGCTCCACCCAGCTTCCTCCCGCGCAGCATCAATCGCGCCAATGTGGCCTCCCTCATGCTAGATGCAGCCGCATCACCAAGATTTACCGGCTCAGTCGCTTTGGTAATGGAGGCATAGCATTGTGTGATTTCTATTCTAGCAGAGGGGACGGTGCTTAAGTTCTCCGCATCGAAGTCATCGGTTGCAATATCAGCGACAAGCCAAACACCAAGGCTCCACCTATCGCAAGTAAGGCGCCTACCCATCCGAGCGATGTCCAGCCCCATCCCGCCGCAATCGCTAAACCGCCAAGCCATGCGCCAAGTGCATTCGATAAATTGAACGCTGAATGGTTCAGCGCTGCAGCCAAAGTCTGCGCATCACCAGCGACATCCATCAACCGGATTTGCAACGCTGGCCCTAGTGCGACGATGCTGCCTAACAGGAACACGCCGAGGAGTGCTGTTGGCAAGGCGTGCACGAGCAACCCGAAACCGGCCAGCAGTACCGCTGAGTAGATGAGCACGCCGCCGATGGTCGGCATCAATGCGCGATCGGCCATGCGTGCGCCTATCAGGTTCCCCGCCACACTACCAAAACCGAATAGCGAGAGCGCCAGCGGCACTTGGGCAAGACCAAGTCCACTGACCTCGATCAGGGTCGGCTTTATATAGCTGTAGACGCAGAACATGCCACCGAAGCCTATGGCTGCAATCGCCAGTGTCATCCAGATCTGCGGACGCGCAAGCGCGCCAAGCTCACGCATTGGACTAGCATGGGTATCTGCCAGCATATTGGGGACGCTGAGGCGAATCAGACCAGTCGCGAGCAGAGCCGCAATGCCGATCAGAACGAAGGCGGTGCGCCAACCCCACTGTTGACCGAGCCATACAGCCAGAGGTGCACCGGCAAGCACCGCAGTGGTCAATCCCAGCATGACCAAGCCGACTGCGCGGCCGCGTTGATTCGGCGGTGCAAGCGTTGCTGCCACCAGCGCTGCCACGCCGAAGTATGCGCCGTGCGGCAATCCCGACGCGAACCGCATCATCCCCACCGCAAAGTAGCCAGGCATGAGTGCGGTTGCGAAGTTGGCGAGCGAGTAGAACGCCATCAACGCGATCAATAGCGTACGGCGTGGCCATCTGGCAGTCAGTACCGCCAGCATCGGCGCGCCGATTACGACGCCGAGTGCATAGGCGCTGATCATATGGCCCGCCATAGGAATGCTGACTCCGATATCGTGGGCGACATCGGGCAACAAGCCCATGATCGCAAATTCGCCGGTGCCGATGGCGAAACCGCCGACACCCAGAGCTAGCAAGGCGCGCGTCGAATATCCTGGATGAGAAGTGGACATGAAAGACCTTAAATCTGGGCGGCGACCGTGAAGCGGGCGCGTATGTGACGCGGACGTACGATTTCGTCGGCAATCGCAACCGCCAGATCGGCAACGGAGATGCCAGCTGGTTTGTCGCCTTCCATCAGTAGTTCTTCGCCACCGACACGGTAGCCGCCAGTGCGTTCATCCGGCGCAAGCAGTGCCGGTGGACTCAGGAAAGTCCAGTCCAGATATCTGTTGCCACGTAACTCTGTGAGTGCATCACGGGCTGCCCGCGCGCCGGGTACGACGTTTGCGGGTACGTGGCTGGGGAAGTCGGAAGTATCGACCAGTTGTACGCCCGGTGCGACGTACAAACTTCCCGCACCACCGACAACCAGCAGGCGTTTGACACCGCTTGCTTCGACGCCACGTTCGATAGCGGTGCTGCCAAGTAGAAACTTGTTATAGAGTTCGGGCTCATCCCAGCCGGGGTTGAAGGCAGATACCACTGCGTCATGACCACCTACCGCTGCGGCAACGGCGGTTGCATCATAGGCATCGGCCACGACAGTTGTTAAACCAGTCTGTGGCGCGAGTTTCGATGTGTCGCGCACCAACGCAGTCACTCGCAGGTCGCGTTGCAACAATTCCGCGAGTACGGCTTTGCCAACAAATCCGGTGGCTCCAATCAGGGCAATTTTCATGATTTCTCCAAGTTAGTAAATCGATGGAGCGACTATATCTACTTCACGAAGGTTCGATAAGGTGAGTAAAATTACAAACACCTTGAAGTAGGGCTTAAAAATGGACGAACTCAAACCGTATGCCGTATTTGCTGAAACCGTCGCCGCCGGCTCAATGAGTGCTGCTGCGCGCCGACTGGGAATGAGCCCATCTGCCGTCAGCCAGACGATCCGCGCACTTGAACTGCATGTGGGTGTCACGCTATTGCATCGCTCGACGCGCAAGCTCACGCTGACCGAGGCAGGTGAGCGCTGTTATCCGCACTGTCGGCGCCTGCTTGAAGCCGCCCAGGCGGCGGTAGATTCGCTAGCTCAGGCGCGCGACGCGCCGTCGGGCGAGTTGCGCATTGCCGCTCCTGTCGGATTCGCTGCACACATCGCTCCCGCGCTTGCGCCCTTGCTCGCACAATCGCCGCAATTGCTGCTGAGCTTGCTGGTTGATGATGCAATGATCGATCTGATCGATGCACGTATCGACATCGCCATTCGCGTTGGCCTTCTTGCCGACTCTGGTTGGATTGCGCGCCGACTGTGCGAATTTGAAATGGTCTTGTGCGCGGCTCCCGCCTACATCGAGCGCCATGGCTTGCCGGAATCACCGCACGATCTGGCCGATCACCACTGGTTGGCGTTCGCACGCGATGCCGTTGCAATATCACAGGATGGCAATACGCAATCTGCCTTGAACCTGCCAATGCTGGAATTGGACATGTATGGCGCAGCTGGCGAAAGTCAGCGCATATCAGTCGGTGTACGCATCGCAAGCAATAACCTGGTCGCGTTGCAGCAGATGTGCGAGCAGGGACTTGGCATCGCCCGTCTCAGTCATGTTGACGTTCTTCCTTCATTGGCGCGCGGCACGTTACTGCGTGTGCTGCCACAATGGCGATTTACGCCAATTCAGGTCAGCGCCGTGACCTTGCGACGCGACGGCGAGCCAGTCAAGGTACGCGCTGCCATCGAAGCCTTGAAAAAATACTTTGCAACGCTGCCAGGTATTGCCCCACATTGACTGTCGCCGAATCAAGTATCGCTGAAAGATGCGATTGCCATGTTTCAGGTTGTGAACTCGTGTGTTCCTGTTATGTCTGCTTTCATCAACAATTGAAGCTTAGATTCACTTGCAAATTTAAATTGAAAGTGAATTTGAAATATCGCGGGTGGCTCTTTTCGCAGTCAATGCGGGGCTGCGGGATGAGAACGTGTATGGCTTACAATGGAATTGGGAGCACTATATCCCGGAATTGCAGCATGGCGTATTTTTGATACCGGTATTCGGAATACAAGACCACGCATGCGTATGTCGCCATCCTGAATGAGATCGCGACCAAGTTATGCCGGTGACAGTGGGCTTTCCATTGAAAATAAATATAAATAACGTTAGGTCAATTCAATTTAATGGCGTATATTGAAACCTGTACTTGCATCAAGTCGTCTTATTGTCGGTCCCCATTCCGCATGGCTGTTTCTTCAAAGTCGTTCTGTTTATTCCTTCAGTTTCAT
>Ga0116226_10005738_pt1 | contig 11097 bp, 6 predicted proteins | sample S1TSphfallax_FD_89692 | JGI IMG/M metagenome (GOLD analysis project Ga0116226, IMG submission 89692) | Host-associated microbial communities from peat moss isolated from Minnesota, USA - S1T2_Fa - Sphagnum fallax MG | ecosystem: Host-associated > Plants > Peat moss > Unclassified | place: USA... | reverse complement strand
TTTAATAAATGGATTTTTTTTGTTAATATAATAATATTACCTATGTTAAGTTACTTTCAATTATTATATGAATATTTTTCATTAATTTAAATTATTTCACCCTATATTATTTATAGTTATTATGGTTATTCTCAATTAATTTTGGTTTACTTTGGCTATTTCACCCTAGGCTATTTTGGCTATTTTAGCTTAATTTCACCTTAAGCTATTTTTAGCTATTATAAGTTTTTTTTGCTTATTTTATGTTTTTTTGGCTATTGTAAATTATTTCAGTTTAAATTACTTACAACTATTATAAATTACTTTTGGCTATTGAAGGTTATTTCACCTTATGTTATTATTGGCAATTTTAGGTTATTATAGGCTATTTCACCTTAAGTTATTCTTGTCTATTATAAATTATTTCACCTTAGATGATTTTTGCCAATCATAAACAATTTTAATATATGGCTATTGGTTGTTATTTTATTAGTGCTATTAGTGGTTATTAATGGCTATTAGTGGCTTTTTATTAATAATTATTGTGGTTATTCTATTAATGCCTATTGGTGGTTATTGATGGTTATTTTATTAATGGTTATTAATGATTATTGTATTATAAGTTGTTGTTGGTTATTATATGTTATATTACACTATTGGTGATTATTATATTATAAATTATTGTTTGATATTCTATGTTTTAATATCATAGGCTATTGGTAGTTATTATATTGTAGGATATCTAAAATTATTTTTCATAGGTTATTATTTTCTATTGTAAGTTAATTTTTACCTTAGGTCTTTATATTGTGTTTCAGATTGTTTTAAGTTATTATACTTAAGATGAAATAATTTATAATAACATAAAGATGATGTTTGCCATTGCCTATGCTTTGTGCACCCCTGCTCTATGCGCCTCTTTAGGAAGACAATGTCAACATTCCTTTGTTGATTCTTTGTGTGTGTCTATGCATCGTTTCTTGCCAATGCCTATTTGTGAATGCCTAGGACACCATCACCATAACCTGTTGACATTCCCTTGTCAATGCTCCCTCGATCCTCATTGTTTATAATTTATCTATCATGCAAAGGTGATTCCTAAGCCATTCTTCCATTGAAAATGTAGTTGGCTGAATGTTGGTTTTATCATTTTGCAAAACAAAAGTGAAAATTTTAAATTAATGAAAAAATTATATTGTCATTTCATTATTATAAATAAGGTGTCTTTAACAAACTTTATAAAAATGATTTTTGTATGTTTACATAAAGACATGATTATGAATTGATTTCATATCCATGGTTTATGTCATTTGTTTTATCATTAAAGCATAAATCAACTACATGTATTTATAGCTTTGATCCTCTCTACATACACCATGCACTAGTAGAAAAACCCCATTTAAAAAATTCCTCGCAATGTAATTTATTACGTTATTAAAAACACATTTACTTAAATCTTATTTAGTTTGGAATTCCTTATAGATAATCTCCTTGTTATTTCCTTTGAAACTCTAACTTACTAGTCACACATTATATTTCATTGAATAATTATATAAAATTTAATTTCAAGTTTACATCATCATAACAAAAGGTAATATGCAAAATAAGTAAGTGTTTTATGTTTTCCAACGTTATTGTACCTTGTTCATATTCCAAACTGTTTAGGTCTATCTAACATTGTCTTCCATTTTCACAATAAACATATGTTGGATTTCTACATACATGATGAAAGTTGGAGAAAATGTGATTCAAGTATTCAATGATAGCATTACAATTAAACTTGAATGCATTTTAATATTTTACGACGATCATAATGTAACAATTGTTCATGTCAAATCATTTGTTCCAATTATAACACTTGATTTTTGAAATGATCTAACTTGTTTATGTGTTTCTTAAAAATGTGTTTAACTTGTTGATGGTGCATTCCCAACAATGATGTTATCTCATGAGCATGTGAATGTGAGTACATGAGCATGATAAAATCTTTTTTAAAATATTTTGATGACAAGGACAACATGTACCGTAGGTCTAGCAGTTTTAAAATATTCCTTGCCACGTAAACTAAAATTTAAAATGACATGGCATAATATTTTGCCACATGGACATGGATAAAATCAAAATGGATGAAAAATAATGGATGAAATTCATCGTAAAGAAAACATGTTCCATGAAAGTTCCCAAATGAATTTTTTGGGTACACAATTACCCCTAAAACCACAACTTGTTCATTTTTTAAAGTTTATTGAATAATATACTAGTGTTTTTTAGAGTATTGAATGTCATGTAAAAATTTATATTTGGATAGGACATTGAAAACGTTCAGGTGATATTTTGTCACTAATTACAAAGAACTCCTCAATCCAATGAGTTTTGACCCCTACAATTGCCCTCTGAAGATTTGGAAGTCCATTGCGACTCCAACTCCCAAAGTGAGAGCTCACTTGGGAGTGTGGGGTTCATTCCCTCACACTTTTCTAAATTCTTGGGAGCATGAAATGTGACTCCCGGGCTTCACTCTTGGCCTGCCCCTTTGTAAGCCCTTGCTTCAGTTGGAAGCCCAAGGTTAGGGTTGCAACAATTGTACAAACAAAAAATCTTATTGTAAATTGATTAGGTAGGGGAATTTGAGTAGAATCACTAATCCATCATTTTGGACAACAAAGTGGAGGAAATGTTCACAGGAATCATTATCACAATGCAATTGCCCCAAGCAGTTGATGCTTCTAAATTGTTCTTGATGTTGGAGGTTTTCACCTTGCACCAAGCATGACCATTGTACTTATGGTCCATGCCTTGCATTTGTCTAGAATGACTAGTTGGAAGACGGATGGGTGATAAGTTCAAAGATGATGTTGTCATTGAAAATGATGCGTAGAGGGAACATATTCGACTTTGATCTTGTTGTAGTCTAGTGACCTTAACTCGTTTTACGAATGTGGTGCAATAGACATTACTTTCAAACATTCTATTACAATTTTGGAGCTTCGACCCTGAACTTGATTCAAATTTGAAAGCACATCCTCCACAAGGTACATATTTGAAATTGAAGCCAAAAATGAGCCAAAAACATTCTCCTCAAAACTCACAGGTAGGCATACATCCTCATCAAAAGAATCATTGAGATCAATAAAGGTTGATGAAGGGAAATGTGAAGATGAAATTGACACTTTTTGCTTCACAATGAAAGCCTCGATAACCACATTCTCCATAGGTGCAGCTATCCTTGGGGTGAGGATTGTGCCTTGAGAACATTGTATCAAGTTGTTGCCAACAATCCTATACTTCCCTACTTTGACATCCCAATGGACCCCATTAAAATTTGAAACAAACTCATGGTATATTGAATTTTTTATAACACTATTGTGATCATAAGCATCATTTCCAGAAACATGAATAGAAACACATTGAAAATCAAACATATACAATAAACATTTTTCCATGATTCTTGTGTTCCCAAAATCATTAACTAAGATCGTAAGATCGACCTTACTTTCAATATTAAATGTTTCCATTTTTAATCACAAACTACAAATTGTCAAATAGAAAAGTAGAAGAGTACAAAACTAAGAAGACAATAACAAAGTTTTTTAAATTACACAATGACAATTCAATTCACCACAACGAACATTGAACATGTTGAAAAATGTCACAAGAAGAAGCAAGGAAAAAGAAAGAAGGTGAAAAAGTAAATTCTAGTGATGATTAATCAAAACTGCTATGTGTGGGATCTTTGGAATCCTTCTTAAAATTCTCCATAGACTATTCCAAAAATAGTTCTAGAAATAATTGCCTCATTTTCAAGCCTATCTACTACATTTGTTTCTTAATAAATATTTCCCTCTCTTTGTAACTTTTTAAAGGACTATTTCTTATCTTTCTTGAAAACTACCTCCATTTTATTGTTATCTCATGTTGTTTCCCTATCCATCAACACATGCTTTTCATCTACATGATATGAAATCACTGCTAGTGCATAGCGTCACATGAATAAAAAAAACATATGGATATTATCACAACATAAGGTTTATTAATGAAGTGACCCTTGCAATATGAACAATTTCAACAAAACAAAAATTGAAAAAAACAGTTTTCGAAGAACAATAGATAAGATTAACAAATAGGTTGGAATGAAAGTTCTCATAAATGCACATTTAATTAATTATGTTAACTGATTGAGGTATGATAGTGTTCAAGAACTAATAAAATGTCAGTGCGAGCATTGTTGTGCGAATACATATCGTCATACAACATACATTGTTGACATACCATACTCACATACACACACAAACACATGACATGGATGAAAACATACACAAATACCCGTGTATCACAACTAGATTTACTATCATAAAACTCATGATGCAAACACATATAATCAAGCCAACCCCACTCTATTTAGAGAATCCAGGCCGATGTTAACAAGACACCATAGCTCAGAACTTCACTAACTCTGACTACTCCCAACGCTCTAGGCTCAACTCAAAGAACTACGTTCTTTGAGCCCTTTCTCACACTTACCCCCATTCACAACATGAGGGTGGGTCCTACCAGAAGAGCCACTCTCTTTTAACCTTAAACTTGGAAACCCTAAGTAGGCACTAATCACTACCATAGCACACTATACGCTATAATTAACACACATATGGTCATGACAGCACTACAAATTAGAATCTTTTAAATTATTGTGTTATGTAAATGGTAAGTCTGTTGGGCCATTAAGTGAGCAGTAAGGGTGAAACCCAACATGTACACAATAATTCTTTGACAATAAGGACATATAATATGTAATGACCCAAGTATTAAATGCCTAACAAAATAGTTATTTACCTTACGATATAATTCCCACATTTTCTAAGATTTGACTGGGTTATGACAATCACCATTAGGATCTTAAAACTTGACGATATTTACTTTAAGGAACATTTTGAAAGCATAATTAAGAAAATTAACTCACTATCCAAATACATTAGTGATTTTCCATTAAATTATTACGTAATTGTTTAGCAACCAAAGAAGCCAAAACAAAACTTCTAGAAGAAATGCTCAGGTAATTTTGCAATAATTGTACAAGGATAAACAATTATTATTATGATAACATTCTAGGAATGTTATAACAGTCCTTTTTTTACATGCTTAGCCATTCCATTACATCAATTAAGATCAAGAATGTTCGGTGATAGCAAAAACCCCCAAGAATTGAACTAACAGTTGATGTACTTTTTAGACCCATTGTTTTGTAATTATTTTATGAAATGAAGAGGGGTACATTGAAAATACTCTCATAATAGATGAGAATGAGGGGTAAATTCAAGACAATAAGGACATGGAAAAAATATGGATATAGTCTCAATTCATCTTCAAGTAAAGTCTAATTATTTTAAAGTTCAATAAGAAATATGAATCAACGGAGATCGAATAATTATCTACATCAAGGACTTTAAAGCAAGACATTTAAATCATGACCAACATTTTTTAAAAATGAACTGGGTTAAATGGTTAAAAAAATGGTTTATGATGTAAAATATCGCAATGCAGTTGAAGAGATAAGGGCAACAAACCTTGGGGAGATGTAGAATTATGTGGTTAGCATTGATGTGTAGGCTACACAAGATTTTTGACACTACATGTGAAAATATGATAATTTTACAAAATGGATCCATCATACAATTCCATTCCAATAAAGGCATTAGTTGTAGCATTAATAGCTAGAGCAAAAATGAAATAATAGCATATGGACAAAAAATGCTACCAAAAATAAAATTTATTACAATGATAGATATAAGAAAAAAACAAGAACGATCACTTCCCCATTGAATTTATTGCAAGTTTGACAGAATTAAACAAAGAGTTGAAATATTCGTTTAGATGAAAGGTCAGAATTGTGAAGCTTGATATACAGATAAGTAATAGTAATTTCAAACTAATAGTGGGTAAATTGGTATCAAAGTATAAAATAAAGGACTCTACATCGAACTATTTGGCTATGATATCTACTTTGAGTCTAGAAATGTTAGAAAAGGACAATAAAGTGGTAAAACCGATTCTTTGGAGAAGGTGAAAGTGATCTTTTTTTGTGGACAAGAAAAGTAGCGCAAGAGGAGGAAAGAGATGGTAAGAACTATGAAGAGGAACTTCAATTTCCCCCATCAAGAAGGAATAGACAAGGAGGTAAGGTTAATTCTTGCATTCTTCAAGTTTCTTCCAAAACATTGAAGCTTTTAGGGCTTTGTTTTAAGGCAAACTTATAAGAGGTGGGATTTGTTCATTTGCAAGACAAGGTTTTTCCATCATAAATGACCACTAGCTAGGAGGTAAAATACTTTCCTATACTTGAATTCATTGCTCTTCACATTCTTTTTAGAGTTTAAGACTTGAGTCCTTTTGGGAGCACTCCAAATTTTATTTTTTTTAGGGTTTCTTTGATCTTCTCATCATGTAGTTGCATATGAAGGTCTACCGTGAGGTCCTGAGAACTCAAGGACATTTTTGAGTAAATTTTTGTTTTGCTTTATGTAGTTTGAGGGGTTTTTGAAGTGGCATTACACATTGAGCACTTTCGGGAGCATTTGAAAGCTCAAAAATGCTCAAAATAGGTAGAGTTTTTCTACAAAGGCTTTATCTCCCATCGCAAGTTCTTGAGCAGGTCTAGAGTAGCAGTTTGAGTTTTTTTCGAATTGTTTTCATGGAGTGAAGGCTTGGAGTAGGTCTATAGTAAGATAGAAGCACATCAAATGTTTTCTTAAACACCTAATAACATTGTTGAACTCGTCGATGCTCTAGAAAACATCCTTTAATAAAGGTTTCATCTTTCTTAAGTTTCTTGATAAGTTATTGACACCCAAAGTTTTTGGGAGGTCTACAAAATGCTTCATGACTCATCAAGAACTCTCAAGGGCATTCGAGAGCTAAATAGACCTAGTAGTAGAAAAAATCTTCTTGGAACAATTCTAGCTCTAATAGTGGTGCCTAGGAAGGTTTGTAGAATGTTCAATGGAACACTCAATGGAGTAGACCTTTGGGGAAGTATATAGGAAGCTCTCACACTTGTCAAATGCTTTCAAGAGCTTAAAAGAGCTTGAGACATCCAAAGCGCATTTTTGATTTTTTATCAATGTCCTTTCCTAGAGCGCCACTTTTGGAAGGTTTGAAGCAAGATTGATCGATTTCTCTCCTAAACACTTGAGAGCATTCTTAAGCTTGTCGATGTTCGAGAGGGCATTCTTGAGTAAGGGTTTCGTCTTTCATTAGTTTATTGATAGGTTATTCACACCAAGAGTTTTCGGGAGGTTTGAAAAAAACTATCATTCATCAAGAGCTCTTGAGGGCACTCGATAGTTCAATCGACCTTGTAGTATAAATAATCTTCTTGGAACAGTTCTTGCTCACAACACGACATGTGGAAAAAACATTTGGGTGGTACCATTAGGAACATCACACCTTTAATTTCATGGATGAGGTAGGATTTATGACTAATTCCTGATTTGGTCTTTTAACATTTTGTTGATTTTTTAATATTCTTATATAATGTATTTTATGAATATTTTAATGATGCATAATAATCAACATTTGGAAAAGTATTGATGTTCCCACATAATTCCCAAACCAAATATTTCAAGAAAGTCATTTTTTGGCTAGGAAAATATAGGAACCCAATAGGAACCCTTAAAAAGCTTATTTAATTTTAGTTTTAAAAAAAAGATACCCAAGACATTAGCCTAGGGAAGGGGAACACTAACCATGTAAACAAATGCATATTGAAATTCTGGTGAGAAATTGACAATCAAGAAAAGTAACCTTATAGGGGCCATTTGAATTAGGAACATTGTTTTATTTTATTTTGTTCAACTTTGATTACCCATTGTAAGGCATGTTAGATATTATATTTTTGGAGTTAACTCTAATGAAAAAAATGAATCCTAGACATTTAGTTGGTTAGTTTAAAAAAACGCAAATTCTTGGAACTCATGTGTTTTAAAAACACATCTCCTGAGGCTTGATGTTCTACAAATGGAAGACTTGGTTGAATCATGACCATTGATTTGAAGATCCGAACAATAATCATTGTTACTTTTGGCGGTGTGGGGTTCTCACACCTTTCTTGGTTTTGGTTAAGGTATCCAACGAACATGTTGTGTTGTTAACTTGATATTCTAGCTAGCAAAGAATAATCAATCTTCTTGTAGCTCTACTTATACTAGAGTATGTTGCGGGGGGGGGGGGAATTTTGGATATGTAACGTAGGTTGAAACCACACTCTCAGGTGTTGAAGGTGGTCACAGATGCATGTGGGTGTAAGAAGGTGGTTAAAGTCTTCCTTTCCTCTCCCTTGCTGCACTGTGTGCTCCTCGCCAATTATGTTCACTTATAAACTTGGTTAGTAGAAATAACCATAAACCTTAAACCTTCTTCTACTTTGTTTTGTTTTTGAATCATTTTTGGACTACCTGCAGTTCAAGTGAAAAGTGATGAAAACAAACATATTTGCCATTCTTTTTGCAACTTAAAGGCTTGTAATTTTTAGCAATGGAAACGTGTTTGGGTTGTTATAGAACAAGAAAGGAAAAAGGAGGACCTCCATGATTAGGGGGAGAAATAGAGTTTCAAGAGTTTTTTTTTTTACCCATATGATTTCAAAAAAAATTCATGAATTAGTGGGAGAAAAATGACAATTATGTTTAGGCCTACATGTGATACCTTTAAAACATATCATCTCATGGTGGTTGTAAGCTTGCTATGAAGTGCATCAAGGTTTTCTTTATTTTCTTTTGGTGCATTGGAGTGATAAGCCATGGATTGCAACAAGTTGGTCATGTACGTTGACACATTCTCACGTTCCATTTAGGATTTTCCTTTTGAGGAGAAGTTGATCTTGATTTTGCAATACATCAAGGCTGTTCTCATATATTGTAAAAGATGTTTGCTTTTATACCTTTTCTTTTGTCCACCAAACATAAAAAGGCTGAGTTATTTCAATTGTTTCTCTACCTTGAAGACTTACATCTAGTGGGGCCACATTTGCAAAGCTTGGACCTATCAAATTGTAAGAAGCTTACACATATTCATCTCAAGTGTCTTGCTCTTGTTCGTTTAACCTCCCTTTTTGTGGTATGACCAAATTGCTTTTACCCATAGTAGAGAGAAGTTTGTTTCTTCTTGTGAAAGGTTTTCTCTTGAAATTTATATAAATTGTAGATGGTCAATTGATCATGTAAATTGTGGGGAACAATGCTTAACCTTAATGGCTACATTGTGAAGATTATTGTGTTAGTAAACAAGATCTTATTGTGGTGCAAACTTCAATCATTATTTGATATGATAAATAGTTTGTGACATATGTATGGTCATTCAATGGAGTTGTCATTTTAGCATCAGCCTGTTTGTCCTAGGGTTTTCTTTTGTCTTGGAGATTATACACAGTGTGGATATTCTCTTTCATTTTAGCACCAAAAGCAATAATTTCAAAGTTCAAGATTCTTTGGTTTTCCTGGTGATGTATTTGCTAGACAACTTGGGGACATTGGGGAGGTTCAATTGTAGTGCTATGAAAAATCTGAATGTAATAAGGTGCTGATCATATACACAATCTGCATTTTCAAATATCTTGGAGTTAGTTGCTAGCTTTCAGGACCTTTGATGTGGAGGTTGTGAAGCATTATCTTACCATTGCAATTTTGTAATAGACTCTAGGAATCATGTATGTTCAAATTATTTTTTAGTGGTGTTTAATGTGTAGATATGCAAGGATAAAGATGAGACTGAAGTTTGTTTATTAGACTTGAGGTGGCCATCTCTTGAGCCCACTTGCAAACACCAAGGTTTCACTTAGAGATTGAGGATGCCCCTTCATTTGGTTCCATGAACGAGCCTTTTACTCCCCACATGAAACAGTTCTCCTTTGATCTCATATACTTTGATAGCATTGACAGTCTGCATCGAGTGGGTGTTTGTGACATCTTGAGACAGGGCTGCAAGTAAGAGAACCTAAATGTGTGCAAGATTTTAATTCTTGTGGAGTCAGAAAGTTGAGAAGAAGTGTTTCAAGCAGGCAATTAGTTGGGTAAGGAGTTCATACTTGAGCTAATGGCATGGACCACACTACTCTTGCTTGAAAATTGGTGGCTATCTAAATACCTAGGGCAAAATCATCTTGGGTTTTTCCAAATGGCTAAAAAGCTTTCGGATGCTTTATAAATTGTTGGGTGTGGCAACTATTGCACCTAAGACTCATGTTCAGCAAATCTTCCCGGAGTAATTAATTTTTTGTAAAAGGGTCCTGCAGCCTCAATCTGAATATTTCAGACTTTCAACTATCTCTCTATTATATAATAAAATACATGTGGATGAAATGAAGCCGACCCTAAAGCCGTCCGTCCCGTCATCCGTCCCTGTCGTCCCTCTGTCCATCCGTCTGGACGATTATTACACATAGTAAAGGAAGAAAGTTCCTTCCCCTAACTCCGGACGGACAGTAGTAGCTAAATAACAGTGTGTCTGTCCGTCCGACGACGGTTCCGCGTTTTAATTGACGCGGCGGAACCGGCCCGGACAGTCGGATTCCGAGACCGGGATTCGGCCCGGACAGTCGGATTCCAAAAACGGGAACCGGTCCGGACTGAGAACGGGCGGCCAGACAGGGCAGGGCGGGGCAGGGGGGCAGGGGTCCAGGCAGGGGGTTCGAGAAAACGGGGATCGGGAGAACGGGCGGCCAGACAGGGCAGGGCAGGGCAGGGCCGGGCAGAGGGCAGGGGGCAGGGCAGGGACGGGCAGGGGGCAGGGCAAGGCGGGCCGGGGGGCAGGGGGCAGGGCACTGCGGGCAGGGCAGGGGCACCCACTAGTATACATATATATAACAACTTGCATGTGAAATCTCCTTTCTGTAGATGTATGAGTCTGCAGGCTGTATGACAAAAGTTCTTGATTGATGTTTCAACCTAGGGGATGGATGATGGACATACGCTTTTGTTTCTGCATAGAGGGTGTAGAGAGGATCTGAGGGCAGCACACTGCCAGCACCAGAACCAACATTGATAATGGCTCCTCGTTTGTGTTTCAGCATGGATGGAAGAAAGAGTTGGATCATACGTGTTGTGACTTCAATGTTCACACGGAGCAAGT
>Ga0116226_10005735_pt1 | contig 11097 bp, 17 predicted proteins | sample S1TSphfallax_FD_89692 | JGI IMG/M metagenome (GOLD analysis project Ga0116226, IMG submission 89692) | Host-associated microbial communities from peat moss isolated from Minnesota, USA - S1T2_Fa - Sphagnum fallax MG | ecosystem: Host-associated > Plants > Peat moss > Unclassified | place: USA... | reverse complement strand
ATTTCTTAAAAAAATTAAATAGGTCGAACTTTTGATTTATACTCGTGGATAGAAAAAATTTTCTCTATCGAACTGTGTTTTTGTTTTTTTCTGCATAAATGCCTGTGGCCCCAAACAGACTAAAAAAATCAGACGAATTAACACTGAGTTAACGAATAAATAAATCGTCTACAACATACGATTTAAGTTGAAATAGACTAATCACGTTGCTTATTTCAACTTTCAGTTAACTCATTTTTACTGTCTTGTTGTGTTTGGGACCTCTGAAGAAAAAGTCGGTACAAACTGACCTATCAAAAAAACATTAACGCTCATCATTTGATGGGTCGATGATCCATGAACACTTGCCGGCGGACTAGATATAAAGAAAGATATGGAAGAAACAACGAACGAGCGAGCTTTTTTCAATAGGTTGAAAAAAAAGAACCAATCAATTTTCGTGCTTTATCAAATTCGCAGCGCAACGAAATTTTTTGAATTTTTTCACGTTCCTACGTGGCTTGATGGAAAAATTCGGTGACCCGCCCGTCCCGTGTAAAATCTTACCTCGTCCGCCCGAGCTATGTCTCTTCGAATCCGCTACTCCACCCGCCCGGACCGTCTGTTTTATCAAACAATACCCGCCCGCCCGCCAACCCGTGTAGTTAAAAAGATTTGTTACCCGCTCGCCCGTGCCACGTGGCCCCGCGGGGCCCGCGGGTCAGAACCCGTGGATCGCACACCTCTGGCTAAAACAAGTTTATTTTGTTCATTATCTAATCAAGCAAAACCGGGAAGATTTCATAGTGATTGTCAAGAATTGACAGGTAGTCCATTAGCATATAATCATCAATTAGCGGAAGAATGTTGGTCATTTAGTGAACAAATTATCAATGAAAAAACCAAAGATTTTTAATTTTCATCTAGTCGATTCTTTTTTGTATATCCAATAAATAAATGCTGAATATCATTAATGAGAAAAAATGACATTTCGTTTTGATAGTTTAATGAGACTCGATCTGATTGGCCTAGATTTTTTTACCTTTTCTCTGGTTTTACCTTCTACCCTGAATATGACATTGACAACTTCCACGTTCTATAAAAAAATTTCTTTTTCTTTCTGAAAGGAAGAGAGCGCTACTTTTTTTTACGTAATGTCAGCTGTCGTTCTCTCGAGGTCATATATGAATTGCAGAAATTTTTCTTAATGCCTTCAAAAAAATATCGGTTAGCTGCACCAACTGATGTTATACCATCAACCATACCAAAAATATCTTTTGTTCCATTGTTACCTACATTAGATAATGAGAAAAAAATCAAGTCCAATTCTCGTTGGTGGATTGTTTTACCATGTTTATTGTTAATATTTCTTTAATTAAAATTAATTTGCCTCTATTACATGAGAAGAACCAACGTTCAGTTAGTCAACAGGCAGCTGTTGACACGGTGTTCGACAGTGATATTGTTGGCTACAAAGTGAGCAAAACTCATGTCGGCAGAATGGACATATAACTTTGAATCAATTGTTCGGATTTCCTAATTCTGCAATCTATTTATATTCTTTGTTTAGACATTTCAAAACACCTTGACCTCCTGATTAGTTACTAAACGTTCTTTGAGATTGATATTCCAAATATTTCCATCTTTGTTCTACTGGTATTCGAAGTTGTTTGATTTCACCATCAGATAATTAATAATCACACAAAGCACAGGTTAAAACTTCATTACTTTTCCTTTTATTTTCTGTTGAATCTGTGAAACAATTCTAGCAAAGTTTGTAACATCTTTGCAATCGAAAACAAAGACATCTTCATAGAAAAATCATTTCATACAAGCGTCACAATCACAAGTCGGAACTTCGTGTCGGAAAATCTCATCTGAAACAAGAAGAAACGAGAATACAATAGGAGAACAAATAAACATTCATCAAGATTAGCTAAGTCGTCGACGATATCATGTAGATTAGTTGATAAATTACGTTTTTTCCTTTCATTGAGAAAAATTTGAGTTTGGTGGATGATTATGGGATATTTCGTTCTTTGCAGAATAAAATAAAGGAATGCTTGTTCTCTTTGCGATGGTTGAGCGCTTCGACATGATTATGTATGATCATTCAATTCTCTCATACCAATTAAACAATGACAGTATCCATATGAAACACTCTCTCCGGAACAAGCGACAGTATGATCTTGAAAATCGTCCATTGTTTGCCTTTCGACATAAAAGGAACAAAGGAGACATTGTGGAAGTCGTGTAATTTTGACAAAAGATAAAAGAAGATCGATCATTTCTTTGTCTAATGATGAACAATAGACACCGTATCGGAATAATTCATAATCACGTACATTGAAACTATAAAGTGGAGGAATATTGGGTTGAAGATGTTCCTTCATGGCATTCTGTAGGCATTTGATACAGTAGATACATTTGGTTCGACATGGAATAGTATGACTGAATGATTATGATGAAACGACCGGTGCTGAGCATGTGAAACATGTTTGCTTTATTGTTATTCTCATCGATGCAGATGCACTGTTTGATTTCGAGTTTTTGTCAAGGCAGGAACTGACATGTCTCTCCAAATCAGCTATAGGAAATTCTTATGAGCAGAGAGGACATTCATCAATATTCTTCTTCTGTGTTGTTCTTCGTGGTAGTTGATCAGCGCAATTCTCGATATGATCTGTGAAGTCGTGAACATCGATTATTTACGATCAGTGCGGCCATTTGCTCACGTCTCGACTGACTTTTGCTCGGTGTGACGGTAGTTCATCCTCGCATTCAGCCAAATGATCTGCGAATTTGTTTTCATCGAGAATAGCTTGATAATATATGGACATGTTTTTATTTGTTTTCGAACCATCGGATATCGACTTGGTTTAGCATCGCATTGATCAATATAATTTTCGTATTCATTTTCATCGAACGTCGGCGAACAAGTTCGACATTTCTTTCTTTTCGTACTGAGCGTACGTATTGGAGATGATTGAAGATCACAAGTGTCCAAATATTCGTAATACTCATCTTCATCGATCATTTCTCCACACAGTTGACAGTCTTTCGTTTTCCTTACGACTTGCTGGACAAATCTAAAAATATTCACACTCATTCAATGAATCAAATATTCAGAAATTGTTGGCTAAAGATAGAAAACGAACATTGATTTGCTGTTTCCATAGAAAAAATCCTTTCTTTTCTACCAGCATCAGAAAGAATTTGCAATCGTTGAATGAGAATTTTCAAACGAGAATCAGATTTTCGAATGAGAGGAAAGAATTGCAATTGAATGTGGACATCGGGAAAAGATGTTTGTTCCATTTGGAGAAGTCAGGGAGAAGAACTTTGTTTCGTCGAATTCAAATCGATTGAACATCTTTTTAATCGAAAGAACATCAAGAATTTCAATGGATTTCCTATTGAAAAATCTTTATTCTACTCGCAATGAAATAGACATTCGTTGGAAACTTAATTATGCATCTGGCAGAATAATTCGACTGATCATTTCATCCATTGACCTAGATTCCTAGCGGATGAAAGAGAGAAAAAAAGTTGTTTTTGTTCGATTACAGTGAATTGGAAATTGTGGAAAGAAAATGAAGACGAATATTCTTTAGTTTCAATTGAAAATCAAAGTTCGGTAACTAGAAGAAATGAAAAAAATTGAAGCTATTCAAATAAATTCAATTGAATTGACATCTTTAAAAAGAAAATCTCTTTGATTTGGAATGAATAACGATGCTGTTGTTGCTGTTGTTTTGATTTGACTGAGAACTACTGTCAATGACGGAATTCTTTCTCTATGATCAAGAGATTTTCTCTTGGAAATGCCTTTATTACTAAAACCATTTCATTTATTTTTCATTCTTATTAAAAATATTCGATAATGTCGATGATTATCAGCTACCATCGGAGAATTCTTTTCTGGGATTTGTTCCCCTAGAAATTGTCGTTCATAGTCAGGAGGTTCGTCCATCAATGGCGCAGAATCAAACATCTCATATCGATTTGAGATGCTTGGAAAAAACTCATCTAACCACAATCTGTTGAAACGACGTGTCAGTCTTGATTTCCATGTGGTATTCTAATCGAATGCTAATGAATTGATTTGTCTGATCGACTGAAATTCGGTGCAATTTCAAACAAACTTGATCGGTCAGAAGTGTATTTCGTTTGATTCGACGAGGAAATTGAACATTTGTTCGTGTCGAAATAATCTTTATTTGTGAAATATTGAACAAACCTAGAGAAAGAGAAAATGATGCAACTAAGTGGGTAGAATGAAGCGTCATTCCAAATGAGAATGGATCGCCCACTTCCATAACAAATCTGTCCATTTCCAATTTTCAAGATGAGATTTCCTTGAATTTGTAATCTGGTTCGTTCAACAAAATCCGGTTCACTTCCTTCCAATTTATCTTTTTCTTTTAACATAAAACCCTCACATTCTACCAGTCTAATGCAGTTTTTCGTCGATGATCGACTCTCTCTCGAACTCGTCTCATTTTCTCAGAATAATGCTCTTTCAAATTTCAATTACCTACGATCAGAAGAAAACTAAGGAAAAAATTCGATCAAGTATTTGGCAGATTCTTCAGATTAAATCAAAGAATAGAACAAACAGTTGATTGATCTCAGAAATAATCGACTATCAAACAACATCTTTTTCATTTCCAATCATCAAAGACAGGACAAGGAAATCAAGCAAATATCAATGTCTCATTAAACTACCTTTTTACATTTTATTTCAATAAATATGAAAACATAGAAAATTGAAAAGATATACAAGATTTCTTATTGACATAAACAATTATTTTTTGCATTTTTTCTCTTCGTTGGTTGACTATTTTCTAAATACTCCTTGTAAATTCGTTCATAGACGTGTTTGACGACGCTGTCGAAGTTATTTAACGTTGCATAATTTTCATTTAAATGGTTCTTCACGATCAACTCGCATATGTCGACATGATCTAAATCAATTCAATCTTTCTAAGAACAAACATGTCTTTCAATGATTACCTCGTAACTGGTTTACGTAGAAATCAAACGATCGTGTTCGACTAATATAACCTCGTACTTTGGTTAATACTAAAGCTAATCAAACAAATAGTTGAACATTTCAAGTAGTTTTAGAAGATGAAGTCTTACTCGGTAAATCACAAAACATCAGACTGCCATATTCTTCGAATGAATCGACATCGCATGGATATGGTGCATAAAGTGGAGAAGTTAAAATATCGACTTGTAAGAACTTTTCGTGTTCAAATCGTGCACAAATACCACCACCCATTACTTTCGTGTAACCAACATCAACTAAGATCTAGAAGATTTGCAAAATTTGTTTTCTAATCGAAGAACAGTGAAGCATTTGAAAAAAGACATTTGATGAGGTTGCGTTACACTGTATACTCACATTAGCAGCACTTTCGAGATCATTTTCGTGAACGACGATGTCGATGTCTTTGGTATTACGTACAACATTGTGCTGGATCAAAGCAAAACCACCGATAATATAAAATGGGATTCTTTTCTCTTTGAATATCGGACAGAATCGTTGACAAGATTGAACTAATAATCCATCTTCGTCGTTGAAATGCATTGCGTTGACAAAAATGTCTAGAAATGTTAATGAAGTCATTGCCATTGAAGCAGAAGGAACGAAACGTTTATATAGCAATCGCTCAGTGAAATATATTCAATGTTCATCAGAGAAGAAAGATCGTCTGTGCAGTCTAATTGATAATGAATGTCAAAGGTCATAAGCACATGGAAAAAGAAATTAATTAGGCAACTCAACTGATGATGTATCAGTCATGTTGCACAATCGGTCTTCGACGTTTATTCACTTTTCATTGTATTCAGAACGTTAAAGAAAAGAATTAGTATCGTTAGTATTGAATGTGAATCAATCGTTGAAGTGATAACGAGATGGCGTTCCTTTCAGACCAAAAACAGATAGAACGAAATGAAACTGAATTATCCAATCGACTGACCGTTCCCATGTAAATAGACTAATAATGTTTCCTAATTTCAAGTGAATTCTTCGGTCTGTTTTTGACCTTCGATTACTATTATTTTTTATAGTTAGTCATTATCATTTCTTATTAATATTTCTAGAGTAAGAAATCGATTGTCCTACTAGTATTTGTATGGAAGATAATTTCTGTTTTAATTGTGTGAAGAAATATATTCAAATAATCAGAATGTAATCTTGGTCAATGGAATTGTACTTGCCGCTTCATGGATATTGGTTTGAAAAAAAAACAAATTTGATTAGCAGAGATCAATGAATTCTGTTGGTTTGTGTTATGAATAAGCTCTCGTTTTTCGTTTCTAAGTCACTGACAAGAGTTCTCTTTCCGAACGATTTCCCAAAACAAATAGACTGATCATATCTATTCCTCTCTGGTTTTGGATTATTTTTTCATTTCATTTCTTGAATAATTGAACCATATCCACAACAAGCAACAGACGTCATTGAATATCGTTTTTAATCAAGACAAAAATAGATAGAAAATGCAGATGATCAAGCGATTACTACGAATGATCTTTTTTCCTTCTATTCTTTCAATAGAATTTCTAATCCCTCAATCCGATTGAGTCAATCGGTAACAAAAAAGATGCAGAAAGCAGTCAAAAGTCTTTGATATTCCAATGAAGATAATTAAATCTTTTCATGGGTAATTTTGATGTAATCGAGAATGAAATCATCTTAAAATCTTTTGGTAGGAACAAGTTTTGCTTTTATTTCCGAATCAGACCAAGTATCAGGACTGCTTTTATGATTATTTGTTCCATAGGTATTGAAATGACAGATGGAATATTGATTGTTTGTTTTTCTTTATTTAGACCAAATAAGTTAATTTTGTATTCTAGAACATACGCACCATCAATAGATAGAGAAAATGATGTTTGTGTATAGTGAACGTGTCATTTTAACTTCAAGCGGATGATGAAGAGTTCTATCGTCTCTGGTTCACAACCCCATTCGATTGGTGTTGGTGATTTGAACAATGATCATCAAACAGATATTGTTAACGATAGTACGAATAATGTGGAGATTCATCTTGGATATGACAATGGAACGTTAACAAGTCAAGAGATTTCTTCAACTCTTTCGAATTCGCATTCTTTATATATTGCGGTCGGAGATTTGAATAATGATCATCTTTTAGATCTTGTGGTTAGCAACAATGTTAGTGAAAACGTTGCAATCTTTCTTGATCATAGGAGTGAAACTTTTTAATCATCAATTATTTTATCCTATTGGTGACACTTCTCATTCAGAATACATTACAATACGTAATCTGAACCAAGACAATAAACTAGATCGTGTCATTATGGATTCAATCAAAGATCAAATAGATATTCTTCTATATAGTTATAGAAATGGAAGTTTTGCGCTCGTAAGAATATATTACTGCAGAGTTTGTGAATGAAATATTCTGTTCGACTGATTTTACTTCTAAACCATCAAGAATCTTGCGAACAGATTTTTTTAAATCGGTCAATGTGTGTAGTATAAATAATAGGGAATCGCAGTTGGACACTCTAGTGTTTCTTATTTTTTCACCAAGAGTAAGGGAAAAAGCCAAGTCACAAGTTTTGATGAAAGAATTGAACAGTCGAATAATAATTATTTGTTTTTTTATGAGATTTGATTTGAATAAATGTTGATGATGATTGTCTTGAGAAGAGATGAATATGTTCATCTATCTATCAGATCAATGAAATAATTGAGAAAACTCTTGATAAACGTTGATCGAAGTTCTAGTATTATGATTATTATTTTTTTATTGTTTGAGATCTTTCGTCGAAAAGTTTCTTTTGTTGATTGAAATCAAAGATTGGATTTTTTTTATTTTGATCAAACAAAGTGAAAAAAGAAATTGTTATTCGAAAAGTGAATGAAGAGAGAAATCTGTTGAACATGATCGTTGAGAGTGATATCATTCTTTGAAGAAATAAATGAAAATGTCAAAGATTTATTCTAGATGAATGATGATTATCGAATCACTTGTAGAAACGATGTTCAATCAATGATTTCTGAGTAAACAAACTTTGAGAATTGAAAAAGTGATATCTTTTGAAATCGATCAAATCGAATTTCTTTTCATTTTCCAACATCAAATCATCAAACTTGAACCTCATTGACTCACCGGTCTTGAAATGAAGTAAATCATCTTCAAGATTTTTCCAATCGCATACTCCTTTTTTCAGTTGTTTCAATCGTTTTTTTTTCAAATCTGTCAATACCCAATCTCATAAACTCCAACAGAAATGTCATTCAATTCGTTTTATTCATGATGAAGATCTTATCGGACAGAGCATTTACTGGTTGTTGTGGTTCGAATGAATACTGATCAAAATCGTCAAACAGAAGATTTCGTTCATCATTATCATTCCAATGAAACACGGAGACAAATTCGACGATTGATTGTTCATCGATATGAACTTGATTATTCTCTGCAATGAATGTCAAAAGAATGAACTTTTGTAGATATCGAAGTATCTGTGGTGTGCTGGAATTCTATCGAAACAATGAATTGATCTATTCTCTATTCGATAAGAAAATCTCAGCATAAAGCGATGGAGAAGATCGAATAGTAAATTGGTCTTCTCTATGTTATTCTTTTCAATCAATCGCAGTTCGTTAGGTTGAACACTCCATCCGAGCAGATTCTAGCGGTGAAAGTGATTCATCCAAATCTGAAATGAATAATAATACTTTCTTACAAAAAGGTACTGCCAATGAATATTCTACTCGTTTAAAATAATTCTATTTCAATTGTTCTTTGACCCAAACATTATATCATTGAAAAACAACTTTTATTAGCCATCATTCCTACTGAAAGCAATGAAATTGATAGTCTAGATGTTTTCTTTCTCAATACGACGGATGCTTTAACCTGTTTATTAGATATTTGAACACATCAAAAAAACGCCGAACAATTTCTTACAATCTGATCATATTATTGAAATGATGAGATTGATTTCGTGTTTAGCATCAAATAATCAACAGATTTCATTTGATGTGAATTTAAAAAATAGATTTTATTCTATTCATAAGACATTTAAACAAGAAAATGTAAGAAATCAAATCGAAATGTTCGACACAATTGAAGACAAATTAGAAGATTTTCTTTTGTTCATTATTTGTTTTTGACGCGTTATCAAAAAATTCTTCGAATTGAAAATCGGTAAAATTCATTAAGTGATAATTCAACAGATAAGTCTTTCGGTTATTCAGAACATCTCCAGCTATCATCTCTTTTCTCACTCTAAACGCACTATCACTTGTGAACTGTCTGTGTCTATATTTAACATATTTTCTCTGAAAAACGATAAAACAGCATACAATAACCACTTTTTATCAGTCATCGACTAGCATCCATCTTCTTCTCCTCTTCTCTTTTTTTCAACAAAACGTGCTCTTCTACAAGTTGGCATCGTCTATGACGATAACTTATCGCATTCTTTTGTAAATCTTCCGACTTTCAATACTTGCCCATCTTTCTTTCTTTGATGAAATCTTTGACAAGAGTCATGTATCGGTCGGTGAGTTTTGTCCGTATTGCTCTGCAAGAGATGAGGTTGTCTTAGCTTCTCACTACTTCTACATCAAGTATGTTATGACATCTGTATTTCAAGATATCTCTACTAGTCACGACATCTATATCGAACTATTTCATCAATTTTTTTCGCTTTGTTTCGATTTTATTTTCCACCTTTTTCTCTCACTTCATTGCTATATTCTGCAAATATTGACCGAGAGATAGACGCGATTGATCGATTTGCAAAGCAAACCATTAGTGCTATGTATGGCTATCGATCGAGAATAATCGTTCGGACACGCATGCATGCACGCACATGTTGATAATTTGTGGTGAACAGGAAAGATAAAGCTTAGTAATATTTCCTGACGATGTCGTTTTAAAAAGCCTGCTGTCATTGTAACAATTATTCAAAAGAAAGGACGGATCCTACAGGTGGACTGCAACTAATACTATTCTTCATCTTTTTTCTTTCAGACTTCTACGAGTAATTTTAACGTACTTCACTGAACATAACAACGACAACAGATACTTATGCCGAATCACCGTTTCGTAAGCAATATTCTTCCAAAGACTCAAGAAGCCAGTAACAATCCAGCATTCGATTATGAGCATATGCCCGTGCTGACTCTGGGAGAAACCGTAAGAAAGATACTCCATCTCGTTCCTGGTGTCCTACATTATGTATCGACAGCCAAGGAAAAGTGCAATCGAGATTCAACTTTGTTGACATGGGATGAATCGGCAGCCATATATTTCTACACAATGCCAAAAGACCTGTCCTGTTGTAACTTCAATGTCGCACTTCGAGATGCAAACCAACATATGCTGATTCCATGACTCCCATACTTAAAACTTCTGATAACCGCTCTCGAAAAATTACCGTCAACTAAGGCAACCATTTGGCGAGGAGTTGTTTATGATGCGCGTTTAAACTTCGTTGACAATGATGTATACACTTGGTGGGGTATAACCTCCTGTTCGATGAGCACTAATATCGTTGAGAATTATTTGGGTGAAAGTGGTACTTTATTCGCTATTAAGACAGATCACGGTAAAGATGTTTCCATGTTCTCAGCAGTTCCAGCAGAAGAAGAAATCATTCTTATGCCTGGTACTAGCGTGCGTGCTAAATCACGATCGCTCAATTTCATTGATCGTCTTTTCGTTATTCACTTGGAAGAAATCAATTTACAAAAGTAAGTTCATAGTAGAGAAAACAGAAGTCTACTAACAATGCACTATGGTCAAATCTGAGCTATGAATATTTTATAAGGTTCTATTATACATTATCTAACGATTTTTATAGTCTATACACAACAGTATCGAAACAATTCTGTGGTTATCCATAGTATAGAATGTTGCAATAAGAAATGATGGATGTAATTGAGCAATGAAATCGCTGAACTCTCACCTCTCTTCGAACTGTAAGTGTATAGATGCGATGTCACCCTTCAAGGGGAAGCAACTCTAGTAGTGCATTTTGACAGATACTAATCCTCGCATATCAGGGGTCAAATCAATTCTATAGAGTCGCAAATCCTAATTTTGCCGCAAAAAAAAACTT
>Ga0116226_10005733_pt1 | contig 11099 bp, 13 predicted proteins | sample S1TSphfallax_FD_89692 | JGI IMG/M metagenome (GOLD analysis project Ga0116226, IMG submission 89692) | Host-associated microbial communities from peat moss isolated from Minnesota, USA - S1T2_Fa - Sphagnum fallax MG | ecosystem: Host-associated > Plants > Peat moss > Unclassified | place: USA... | reverse complement strand
GTGATGGGATCGAGCATGTGCTGATCAACGATGTGATCGCGTGCCATGAGGTGGGCGAGGAGGCGTCGGATCAGGCGCGGGAGGCCTGCCTGGATCGGTTGGCGCTGTCGGCGAAGACGAAAGTACCGCTGATGAAGTAAGGAAGGAAGGCGAGGGGCTTTGCCCCCTCGACCCCCACTGGGGTAACACCCCAGACCCCGTCCATGGGTCTGGGACACTGTCATATGACTCCCAACTTCTCCACCTCTTCCCGCACAAGCTGCTTCAGCCGCCGCTCCAGCGCGATGAACTCGGGCGCCGTCCTTTCGCGTGGATACGCCATACCCACATCCACGACTTCCTTGATCCCGCCTGGCCGCGTCGACATCACCACGATCCGGTCCGCCAGAAAAATCGACTCCGAGATGCTGTGCGTGACGAAGACCACGGTCTTGCGGTCGTTCTCCCAGATACGCAGCATTTCCTCCTGCAGGATTTCCCGTGTCTGCGCATCGAGTGCGCCGAACGGTTCGTCCATCAGCAGCACCGACGGCTGATTGGCCAACGCGCGGGCGATCGCCACGCGCTGCTTCATCCCGCCGGACAGCTCGCTGGGAAATTTCTCCCCGTGCCCGGCAAGACCCACCAGGGCCAGATAGCGTTCCGCCGTCGCGCGCCGCTCGGCCCGCCCCATCCGCCGGATCATCGGCCCGAACGCCACGTTCTCGATCGCCGTGCGCCACGGAAACAGTGCGTATTCCTGGAACACCACGCCCCGATCGGCGCCGGCGCCGGTGACGCGCCGCCCATCCACCAGCACCTCGCCCGTCGTTGGCATGACGAAGCCGGCAATCATCCCGAGCAACGTGGATTTGCCGCAGCCCGAGGGCCCGAGCAGGCACGTAAAACTGTTTTCCGCCAACGCGAGATCGACATCGCCGAGGGCCAGCGTCTCCGGCGTGAAACGCTTGGAGACGCCGGTGATACGTATCTTCATCGCGTGGTCTTCCGCCAGCGCAGCAATCGCGCCTCCAGCCGGCGCAGCAGCGTGTTGAACACGAAGCCGATGATGCCGATCACCGCGGCGCCGAGCAGCATCTGCGACACCAGGAAGAAGGTGCGCGCGTCGTTGATCAAATAGCCGAGTCCGCTATCGGCCGCGATGAACTCCGCCGCCACGATCACGAAGAAAGACAAGGCGAAGGCCAGGCGAAGGCCGGTGATGATCCCCGGCATCGCCGCCGGCAGGATGACGTAGCGGAACAGCTCCGTGCGTGACGCGCCAAGGCTGGCGGCGGCGCGCAGCAGCAGCGGATCGACGAAGCGCATCGCCTCGAACGTGGTGGTGAAGACCGGGAAGAACGCGGCGTAGGCGATGAACGCGATCTTCGAGCCTTCGCCGATGCCGAACCACAGAACCATCATCGGCAGGAAGGCGAGCGGCGGGATCGGGCGCAGCAATTCGATCATCGGCTCGAACAGTTGTTCCAACAGGCGGGAGCGTGCGACCAAAGTGCCCAGGATCACGCCGGCGATGGCGGCGATCAGGAATCCCTGCACCACGCGCGAAAGGCTCGCCAGGATATCGGCCTGCAACTCGCCGGTGCGGGTGAGTTCGATTCCGCTTTGCAGCACCTCCCACGGCGTCGGCAGCAGCACCGGATTGAACCAGTGGAAGACATGCCCATTCAGCAGACTGACGCTGTACCAGAGGACAAAGAACAGAACGACGGACAGCGATCGCAGCAGACTCCCACGCAGTTTTTCGTTCATCACGCGGACAAACCGCGGTAACCGCGGCCCTCAGGCCTTGGGTTTCCAGGTGACCAAGGCGGGGTCGAACGACTGCAGGATTTTCGGGGCAAAAGCCTGCTCGGGCGTGATCGCCTCCGGGATGCGCTTGACCGAAAGCGCCCATTGCGACTGGAACGAAAGGCTGGTGGCCAGCGAGTCGGAAATGCCGAGCCCGTACTTGTTCTCCTGCGTCATCACGTCGAGCGCGTCCGCATCGATCTTCAAGACCGCTGTCAGCGCCTCGATCGCCTGCTTGCGGTCGCTGATCAGCATGGTGTTCGCCCGACCCAGGCAACCGATCAGCGCCTTCAGCGTGTTCGGCTTGTTGTCGATCCAGTCCTGGCTCGCGAGGAGCACCGAGTGGTTGTATTGCAGCCGGTCGGCGAACGGCAGTTGCTGCTCGGTTCCGGTCACGAACAGCGAGGTGCCGGTGGCGTAGCGTGACCCGCCGAGCTTGACCAGGCGGTACAGGTTCGGCTCCCAGCCGAGCAGTCCCTGCACGTCACCCTTCGAGGCGGCGACGATGCCGTCGGAGGGCTGCATGTTGACCATGGTTACCTTGGCCATGTCGAAATCGTACATCTTCGCCAGCTTGGCCAGCAGCAGCACCTGCGAGTTGCCCTGGGTATAGGCCAGCTTTTTGCCCTCGAGCTCCTTCGGACTGGCGAGCTTCACGCCGGGGCTGAGCACGAAGCCCTGCGTCTCGGCGATGTCGGCGAGCGCGGTGATGGTGCGGACCGGCAGTTTCTGCCCTGCGAACACCACCTGCGTGAAGATGCCGCCGACGCCGACATTCATGCCCGAGGCCATGGTGGTCAGCGTGTCGGCCGCGGACTGGTTCCAGTGCACGGTGACGTCGAGCCCGGCATCCTTGTAATAGCCATGATACTGCGCGATCGCGAGCTGTGCCCCGAGATTGGGGTCGCGCACGCCGGCGATCTCGATGGTCCTGGTCTCGACCGCGTCGGCGGCGCGGGCGGCCAGCGCGGGCATCGCCAGGGCGGCGCCCAGAAGGGTGCGGCGGTTGAGCATCGGGACAGGTCTCCGTTCGGTCATCTCGGGTCTGCGGCAGGTCCTGCAAGCGGCACGCCACCCTGCTCAGCATGGGGCGGATGATGGGCGATCCAGTGGCGGGCGATGTCGATCCGGCGGCAGACCCAGACGCCGTCCTGCCCCGCCACGTAGCGCAGGAAGTCACGCAGCGCCTCGGCCCGGCCGGGCCGCCCGGCGATGCGCATATGCAGCCCGACCGACATCATCGCGCCGCCCTCCCGCAGCAGGCAGTCGAAGCTGTCCTTGAGGTAGCGGTAGAAATCCGCACCGCTGCCGAAGCCCGCGGGATTGGCGAATTTCGAGTCGTTGACGTCGTTGGTATACGGAATGACGAGATGCGGGCGACCCTGGCTGTGGTCCCAGAACGGCAGTTCGTCGTTATAGGCGTCGCTGTCATAGAGGAACCCGCCCTCTTCCATGACCAGGCGCCTTGTGTTCACGCTCGGGCCGGTGCGGCAGTACCAGCCGAGCGGGCGCTGCCGCGTGGTCGCCTGCAGGGAGGCGATGGCGCGCCTTATATGCTCGCGCTCCTCCGCCTCGCTCAGCAGCCAGTGCTTCACCCAGCGCCAGCCATGGCAGCAGATATCGTGCCCGGCGTCGACGATGGCCTGGGCGGCGGCCGGATTGCGCTCCAAGGCGAGGGCGCAGCCGAACACGGTGAGCGGGAAGCCGGCCTCCTCGAACAGCCGCATCAGCCGCCAGAACCCGACGCGGCTGCCGAACTCGTAGACGGATTCCGCGGTGAGGTCGCGCGTGCCGGCCTGCACCGCCGGCGTACCCTCCAGCAGCGAGGTTTCGGATGCGCCGTCGCCATCCGGGATGGAGTATTCCGACCCCTCCTCGTAATTCATGACGAAATTGAGCGCGAGGCGGGCACCGCCGGGCCATCTCGGGTCCGGCCGTTGCGCCCCATAGCCGACGAGGTCACGCGGATAGGGCGCCCGGGTACTGCTCATGCGCGATTGCGCTATACTATCGCCCGGCGAGCGACAAGGGGCCGCTCACATGTTGGCCTGGAGAGACGAGACATGCCGCCGAAGCGATCGCTCGACCTGTTCCCCCTGCTGACCTTGGTGGGGATCGTTCTGGTCTGCCTGCTGGGCTACTGGGCTTTTCCGCGTGTCCAGGCCTGGGTCGCCTACCAGGACTGCACAGGCACCGGGCGCACCGATTGCGCCGGTCGGGCGCCCTGACCATCAGGCCAGGGCGCAGCCGTTCAGAAACGGCCCATCAGCATGAGGATCAGGCAGACGACGAGAACCATCCCGAGCAGCCCACCACCACTGTAAAAGGCGGGACCGCCCCAGCCGGTGCGAAAACCATAGCCGCCGCCACCCGCGACAAAAAGCAGCAGCACGAGCAGGATGATGAGCATGGATCGGTTCCTTTCAGCTCGCCGGGACGGCTTTGATGCTCGGCGCCGCAGTGACTGTGAGCGAGGTGGCCTGGGCGAGGATCGTCTGCGCCAGGCTCTCGACCGCCGGGGCGTCGGCCGTCGCGTCGGCGAGCAGCGTCTGTGCCTGGGCGACCAGCGGATCGACCACCGCGGTGATCCCCATGACATCAGGCGCGATCGTGGGATTGGCGATTTCGGCCACCAGAGCGAGGCCCTTGCCGATCTGGTAGACGCTGACGGCCTTGGTCAGATCCGCCTGCGCCGTGGCAAGCGACAGGGTGACGGTGCTGTCCACAGCTTCGGTCTGGCTGGCCGAGCAGCCGGCCAGCAGGCACGCCGCGGCGAAGGCGGGGATGAGACGCATGAAAAATCTCCGGGATAGTGTTTGTGCCGAAGGCTCAGGCGGCCGGAGCTGCGGTCTGCACGACGGACTGCACCGGTGCCGGCGGCGTAGCCGGCGATGCGGCGGCGGCGGTCATGGCGGCCGGCAGAGCCCGCCGCAGCGCTTCCGTGATCGTCTGCGCGTTCTTCGGGTCGTCGATATTGGCCGACAGACCGATGTCGTGGAGGGCTGCCGGGAACTTGGCGACCGCGTAGGTCAGGGCGGAGGCCACGACGGCATTCTTCACATCCGGGTGGTCCCAGCCTTTGGCCTTGATCTGCGTATCGGCGGCCGTCACCCCGTAGGACAGCGACTTGGCCAAGGCATCATCGAAGGCCGCAATCTGGCCGGCGGAGATCTGAAGGTTGAAGCGCTTTGCCAGCGCCTGCAGTGCGATACCGCCGAAAATGGTGATGGCGACCGCGCATAGTCCCAGCACCGCCTGGACGACGGAAGTCAGGTCAACGTTCATTGGGTGTCCCGATCAGGAAGTGGTGTGTCGCGAACGGGAAGGCTTTACTTGGCGCGACTGACTGCCCGCTCGTGACCGACGCAAAATAGTTCGGCGCTACTTACCGGCACAAGGAAAATTTTCCTTGAGGGAGGCGTGACAGGGTTCGAGCACCGCGGCGATCCACCCAACGCATCCAATGAGCAGGCAAGCAAGCGCCTTCTTTTTTGAAAAAAAGAAGCAAAAAACTTTTGTTCTCAAGTTTATTTTGAGACAGTACATCTTACAAAAGTAAAAGTTTTTTGCTTCTTTTTTTCAAAAAAGAAGGCCTTGCTTCCTTTATGGTATGGCATTGACGCATAGTATGGCATTGCCATATCATGCTGCACATGCAGTCGGTAGCCGAGACCTCGATCTTCACACGCCGCGCGGATGCACTGCTCAGCCGCGAGGATCGGCTCACCCTGATCGCGACGCTGGCAGCCAACCCACAGGTCGGTGACCTGGTGCCGGGCCTCGGCGGCATTCGCAAGCTGAGGTTTGCTCCGGCAGGACATAGCAAGCGCGGCGCTTTCCGGGTCGTCCACTATTTTGCAGGTGAGAACATGCCGGTGCTGGCGCTCCTGATCTACGCCAAGAACGAGCAGGACAACATCGACGCCGACCAACGCCGCGTGCTGCTGGCCATCATCGCCGCGCACAAGGCAGAGCGACGGGCCAGAAAGGGGAAGACAGGATGACGAAGACGAATGTCGGAAGCGCGATCGGCGACGAGCTGATCGCCTCGCTGAAGGAAGGGATGGAGATTCTTGCTGGACGCCAGGCGCCAAGCCGACTCTACCCGGCGCCGGCCAAGGTCGACGTGCGCGCGATCCGCGACAAACTCGGCCTGAGCCAGCCTGCGTTCGCGCGCCGCTTTGGTTTCAGCGTTGGCGCCGTGCGCGAGTGGGAGCATGGTCGGCGGCAGCCAGAGGCTGCGGCGCGGGTGCTGCTGCTGGTGATCGATCGGAATCCAGATGTGGTCGACGAGGCGCTTGCGGCCGCAAATCCGCAGGCGGCTTGAGTCTTGATGCGCGGCCCACAAAACGCCGTCACTCGCCACCGGCTCCCCACCGCGCCGCTGCCCGTCAGGGCGCCGTGGTAAGTCGGCGGGATCGCATCCGTAACCCTCGCCTTGCCCCTTTTAGCGCGCTGCTGCAGTCCGCGCAGCGTCGAGACAGTGAACTGACATAGCAAGGCCAAGACTTGCTTGCCTTGCGGTACGCTTGCCGCACCTGCGTCATATCTCCAAGCCTATGGTGCTGCTGCAGAGAGTCGAACTCTGGACCTCTCCCTTACCAAGGGAGTGCTCTACCACTGAGCTACAGCAGCCTAGGCGCGGAAAGTGCGGCGGTTCCTAGCCTTTTGCTGGGCCGCGTGCAACCCGCACGGCGGTTTGCTATACCCATTCATATAACAATCTGCTATATAAGCTGTGAAGAACGTCATCTACACTCGCCTAGTCCTTAGAGACCTCCGCCGACACGGCAATGTCTCCAGCCGAATTTTCGATGCCGTAGCTGGTTATGCGGCTGACCAAACGGCCCATGCCAACAACGTCAAACAAATGGCCGGTTCCCCTTCCAAGCGTCTGCGGGTCGGAGACTTCCGGGTCATCTTTGAAGAAACCGACACCACCATAACAGTTACAAAGGTCGGCCCACGCGGTAGCGTCTATGACTAAAGGAGTCGAAGATGGATATTGAGACCATCCTCCAGGACGGCCACGAGCGGGTCGTCATGGACAGGCAGACTTACGAGGACCTCGTTGACGCTCGCGACCACGCAATCGCCATGCGGGGCGTCGCGAACGGCGAGCCGACGTTTACAGAAGCGGAGGCGCAAGACTACGTCTCAGCCGCTACCCCACTCGCGTTCTGGCGCAAGCGCTCCGGCCGCACCCAAGCCGACGTGGCGGCGGAGGCCGGGATCACACAACCATTCCTGGCACAAATGGAGTCCGGAAAGCGGGACGGAACGATCGGGGTTCTGTCCAGGATCGCGCGCTCGCTAGGGGTGACGATTGACGATCTGATTGGGGATTAGACGCAGCCGGAAAGACTGCCGGTAAGACGGGCCATCTGCCCGGATCGTGCGACCAGGGTGGACACGGGAAGGGCGATCATCGACGATGCCGCCCAAGGCAGCCCGAATGGGCGCCTTCGGTCACGTCACCGCGGCGCCGTATCAGCGCGCCCGGCCTTCGATGTCCCGAATCGTCCAGCCCGGAGGAACCCATGAGCCTTTCGCAAAAGCTCGCAGCCCTTGCCGACGCCGGCAAACCCATACGCGTCGGCGTCATCGGCGCCGGCAAGTTCGGGTCGATGTTCCTCTCGCAGGGACCGCGCACCCCCGGCATGCACGTCATGGGCATCGCCGACCTCGACGTAAAACGGGCCCACGCGGCCGTCGCTCGCGTCGGCTGGCCGGCCGAGCGAGCCTCCGCGCCCTCGTTCGCGCGGGCGATGCGGGACGGGACAACCTTCATCACCGACGATTCCGAGGCCCTGATCGCCGCCGACGGGATGGACGTGATCGTCGAGGCGACCGGCAACCCGGCGGCCGGCATCCGCCACGCCTTGCTGTGCTGCAAGCACAAGCGGCACATCGTGATGGTCAACGTGGAAGCCGATGCCCTGGCCGGGCCGCTGATCGCCAAGCGCGCGGAAGAGGCCGGGATCATCTATTCCTTCGCCTATGGCGACCAGCCGGCCCTGATCGCCGAGATCGTCGACTGGGCCCGCACCGCCGGGTTCGAGGTGATCTGCGCCGGCAAAGGCACGAAATATCTGCCGATCTACCACGCCTCCACCCCGGAGACCGTCTGGGGCCATTACGGCTTCAGCGAGGAACAGGTGGCCGGCGGCGACTTCAACGCCCAGATGTTCAACTCCTTCCTCGACGGCACCAAATCCGCGCTCGAAATGGCGGCGGTCGCCAATGCGGCGGGGCTTGAACCCGCATCGGATGGCCTGGCCTTCCCGCCCTGCGGCGTGGATGACCTGCCGGAACTGCTGCGCCCGCGCCAGGATGGCGGCATACTGCCGCATAAGGGCACGGTGGAGGTTGTCTCCTCGCTCGAGCGCGACGGCCGCCCGGTGTTCCGTGATCTCCGCTGGGGCGTCTACGCGACGTTCGAGGCGCCTTCGGAATATGTGCGCCAGTGTTTCGCCCAGTATGGCCTCAAGACCGACAGCTCCGGCCGCTACAGCGCGATGTACAAGCCCTATCACCTGATCGGCCTGGAACTCGGCGTCTCGATTGCCAGTATCATGCTGCGTGGCGAAGCGACCGGCACCACGCGCGGCTTCCAGGGCGACGTGGTGGCGACCGCCAAGCGCGACCTGCAGCCCGGCGAGCGGCTGGACGGCGAAGGCGGCTACATGGTCTACGGCAAGCTGATGCCGGCCCAGGCCTCGCTCGCCGCGGGCGGCCTGCCGATCGGCCTGGCCCACAACCTGGTCCTGTCCCGCCCGGTGCCGCGCGGCCATCCCGTCTGCTGGGCCGACGTCAAGTTCGACGAAGCAAACCCCGCCATCCGCTTCCGCCGCGAAATGGAAGCGATGTTCCGCGACGCGGGTATGTACCGACGCGCCAGCTAATAGATAAAAAGTTTTTTGCTTCTTTTTTTCAAAAAAGAAGACGCTTACTTGCTTGCTGCCTGCGTAAGAAAGGCCTTCTTTTTTGAAAAAAAGAAGCAAAAAACTTTTACACATAAGGGATACGTCATGTCGGTCGATCGTCGATTGGTAATTACGGGTGGGCTGGCGGCTGCGGCGGGGCTCGCCGCGCGGCCGGCACGCGCAGCAGAGTTCAGCTTCAAGATGGGCGTCGACTGGCCGGCGGACCATCCGGGGTCCGTCGAAGGCAAGGCCGGATGCGACCAGATACGCAGCGAGACCGGCGGCAAAGTGGACATCCAGTTCTTTCCGAACAATCAGCTCGGCAGCGATACCGACATGCTGTCCCAGCTCCGGTCCGGGGCGATCGAGTTCCTGCTGCTCGGGACCGGCATCCTCTCCACCTTCCTGAGTGTCGCCGCCATCAACAATGTCGGCTTTGCGTTCGCCGATTACGGCCAGGTCTGGAAGGCGATGGACGGCGAACTGGGCGCCTATGTGCGCGAACAGCTGACCAAATCCGGCCTCGTGGTCATGGACCGGATCTGGGATAACGGGTTCCGTCAGATGTCGACCAGCGGAAAGCTGATCAATTCCATCACCGATGTGCAGGGCCTGAAGATACGGGTGCCGATGTCGTCGATCTACACCTCGATGTGGACGGCACTCGGCGCGGCGCCGGCCGGTCTGAACGTCAACGAGCTTTACTCCGCGCTGCAGACCAAGGTGTTCGACGCGCAGGAAAATCCCCTGCCGAACATCCAGTTCTTCAAGTTCTACGAGGTGCAGAAGACCTGCGCCCTGACCAACCACATGTGGGAGGGGTTTTGGCTGCTGGCGAACCGGCGGGTCTGGGCCGGGCTGCCAGGCGAGGTGCAAAAGACCATCAGCGGCGCGATGAACGCCGCCGCCTTGCGCCAGCGCGTCTCGATGGCCGAGTTCTCCAACACGATGGGCGCGCAGCTGAAGCAGGAAGGGATGACCTTCACCTCGCCGGACAAGGCGCAGTTCCGCGAGAAGCTGGCCAAATCCGGTTTCTACGGCCAGTGGCGCAAGCAGTTCGGCGAGGACGCCTGGACCCGGCTCGAAGCTTTCTCAGGCCCGCTGGCCTGAGGGGCGCGCAGCCATGCAGATCGAGTTCGCGGAGACGCCGCTTCGGGCCCCCGTCCGCCCGCATCGCATCACCTTGCTCCGGCGGTTCGATCGCGGGCTCGCCATGTCGGTCGAGGCCATCGCCGCCGCGCTGGTGGTGGCGGAGATCGCGGTGCTCGGCAGCGGTGTGGTGAGCCGCTACGTGTTTCACCGCCCGCTGGTGTGGTCGGACGAGACGGCGTCGATGCTGTTCATCTGGCTCGCGATGTTCGGGGCCGTGATCGCCCTGCGCCGGGCCGAGCACATGCGGATGACCGCGGTCGTCGCCATTTGCCGCCCCGCGGTCGCTACGGCGCTGCAGGTGGTGGCGGTGGTCGCCGGCCTCGGCTTCGTGCTGATGATGCTGCAACCGGCCTATGATTTCGCCAGCGACGAGGCCTTCGTGGAGATGCCGTCTCTGGGCATTTCCGGCGGCTGGCGTGCGGCCGCGCTGCCGGCCGGGTTCGCCCTGATGCTCGTCACCTCCGTGCTGCGGCTGGTGGAGCTTGGCGGGTGGCGGATCATACTCGGGGCACTGGTTGGCGGCCTGACCGTGATCGGCGGGCTCATGCTCGCCGCACCGGTCATTCACACGCTTGGCAACTACAATCTCGTGCTGTTCTTCGTGCTGGGCGTCGGGATGTTCGTCTTTTCCGGGGTGCCGATCGCCTTCGCCTTCGGCCTGTCCACCTTCGCCTATATCGCGCTCGCCACCCATGCGCCGGTTTCGGTGGTGGTCGGTCGGATGGACGAGGGGATGAGCCACATGATCCTGCTCGCCATCCCGCTTTTCGTCTTTCTCGGCCTGCTGATCGAGATGACGGGCATGGCGCGGGCCATGGTGGGTTTCCTGGCCGCATTGCTCGGCCATGTGCGCGGCGGCCTGCATTATGTTCTGGTCGGCGCGATGTACCTGGTCTCCGGCATTTCCGGCTCCAAGGCGGCGGACATGGCGGCGGTGGCGCCCGTGCTGTTCCCGGAGATGAAGAAGCGCGGATTGAACGAGGGCGAGATGGTATCGCTGCTGGCGGCATCCGGCGCGATGGCAGAGACGATTCCGCCATCACTAGTGCTGATCGCGATCGCATCGGTGACGGGTGTTTCGATCGCGGCCTTGTTCACCGGCGGTTTGCTGCCTGGCGTCGTGCTCGCCGTAGCGCTGGCCATCGTCGCCCGGCAGCGCACCAAATCCGATGAGCGTGGTGTGGTCGCCCGGGCTTCGATGAAGACGGTCGGGTGGACTTTCCTGATCGG
>Ga0116226_10005732_pt1 | contig 11099 bp, 3 predicted proteins | sample S1TSphfallax_FD_89692 | JGI IMG/M metagenome (GOLD analysis project Ga0116226, IMG submission 89692) | Host-associated microbial communities from peat moss isolated from Minnesota, USA - S1T2_Fa - Sphagnum fallax MG | ecosystem: Host-associated > Plants > Peat moss > Unclassified | place: USA... | reverse complement strand
CAATATGCAAGCTTACCTACCTACCCACTTGAAATGACCTACTTGCACCTATTTCTTTATTCATCACTAAATGGATGTTATGAAAGTATTGCACATGGTGAAAGCACATTACAATGGTCAAAAAGCATTGTTACAAATATTGTTTTCAAACTATGCAACTTTCAACTTCCACCAAATCAATATTAAAAGAGATTTTCATAAATTATACTTAAAATAAGGTAGTTCAATTGTCAAATAGTGAAATTGTCAAAGGAAATTTACATTTCTAAATTAATATTAAATGATTGAAAAGTATATTTTTCAGAAAATAGATGTTGTCATTATATACTACAAATACAAATATACTTTTAAAATTATTCAAATAATTGCAAAACTTGATGAAATATTTTATCATATATTGAATATGAATTGATCATACCATTTCAATTACAATTAAAAAGTTTGACTTATGTGATTTCACAAAAAAAACATCTAGACAAGTCTTTCATTCTAACAACCATAAGTGTGTTGAAAAACAAGTTGTTGAAATTTTATTTTCATTTCAAAAATGACAATAATTATGTTGGAAGCATTTGTATCAAAATCCAATGTATATGTAATGTTAGATGAATTTTTTTTTTTTAAATACCCCCAAAACAATACAAAACATACCAAAGAAAAAGACATTTTCTCACTTTAAATTGCCCCCTCGTTATGTACTTTCACCCCACCAAAAAAAAATGTTTATGTCCTCCCACCATTAGAAGAAATCTTCAAATATATTACTAATTTATGATTAATATTTTAATCATAAAAGACAAAAAGATTAATACCTCTGAAATCATTACAAACAAATTGTTTAAAACAATAGTCATTTAGGACATGATGTGACACATTTCATTCATTAGTCATAAAGCACATATGTGAAGTCATTCATGATAGTTTAGTCATTATTTAATTTTTTTTAATACTACAAATTGGACCCAAAAACATGGGTAACATTTTTTTATTATTATTTATTTTATAGAATATAAATAAGAAGATTTTTTTTTTTTTCAATCATTCTTAATTTCATGATTTTTTCATCTTATCAATTATTAACATTTGTCAACACTTAAGCTACGCTTAAAAACTAATTTAAGTGGTTAAGTAGACCACCTAATCTACCTAGGTAAATTCACCAATGTAACCACCTAACCTAAGTAGTCTCAATAGGTACAAAATGTTTGGTTAATATTCCAATATTGACCACAATGAATGTCATTTGTGAAGTTTAATCCTTGAACCCCAATGATGGAATTCAACTCATTTACCACCAAGCCACCCCACTTCTTATGTAAATAATTTAATTTTTATTTTATTTAGACCATATTTCATTTAAACATTAAACAAAACCTCAAATTTGGTCATTCATATTTTATTGATAATTTGTCCAAATTTAAAAAATTAAAATTTTATTCATAAAGTTCCTTCAATAATGTACACAATAATTATATATATGTATATACATAAATCATAATAATTAATGTTAAAATATTAAGTAACTTTCTGAAATTATAAATATTATTCTTTTTTACACATGTAAATAATTTTATTTATTTGTATACACATATTATATAAATATTTATTTAAATTTATGAAAAAAAATTAATGTAAGAATAAATTCTACATTTCCCACATTTTACACTTCTATTTATTTGAAAATTGCAATTTTAATATATCATAATTCAAATTTAATTTCAATGTATAATATTTAATTTCTTCACATTGAAAATGTAAAATGGATGATATATCAAATATATTTAAGAAAAAATGAATTAGAGGTTATTATATTACCTATATGTATAATATTAATGGAAATTAGTTATTCATGTCTGTTTATACTCATATTAAATTATTAATAATCATTTTCGAATCATTGTAAAATAATTTTATGATCACATTGTCTATGTAATGACACATTATTTTGTCCACTTGATTTGCATGATCATTGTTTAGTCATATTTGAAATGATTTTATCTTAATCACATTTTCAAATACTATTGTGAACATTCACATCACTTTGTCATCAATTGTGAATGCCATATGGATGACAACTTGCAATGAAAAAAAATGTTAACCTTCATAGTAGCACATCATCTACTAATCAAATGTATCATTAATATATGACTACAACTTTTTCCATGTAGGATTTAAAATAATATTCTATGATTATAGTCAATTATGTAATCATTTAGAACATCAAGTCATTGATTTCTTGGTTGCAAAAAACAAAATACCTTCTCATGCATTTACCTACCCATTACCACCTCTGTGCATCCACCTAATTATCTACTATTGCTTCATATAAATTAATGGCAAATTAAAATGGTAACATAAAAAAAAACCCAATTTAGGCATCAACAATTGTAAGTACTACAAAAACTTTGTCATCCATCATTTTTTTACCTTCAATGATAATGTAAGGTTAACTCTAAATGTAAACATTGCAATAGATGTCCAAAGGCTCATTAGAATGCTTATATCTAGGGTACATCTAAAAACTTTCAGCCATTGTATAAATAGTAAAAGAATTAAACTAAAGACAATTTGTAAAATGCAATAACTTCATTTTTTTGAAAAGTTTAATTGCAATGATAGAATGGTCATGTTCATACCATCATGATATCAAGATTCAATATAATTTTTTTGGTTGTGTTCTTGTGCAATAATTTGTTTATTAAGTCCATTAGATTATTTGCATTGTGTTGTGTGTACATACATGAATTTCTATATTATAACGATATAGAAAGATCTTATGACAACTAACTTGGCTTGGTGTTGCTAGAACCTCTTTATGAAGGGGCATGATGCTACCCACAACCTAAAACAAAGAATGTGAAATAAAAATAAGAACAAGAATTAAAACTTTTTCATATTTTGTGTGCCCCCTTCAAAAGAAAAAGAAAAAAAGAAAAAAAAGACAATGACTAGGGGAGATTGAGCCCCATAAGTTACTCCTATAAATCAAGATGAAGAAGAGGATGACCATGACCCAAGCTTGGCCCTCACAACTCTTGCAAATCAAGAAGAAGATGACAATGACCATTTACAAACCATGAAAAATTAAAAAAAACATGGCCAAGGGAAGTTCAACCCCTAAATCCCTTGTAACCAAGAAAAGGGGCATACCTATTTGATAGAGCTCTTCTACTCAATGCACCAACACAATGGAGCTTGAAAGCAAGACAATGAAGTTTTCATTTCTCCTTGTTGCGGTCTGTAATACTTACAGTTTAATGTTTTTAGAGGAGAAAAAAATGGGTGGGCACTAGGAAGAAGGGGAGAGAAGAAAGGAATAGTAGGTTGTAGAAGGGAAGAAAGTAGGTCACCATAGGTAGGTACTAAGTAAGAGGTCATAGTGGCTAGGGGGATAAAGTAGGTGGGTAGTTTTCATCCTAAACTTGGAATCTAATGAAAGTTGGAATTCATGCCAAAACAAAGATATATAATATGCTAGCAAATGCTAAGTCACATGGGTCCATATAAATTTCTTAATGTTATTTGGTAAATACAACAAGGTCTTATGGATGTTATGACGAAAAATAAAAATCCAATAAGACCATGACTCACTTTGGAAAGCATGTTTCAAACATATTACAGACACAAATTCTACTTATGTCCAACCAAATGCATTAATGAAAGCCTATGGGGGACTCTTCATATAAAATTTGGGATCTACATGTGTCAAAAGACCAATTTTAGGGGGGGTATTAGACAATCGTCCAACCTATTTTTTTATCACCCTTTTATTATTTTATTTTCTAATATATACATATTAAAGCCACCCTATATTAATTATAATCTATTATTTCAGATTATTACATACCCTATATTATAATTAAATTGATTATTTGAATAAATTGTAACCTATTTTATAATTAAATTGATTATTTGAATAAAATGTAACCTATTTTTTAACTAATTAACTTATAATTTTTACCCAACAATTTAATGTATTACAACCTATATTTTTATTCATGTATTTTCCACTTTTTTTTACTAGTGTCCCCCTTGGGAATGAAAGAGAACATAACAATTTGGAGGACTATGTGAAAATTGTAAATGAATTCAAATAAAGGTAGCTACACTAAAAATCACCTATATCACATAAAATGTTAGTCCAACTAATATTGAATGGATTGTTCACAATCATGAAGGTATTCAAATTTCAATCCAAAACAATTATAAATTAAACTGTAAAAAAATGAACCACTTAAAATGCACCAACATATCAAATAGGAGTTGATGAATAAGCTATTATAATCCACTTTTAATGACACACATTTTAAGGAATTGTTGATGGAATCAAATTGTTTCACATGAAAGTTAGCTAAGTGGGCACTTATGCTACAAGAGTATAATTTTGACATTATTCATAGGTCTAGTAAAGTAAACCATGATGTTGATGGTTAAGTTGGACTCAAATTCCAACAATAAAAATACCACTAAGGTTCATTGGCATGGTGATGTTGATTTGGAAGTAATTTCAAATTGGCATGCCTCTACATACCTATGTTCATATTGGGATGTTATGGGTTGTACTTTAGATTAACATGGGTGCTAAGGATACCGATGATGTGAACATTGAGTCAGATGGTGATGGTGTTTTAGACAAATATGAGTTGCACTTGTTATTGCATATATGCAAACATGTAAAATCCCAATTGGATTAATTCCCATGAAATGTGATCAAGTTGTGCATAATGCCAAGAAGTTTTTAAGGGAAGTTAATTTTTTCCTATGAGTTTGGAGTCATGGTTGAATGTAGGTAGTGCCTAGCCCAAAACAATGTGAAAGCCTTGTATGACATGTTTAGAAAGAGTTGACTATTGGGCCATTTTAAAGTTTGACAACACTATTATAATTCATGACTTTTCAAAAGGCCAAGTTATTTAACAAGTCCTTTTTGACTAATAGACATGAACATTTGACTAAAGGCTTAAAACTTGAATGATGTGTATTTTTTTATTAATGAATTTAATTAAAATGACCTATTTGACTATCTATCAAATTGAATATTTAGTCAATTTGGACAAAAAAAATGATCGCCTTGGTCAAAATGGACAATCGTTTCTAGTGATAGGGATATTTAATCAAGTTGGACAAAACACAATGGCATCCTTAGTCAAAATGGACAATGGTGTTCTAGTGAAATACGAAAATCTATGTTATTTAATAAATAAAAATAATTACAAACTAAATTAACTAATAGCCAAGGCTAACCTACATACCAATTTACTTACTTGATTACCTATTTTTTACTTTCCACCTACCATATCTACGAACCTACCTACCTACTTACCTCTTATGACCTACCTACCTACCTCCTATGGACTACAAGCTACCTATTTACTTACCCCCTTTACTTATGATCCATTGTGCAACCCACTTATAAATTACTTAACTTTCTTGCATTTACATACATAACTAATCATGTGAAATAAACAAAAGAAATAAAAAACTTGACAAGTTTTTTCAACTTTGGAAAGTGTAGCCCATTGGTAAAGCCTTGGAATATTATTGGAGAGGTGACGGGTTCAATTCCTAATACTTGCAACATATATACATGCTTAAAAGGTTAGATAGATAGGTTATGTAAAATATTTTAAGTTTGTAACCTAGAACAACCTATGGTTACATAACTTATAATAACCTAAAATAACTTAAGGTGGATTATCATAAAATAACCAAAAAACAATTAGTGTGTAATAACCTATAATAATCAAGAATAGTATACAGTAAAATAACCTAGAATAACCTATGGAAAAATGGCCTAGAATATTTGAAAATCACCTAGGGTAGAATAGCCTAAAATAATCAATAATAACTTTAAATAATTTAAAGTGGAATAGTCTAAAATAACCAAGAATAACCTAGGGTGGAATAGCTTATAAAATAAAAATATTATAAAGTGGAATAATTTAAAATAACCAAAAAATTCAAAGAATAGCCTAGAATAAAATTAAAAGAAATTTAGGATAAACAACTACAATTTTAGTTGTAAAAGACAAAATTTTAATCATAACAAACACATGCAACTACAAACCTTATAATCATTTTAGACAAGGAGGAAAAGACAACCAATCGCAAAAAACTCCTTGTGGCATGTATAGTCACCCTTGTAATCACATATTGTTTGCGACTACAAGGATTTTTCATCCATTGACTAGTCCTAGGATTATGCCATTATAAATGTGACTACATAAAATATTAGGCAACATTTTAAAATAATTAAATATATTTTTAATTCACATATATTAAATACATTATATATATAATATAATATAATAATTCATATTATTGGTAATTTCATAAAATTTCAACCTATGAGTTGTTAAAACGTGTCATTACTTAAGCTATGCTAAAAACCTAATTTAGGTAGCTAGGTAAGCCACCTAGTCTAGGTGCCTAGGTGGGCCTATGTTAAGTAGGCTAATTATATAAGGTACATACGGTCAACATACCATCGTTGACCACAATTATGTAACTTGTGAGGTTTGGATCTTTAAACCCCAAGGATGGATATCAATTCCTTTGCCATCAAACCACCTCTATTGATGTGCAATTGTAGTGGAATGCATTCTACTTAACCCATATTTGATTTTAAACATTGCACAAAGATCAATTTCAATCTTCCATATTTTATTGATATTTGTCGAGATTGAAAAAAAACTTAAGTTGATTTAAACTACTTTCAATGACATACACGATTAAATTTATTTTTCTTCCAAAAATGTACATTAATTTGAATAAATGTTTTCTGAGTTTTGTTAAATTGAATTACATTTCAGTGATAATTTGCTTTTTTTTTCTTCAAGGATGTGATTTATAAATAAAAAATATTTTACAACCAATATATTTCAACCTATTTTAAGTGGTTTAATGTCCATTCCTAAATTCCTAACCTAAGTTTTTAGATTAGTTTAACTATGAACTAGGAAGCTCATTTACTAAATTAATTATTACTGAACTCAATTAACTATTAGTGAATTCATTTGTCCATAGCCATTAATCCCCATTCAGTATGGGTTTGCCACTTTCACCATAATAAATTTGTTCGAGTTCATTCAATATCTAATAAAACATGGACTGAACTCGGCCACATCTCCTTGTAATGTAATATCTTTAATTTTATGGTCAACCTTCATTCTTATTTTGTGTTTGAAACACATTTTCATTGGATCATGACCCAAATCAGAATGTGCTTTCATATTTGCTTCCTCTTGCCTTTTGGGTCAAAAAATGGTTGGAGTATTAAAAAGGATTGATTTTTTTTATATCCAATGGACCCCCTCATTTAAACATGTTATTATAACTTAATGACACATTCATATTAAAAGTTTGATTTTTTTCATGGATAGATACATTACTAAGGTACTATTCTATGCATAGCATGTCAAATTTGAACAAGTTTCACGATTCCTACCAAGTTTTGGAAAAAAATCTAGGATTTTGTCTGTTGAGAAAAAAAACATTCAAGGACTCATAAAGAATGTTTAAGCAAATGTTTTTGGCCCAAGATTCTTACCACAAACACCTTAGGTATTAATGTACATAAAATGTATGAGTGTGACAAAAACCAAATGCCCTATTGCAATGTAAAATGTTTAGAAAGTGAAAATTTCAAAAAAATTGGACCATTTATAGAACATGGCCCATGTTGGATAAATTTTACTATTCTTACTTTCATAAGTGAAAATAATAGATATTCTAGAGGCCTATATAAAATTTGGAACAAAATTATTTCATTTAACATGAAAAAAAAAGAGAAATCTAAAACATGCCAAAATAAAAGTGGAAAAAAAAGATAAATTTGAAAGTCCTAGGAATGAGTCCTTATGTTTCAAAGGGGTACCCCAATCATGCTTGGACCTCTTTGTGTATATAACTTGAACATAATATTTACATAGTTCCAACAAATCACAAAAATTTATACAATTTATGATTTATGAAAGAAATAATGAATTAAATAGAAGAGTTAGTACCATGAATAATATTAAATTGACTACATCATGATTATTTTCACTTGCTAAATGCCAAAGTAATTTTTCATTTTCACCCTTTCTATTGACACTTATTCCTTTGTTAACAATCATTTGAACAATGTTAACATATCCACACAAAGTTTAATTGAGCAACACATGTTCATATGTCAATGACATAACTTGTGAAAATAACCTTAATATAAATGAATTTTAGCCAAAAGATAATAATGACATGGTGCAATGTTTAACATGTAACAAATCCTTTTTATTTACATCAAGACTAAAAACATTGGAATTATAGAAAAAAAAGAGAAATATTTTTATGGAACAAAAAAGAGTTTCTAAATGTTCTTGAAGTGAAAGACACCAATTCATTCATATATGAATTTGAGGCATGAACAATTTGAAATGAATTGAATTGCAATTCAATTCATTTCAAATTCAATCAACAATTGGATTAAGATTCAAGTGCAGAGAAATAAGATGCAAATTGGTGGAGAAGATATTGAATTTCTTCTCATGAATATGGTGTTGAAAAAATAATAATTTAAAAGACACAATTCCAACAAAAAAGCGTTTCCATTAGTGTTTTTTTTTCAAATTCCTTAAGTAAGTACATTGGCTAGGATCCTTAGCACTAATTAGCAATAAATGGTGACTATCTTGGTGGACTAGTAGTTTTTTTTTGGAATCATACCTAGGTCTGGTGACCTACAAGAACACATTGTCTAAATCTAATGACTTTCTAGTTTTTTTGGTGAAGATGTGGTGATTTTTATAAAATAAATCTCAAAAATCCCTTTGTTGGATTCACCAACCCTTTTTTTTAGTCGCCATGTTATGAAAATTCGCCAAAAACACTGATTTCCATGCCTTTTCAATTGGGAATGTGTTTAACATATTTCAATTTAGAATTGTCCAAGTGATGATGACAACCAATGACTCCTAGAATCTAAAGTTGTCATCCTTAAATTAGTTCCAATGATTCATCATCATTGGAGTTTCAAGAAGACACTATTGGGCAAAGCATATGAGACGTGCTACTAGGAATTGCATGTTGAAGAAAACATTGGAAACTTGTGAAACATGTTGGGAACCAATTGGGAAATGGATGGAAGCATGCTAGGAACTTGATTTCAATTTTCTACACATTGGGAACAACAAAAATCTCAATAAGTTTTATGTCTACCTACATATTCTAGCAGTTTTGGCCTAGCTACCCTGAGAGGTAATTTGGTAAATAATTAATCAAAAATTGGAATATGTCCAAAATTTGAGAAAATTATTCAGAATTTCCCAAAATTTTCAAAAGCTTTCATGTCAAATATTTTGAAAATCTAAAAGTTTGATTATTTCCATACATATCTTTAAAAATATGCCACCATCCACTCTAAGTACTTCCTGCCATCTTTATAGCAGCACCATGAAGCACACTAAAATAAAGATGTTTCACCAGAAGCCATGACCTCTAATCATTTCTAGTGCATATCTACAACCACACATAAAATAAAAGAAACAAAAAAGCCTCCTACCTATTCTAAGAAAATTCTCGAGCACAATGTAGCTTCCACATAGTTGATGTTTCCATGTCACAATGGTGCAAGGTGCAATGCCATGGAAGATTGAAGTTGAAAAATTTGGAACACCCCTTTCATCACCTTAATGCCAACCATGCCATTTGTGTTAGGGTAACAGCAAGGGCATCAACTCTGGGGAAGGAATGGGAGCTTTGAATTGCTTAATGAAACTTCATTGTTCTCATAACCTTGTAGGCTTGGGAGAACATTAAACACCTTCTCGAATTGAACTTTACAAGGGTGTTAGAAAAAGGACTACGGAACCTTACACAGTTCTGCTACAAGGTTCGACTAATAAGCTCAAAAGTGAAAAATATATAGACCATGAGATGGAGTTGTTTTCAAACCACAAGAAGTAGGCTAATGGTAATAACTAGATGTTACTTCACTAGATGGGCCTGTGGTGGTGGGTTGAAACCTTTTGAAAAATTATAAAATATACCAATCTTTTTGTTTTGTGTAGAAGGTCAGATGATGAATCACATGGTTATGTGCAAAACCATGCAAGGCACAAAATGACAAGGCCCATGAAGTTCAAGGGGAGAGTATAACATCGTGAGTAGGCTTGTTTCCAGGTGTAAAGAAAATGTCTAGGGCCACAGATATTGTTCAAATAGATGCCTCGAATTCTTTTTGGAAAGTTGCTTTAAATAAAATAAGTATTTACATTAATTTTAATTTTCTTTGTATAGAATAAGTATTAGCAAGGTCTACAAAATAGGCTTGTGTGTTGGGGGTGGGAAAAGCCTATCATATTGGTAGAATGCGAGCTTTGAAATGCTTTGATGAGTTCTCCATAAACTAACACCTATATCTTGTAATATTGTCATGGTTAAGATATCCCTAGGTGCAAAGAATAAAATATGTGACCAATGAGAGTGTTCGAATAGGTGCCTTAAATTGTTTTTCAAAACCTTTCTCTAGATTTTAGAGTGCTCCTCATATTACAAAGGGTCTCGTACATTATTTTGTGTTTTTGGCAGTTGCACCTCTTTCCTTTGCCCACAACACAAAAACACTTGACTACAGGCACTTTCAAAATAGAAGATTATGTAGTTTAATTATAGTTTTCTATCACAGTGCCCCATTTTGAAGAAAAACTTGGGATGAAATTGTTTTTCCTATCATCACCATTTCCAGCCTCAGCTAATAGCTAATAACCCTTCTTCATTGCGGTGGTACCTGTAATCATGGTAAAATCTTAGATGGATGACCTTTGGATGAGTAATCACCTCTATGGATGTTCGATGTAAAGGGCATTGTACAGAACATATTCATGTTAGGACATTCAAATGCTTAATGCGAAAGTCAAGAATCTAGAAACCTTTTCCTTTATCAAGGAGTTTTGAAGGCGGCCGGAAAGAGATAAATTATATTGAATTTCCAAAAACACTGGTATTTTTAACAAACAGACTTTGGTATTCATTCCTTTGGTTACAAAATATATTTAATAAATAAAATTTAAGGTGAAAATATCATAACTCATCAAAATCATATATTTTCCATCTATGTGATT
>Ga0116226_10005730_pt1 | contig 11100 bp, 10 predicted proteins | sample S1TSphfallax_FD_89692 | JGI IMG/M metagenome (GOLD analysis project Ga0116226, IMG submission 89692) | Host-associated microbial communities from peat moss isolated from Minnesota, USA - S1T2_Fa - Sphagnum fallax MG | ecosystem: Host-associated > Plants > Peat moss > Unclassified | place: USA... | reverse complement strand
TTCGGCCGCGAGACCTTCGCCGGCGCCGTCAACATCGTCACCAAGGAGCCCTCGAGCGTATTCTCGGGAAGTCTGGATGCGCTGTACGGCAACGACGACTGGTACGACATCAAGGGCAGCCTCGAAGGCCCGATCTCGGACACCTTGAGCGGCCGCGTCTCGTTCCGCGACTATTCCACGCTCGGTCAGTACAAGAGTTCGCTCGCGCCCTATACCGACCTCGGCGCCCAGGGCACGAAGAGCCTGAATATCGCGTTCACCTGGAAGCCGAGCGACTCGCTCACGGTGCGTCCATACCTCACGTTCTGGAACGACGATGACGGCCCGGCCCCGGCGGTGAAATTCAACTCGTCCAACTACAACTGCAACGCGGGAGCAGGCGGTCCCAATAACTACATCTGCGGCACGCTGCCCACGATCAGCAGCACCAACCTGCCCGTGCAGGGAACCATCGACAATCTGTTCCGCTCGCAGGTGTTCGCGAATGCCGGGGCCAGCCCGGCCATCATCCCACTCTACAAAGATCTGCGTGCGAGCGACGGCTTCACCCGCGACGCGTTCCACGGGCACCTGATCGTCGATTGGAAAATCCCGGACAGCTCGCTGACCCTGACCTCGGTCACCTCGGGCAACGTCCAGGAGAGCGAGGACATCACAACCCTCGACGACCAGAACGTTACGGGAATCTTCAACTTTTACACGCTCTTTGGCATTCCGAACATCGAGAATATCTACTCCTGGTTTTCACGCATTCAGACTTATAACTACGACTTCGCCCAGGAATTCCGTCTGAGTTCGGACCAGAGCGAGCCGCTGCGCTGGACCGGCGGCGTCAACTACGCCAAGAGCCTCTCCTCGACTTACGTCGACGGGCTCTTTCCCTTTGGCGTCGCCAACTTCGGCGGCGGCGGACCCCAGACGAACGAAACGGGTGGTCTCTTCGGCAGCATCACCTACGACCTCACCTCGCAGTTCAGCGCGACCCTGGAGGGCCGCGCACAGACCGACACCATCGCGGTCTATAACCGAACCGGCACCGCGCCGAATACCCTGGTCGCGACCAACCGCTCGACCGACTTCCTGCCGCGGGCGAGCGTGCAATACAAGTTCACTCCCGACGCCCAGGTGTACCTCACCTATTCGCGCGGCGTGAATCCGGGCTCGTTCAACACAGACATCGTCGGCATTCCGCCGCAGATCCTCCAGGAATTCGAGACCCTCGAGAACGCCCGTATCGAGGTCAAGCCCGAGTACCTGCAGAACTTCGAGGTGGGGGTGAAGGGACGCTTCCTCGATGGGCGGCTCCAGACCGCGACCGACGTCTACTTCGACGAATGGACCAACCAGATCCTGAATCAGTTCGTGTCGGTGCCGGGCATCCCGGGTTATGACGCAGGGGCCCCGGATGCCCAGAACGTCCAGGTCAATGGCGGGGACACGCATCTCTACGGCCTCGAGACCGACATCCAGTTCCAGGCGACGCATGCCCTGGTGTTGAGTGTGTCGGGAGCGATCAACCGCTCGATCATCGAAAACTATCCGAAGTTTCTCTGTAACGGCGACGCCTGCACCACGCCCACCGAATCCAATCCCCTTGGCTACACCAACATCGACGGCCATGCGCTGCCGAACGCGCCGGAGTTCGCTGCCAACGCGGCGGCGACTTACACGGACAAACTCACGGCTAATCTCAGCTGGTTCGGGCGCGCGGACTATATCTACAAGTCGAGCGAATTCACCGATCTCAGCAACCTCACCAAGATCGGCGCCAACAACCGCGTTAACTTCCGTCTCGGCCTCTTCCAGGACAAGACCTCGGTCGAGCTGTTCGTGCTGAACGCGTTCAACAACAAGCAGTACACCAGCGTCAACGGCACGACCGATATCGACGGGCAGCCAAATGCTCGCGGCGCGTACCCGTATGCCGTGATCGTCGGGCCGCCGGTGCTGCGCCAGTTCGGCATTCGCGCGCGGTACCACTTCTAGCCCGAGTTTCTCGCCAGTACTGGCGAGACCTTTAAGGAGGGGCGGCCGACGAGTTCAGTCGGCCGCCCTTTTCTTTGGTGGCGCGAGCGTGGCGGGTGGCGCGAGCGTGGTGCGCGCGGCGACGGCCGCGATGAGCGCGCGGGTGGCCGAGGTGCGCGCAACCAGCGCCGAGGAGAAGATCGCCATGTCGCTGCGCGAGCGGATGAAATTCTGACGCACTTCGACGAGGCGTCCCTCCGCCACATCATGGGCAGCGGTCTCGATCGGAAGGATACATAGAAACGGATGCACCGCCGCGAACTCCGGGATCAGCTCCATCGAATCAGTCCGAATCCGGATCATCGGGGTACACGCCACTTCTCCGAATACCTGGCTGAGGAGCTGCTCCGTGATGGCCATGTTGCTGACGATCCACTCGTAGTGCGCGAGATCTGCGACCGTCACGGACGGCTTACCGGCAAGCGGATGCAGGGCACCGCAATAGACCCGACTCTCGACGGGACGCAGCGTCTCTTTCGCGATATCGGCCGGATACTCTGCGTCGTCACGCGCCAGCGTCACGACGATATCCCATTCCGCTCGCCGCAGGCGCTGCACCACTTCCGGCGCGTCGAAGCTGAATACCGCGATGTCCACCCGCACGCCCGTCGAACGCCCGAGGAAATCGGACAGCGCAGTCGGGGCCAGGTAGCGCGCCAGTGCGGAATGAATAGCGAGGGAAATGCGTCCTGCCCCGAGGCCGCGCATCGCCGCCACTTCGGACGACGCCTTATCCACCTCGCGAGTGATGACCTGGGCGTAGGTCGCGAAGGTCTCGCCGATCCGGGTCGGACGTACCCCGCCACCCGTCCGCAGCAGGAGCTCCGCACCGACGGAGCGCTCCAACGCCTTGATGCTCTGCGAGAGGGAGGGTTGACGGATATTGAGTTCCGCAGCCGCCCGGTTGATGCTGCCCGCCCGCAGCACGGCGAGGAAATGGCGGAGCTGGTTCAGCTCCATCGGCGGGTACCTGCGGTGGCCACTGCGGCCGACTATCGCCGGTTGCGCGGCCCTAGGTCAATGCGAGCTGACGGGAACCGGCAAGAGGCTCCGCGGTGGCTCGACGATGGTGAGCGAAGCCGCGAGCACAACGACCATACCCATCAAAGCGAGTTCGGTGAGCGCCGAGCGCCGAAACGGCTCGGCGGCGCGCGTGTCGCCGCCCTGCAGCGCGGGCGTGAGGCTGAGGTTGTTACGCGCAGCGAGCCATAGGAGCGCCCCGACCGCGAGCAACTTCAGACAGAGTCGCTGGCCATAGGCAGTGGTAAACAAGTAACGCGGGGCGCTGACCTGGACCAGCATCAGCACCAGACCCGACACGATGAGCATGATGAGCACACCGACCGCGCGCGAGGCGAATACGTCGAGCAGCGCCCCGCTGTCGCGCGCTGACAGTCGGCGGCTCGTGGCCGCCAATGGCCACAGTGCCGCACCCCAGAACCCCGCCGCAATGACGTGTGCCGCGACGGTCGCTGCCATCACGCGCTGCGGCGGCGCCGTGGCCGCGTGACCGGTGCTCGCGAGACTCGCCACGAACAGCGCCGCGGCGAGCTGGCGGGCGAGCGCAGCCGGGACGCCGAACGACCGCAGTCCGAGCGCCCAAAGCGCGAGTACGCTTGCCACCGCCCCGAAGGCCGCGCTTTGCCCCAAGGATGAACGCAGAGCGATCTCCCAGGCCGGCCGCGCAAACGGCCAGCCGCCCTCGCCATCGGTCGCTGCGCCACCGGCGAGCGCGAGCGCGAACCCAAAGGCGAGCAGCGCCAGCAGCGCCGCCGCCCGACCCTGACGCACCACGCTGCCGCGCACGGCGGCCGGCCACGGCATCCACGCGAGCAGCAGCAGCGACCCGAGCGCGAGCAGCACCGAGGCATAGAGCAACGCGTTGTTGACGGCCGTGGCGAGATCCCAAACGTTATCGAATCCGACGAACAGACCGCTCATGCCCAATGCTATCGCGGCGGGTGGGCGTCTGCATTAGGATGCTCGGAACTACGGGCGATCCTTGAGGTACTGGCATTGCGGACCCCGATCTTCAGAGGCTGGTGGATCGCAGTAGTTTCCGGCCTCGGCCTGGGGTGCAGCATCGCGACCCTGGTCGCCTCGACGTTCGGCGTGTACCTCGGGCCCATGCGCGCGGAGTTCGGCTGGCGCGCGAGTGACGCGTATCTGGCGACCGCCCTCGTCACGGGCGTATCGGCGCTGCTCGCACCGCTCGTCGGTACGCTCGTCGATCGGATCGGCGCGCGTCGGGTGATCTTGTGGTCGTTCACAGCCGTGGTTGCGATACTCGCCTCGTTCTATTTTCTCGAGAACTCGCTGCCGGCGTTTTACCTGCGCTTCGTCGTGTTGGGCGCGTTCGGCATCGGCACCACCCACGTTGCTTTCGCGCGTGTGATTTCCATGTGGTTCGATCGGCGTCGCGGTCTCGCGCTCGGGGTCGCGCTGACCGGCGTCGGTCTTGGCGGCGTCCTCTGGCCGCTCTTCTGCCAAAGAGTCATCGATCTCGCGGGTTGGCGTATCGCCTACCTCGCCCAGGCGCTCGTCATAGGCCTGATTGTGTTGCCGCTCCTCGCGTTCGTCATCCGCGACACGCCGCAGAGCTTCGGCCTCGCCCCCGATGGACGATCGAGCGCGGGCGGCGCGTCGGTTCGCGCCGACCACCCAGGCATGACCTTGCTCGCGGCCGTGCGCGGTTCTCGCTATTGGCTGCTCATCGTCACGTTTTTTCTGATGGGCCTCGCCCTACAGAGCATCATGCTGCATCTCGTGCCGCTCCTCATCGCCCGCGGGGTCCCGCCCATGCGGGCGGCGTTCGGCCAGTCGCTCATTTTCGGGGCGCTGATCTTCGGCCGGCTGGCGAGTGGCTTCCTGCTCGATCGGTGGTTTGCACCGCGCGTCGCGATCGCCTTTCTCGTGGCGCCGGTTATCGGCATCGTGATGCTGGCGCTCGGGATGGGCGGCAACGCCGCCTTCGTGGCGGCGATCCTCGTCGGTCTTGCGGCGGGGGGCGAGGTGGACGTACTCGCCTATCTCGCGGGTCGTTACTATGGTCTGCGCCATTACAGCGCGATCTATGGTGGCTTCTACGGTCTCTATACCTTCGGTGGCGGTTTCGGCGGACCCCTCACGGCGCGCATTGCCGAAGGTCCAGGCGGCTATGCGCCGGCGCTGTGGCTGAATGCCGGGATCCTGATCGTCGCCTGCGTGCTGCTGACGCGCCTTGGCCCATTCCCGAGCTGGAGCGCTGGCGACTACTTCCAGGCGCCGAAGCAGAACCAGCGTACCCCGGGCGCGAGCCGACCCGTCTCCGCAGACCCGACAGCGTAATCCTGCTTCACGGCACGCGCCCAGGCTTCGGCGCCGAGTCCTCCGATCGAGGGCACCACGAACTGTAGGTAGCGCTCCGGAGCGAAGCCCGCTTCGCAGGTTGCGGCGCGCGGGTCGAGTGCCCGAAACGGCTTGTAGTAAGGCTCGTTGTTGTAGTCGCCGTCCCAATCCAGGTAGAACGCGTCGAACGGCGCGAGTTCGGCATTCGGCGGCAGTTCCATGTGCAGCATGAGGCCGCCGGGGGCCAGCACCCGATACGCCTCGCGCAGGACCCGCGCGATGCCGCGCCGCGGAATCTCATGCAGGAACATCGACGAGAACACGAGGTCGAAGCTCGCGTCCGGGAAATCGAGATGTTCCGCATTCATCTGGCGGAAGTGGATCGCGCGGCCCTGCGACCGGGCACGGGCGAGCGCGTAGCGCAGGCAAGGCGCGGCGACGTCGATGGCGTGCGCTTCCGTATCCGGATAGACGTCCTTGAAGGCGCCGGTGTTGTGGCCGACGGTACAGCCGAGGTCGAGGAACCGGCGCGGCTCGAACGCCGGGTAGCGGAGCCTTAGGAACCGCGCGATGGATTGGCCGATGTCGTCGAGATTCTCGCCCATGAGTCCCATCGACGAGACCGCCAGCCGGTTGTCGTAGGTCGCGCCGGCGGTGAGATCATCCGGTCCGTGCTCGACCGCATAACCGCCCGGCATCAGGTGCACATCGATCGCACTCACCGAACGCGGCACCTCGAAGCCGGACTCGAGCACGAGGGTCCCGAGGGGCGCCCGCTCTGCGAGTTCGCGGGCGCGCGCGGCGAGCGTCGCCCGTTCGCGCTCGATCGGCGTCGCCACGACTTGATAGGCCATGTCCTGACCGGTGACGCGCAGCGCCGAATAGAACTGAAAATATTCACAGGGCTTGAGCAAGGCATGCACTTCAGCGCCACTACGTGCCGGTGCGTTCTGGGCGTCGAACACGCGCCGCAGCCCGCGCGCCATGTCATCGTGGACATAGCGGCGCAGCGCGCCGACGAAATTTGCCCGTGCCCGCTCGTCGCGGTTCTTTCTGAGTCTCAACTCGTGCTGCAACTCCGGCACAATCCTCACTCCTGACGTGACGTGTGGGGCGACATGCTCGGAAAAATCCTCTGTTGCACCCTGGTCGTCCCGAGATTCGTCGATACTCTCGACGCTTGGCAGCGCTGGCTCGATTATCGCCTGATCGCGAAGGGGTACGTGAGCGCCGCGCAGGCGCGCGTGTGGGGCGCCGAGGCCATGGCCGGACGCGCGATGGCCGTGCTGGTGGCCACGTCCGGGGAGCCTCCGTACCTGCGCCTCATCGAGGGCGCGCCGCCCACGGGTTATGCGCCCATGCGTACGTTCGGCTGGAACGCGGTCGAGATTCTCGTCCGGGATCCCTATGTGCTGGCGGACGAGCTCGCCGGCTCGCCCTTCCGCGTGGTCGTCGCGCCCCGTCCCCTTCCCTTCGATCCCCGCCTGCACGCGATGCAGGTCGTAGGTCCCGGGGACGAGCTGCTCTACCTCACCCAACTGCCAGAGAACAACCCGCCCCTCGGATTACGCGCCGCCCGCGAGCGTGTCGATCGGCCGTTCATCGCCATTCTCGGTGGACCGGAGCTCGATCCCATGCTGGAGTTCTACCGCCGCAGTTTCGGCAACGCCACGGTACCGGGCGTCCCCACCGTGATCCGGATCGTGAACGAGACCTTCGCTCTGCCGGCGGAGAGTCTGACCCCGCTCGGCATCGTGCGACTCGCGCCGGGATTTCTGCTCGAACTGGATGGCTGCCCGCCGGCTGCTGCACCCCGTCCCCGGCTGCCGGGTGAGCTACCTCCGGGGCTGGCGCTGGTGTCGTTCGAGGTCGCCTCGCGCGATTGGCCCAAGCTCGCGTGGCGCGGCGAGCCGCCGACCGCGCTGTTCGAGCTGCCATACGACGGCGGTAGGGTGGGAGTGCTCGAAGGCGCGGCGGGCGAGTGGCTCGAACTCGTCGAGCGCGACTAGCCCGCTATACGACGCGCCTCCCTAGACGAGGAAGCCCGTCACGCTGATGCCGAGCCCGAGCAGCGTGGATACGATGCCGAGCACCGGAAAGAAGCCCTTCTTAGATAGAAAATAGAGCGACGAGAGGACCAGCCCGAGCTCGAGCAGGCCCTCGCCGAGGTCGAACCGCAACGCCCGCTTCTCCGAGAGTTCCGACTCCGCATCCTTAGCCCGCGCCTCTTTCTGCAGGTCGTCGGACTCTTTCGTGTAGCGGTCGCGATCGGCAGTGAGTTTGGCGACCGCCGGACCGATGCGCGACTGATCGGTGCCGAGGGCGTTCAGAGTGGTTACCCCGACGTCCATCAGATGGGAACGCATTTTCTTCGCCTGGTAGAGGCCCCAGACGTCGTTGGCTTCCGTCTTGTGGAAAATCGCCGCCGTGTGTTCGCGGTGCGACTCGATGGTCACTCCGGAGAGGAATACGCCGATGACCGCCACCAGGATTCCAATCCGCCGTCCGACGGGATCCTGCGCCGCGTCATGTCCACCATGACCCACATGCTCGTTCATGGTCTCACTTACCGTCGAGGAAGCTCGCTACGCCACCGTGATGCGAACAGGCGCCGCTATGCTTCTTGGCATGGGAGTAAGTGCCATCCTTGCACTTCGCGATGGCGCCGGTCGGGTCGGTCTTCGACGACGTACTCGGCTTCGAGGGGGTCGCGGCCGGCGCGGCAGCAGCGGGTGCGCCGGATGGCGCGGGCGCCGAACCGGTGGCCGAAGTTTGCGCAGCAGCGACTCCGCTACCGATCAGGCCGGCGAGCATGAGACAGATCAGAGACGTTTTCATGGCAGCTCCTCGAATTTGGGCGCGAGAGAATTTGGGCGCGAGATAATACCGCGGCTCAGCGTCGTGGTGCAGGCGCCGGAGCCTGAACGGCCGGGGGCGCCGCCGGCACCGCAAGCGCCGAGGCGCCCCCCTCGGTCGAGCTCGGCGAATCAGCCGGAGCGCTCGCCGCGTCAGCCTCCGCAGCCGCGGCGGCGCCGGCCGGCGCGTCGGTCTTGAGTGCCATCTCGTCAGCGTGCTTCGTCATCACAACGATGCTGATACGCCGATTGATGGGTGCGCTGGGGTTGTCTTTGTCGAAGAGCACGGCCGAGGACAGCCCCACGACGCGGGAAATCTTCTCCGGTCGGAGCCCACCGTCGAGCAGGGCGCGTCGAGCCGAATTCGCGCGATCGGCGGACAACTCCCAGTTTGAATAGTCGGTACGGCCCGCGTACGGGGTGATGTCGGTGTGACCGGTGATGCTGATGCGGTTCGGCACGGTGTTGAGATAGACCGCGAGTTCCTCGAGGATGCGCGCGGTGTAATCCTTCAGTTTCGAGCTGCCGAGATCGAACATGGCGCGATTCTGTTCATCGACGATCTGGATCCGCAGGCCCTCCGGCGTGATGTCGAGCAGAAGCTGATCCTTATAGGGAGCCAGCGCCTGGCTCTTGGAAATCGCCTCTTGAAGGTCGCTCATCAGCGATTCGAGCTTCTTCTCCTCGTCCGCTTCGGCGATCTTGCGGGCCTCGTCCGCCGTAACGTTTGTCTGCGGGGTCTTCGGACTGCCGAGCGTGTCGGTGCGCTTGGCTTCACTACGCGGCGAATCGAGGCCCCCGTGCAGGTCGATGACGCTCGTGCTCGAGCCGCCGGGACCCATCTGTCCGGGGGCGGCCTTGAGGGATTTTCCCGGTTCCATGCTGGGATTCTTGAAGTACTCGAAGATGGCGGCGCGCTGGTCTTTCGTGACTGTCGAGACGAGCCACAGCACGAGGAAGAACGCCATCATCGCCGTGACGAAATCGGCGTACGCCACCTTCCAGGCGCCTCCATGGTGTCCTCCGCCGCCCTTTTTGCGGCGTTTGACGATGATGATCGGACGGTTGCCCTCACCGGCCGCCATTTAGCGCGCGCCCTTGAGGTGGGCCTCGAGATCGGTGAAGGTCGGCCGGATTTCGGTGAACAGCAGCTTGCGCGCGAACTCGATCGCGACCGGGGGCGCATAACCGCGGACACTCGCAACCAGCGCCATTTTCACCACTTCAAACGCTTTGCCCTCCTCGTGCGCACGGTGCGCCATCGCATTCGACAGCGGACCGACGAACCCGTAAGCCACTAGAATGCCGAGGAAGGTGCCGACCAGGGCAGCCGCCACCTTATGGCCGATGGTCGCGGTATCGGAGCCCTCGATCGCGGACATGGTGTTGACGATGCCGAGTACCGCGGCAACGATTCCAAAGCCGGGCAGCGCATCCGCCACCTGCTGCATGGCGTGCGAGGGCTCTTCGGCCTCTTTGTGATGCGTCTCGAGTTCGTATTCGAGCAGACTCTCGAGTTCGTGGGCTTCGAGATTCCCGCTCACCATCAACCGCAGGCAATCGGTGATGAATTCCATCATGTGATGGTCGGCGAGAATCCGCGGATATTCCGAGAACAGCGAACTCTGTTCCGGATCCTCGATGTGACTTTCGATCGCGAGCATGCCCTCCTTACGCGCCTTGGTGAGGATGTCGTAGAGGAGCTTCAGCAGATCGACGTAATCCTCGCGCTTGTAGCGTGGCCCTTTGAAGAGGGCGCCGATGCTCGAGCCGACGGATTTCAGTATCTTGGCGGGGTTACTGATCACCATGGCGCCCGCCGCGGCGCCGCAAATGATCAACACCTCGGTGGGGTGCCACAGCGCGAGCAGCGCTCCGCCGGACATGATGAACCCTGCGGCCACGCTGGCCAGGACGACGACGCTGCCGATAATGACTAGCAAAGGGGGATACTCTCGATGAAGGAGGGCGTTGTAGCCTTTTATCGACTGCCTCCGCTCCGGACTTGAGAGGGACGGGCATGGGTCGCACTGGGATTCGAAGTGTCAAGCTGGGACCTGCGTCGCGGTTCGGGCCTCCGCACAGGGAACCCCATTACCGCCCGCAGCGTCGAACTCCACGGGCATCACAGGACCCATGACCACCTTCGACCTCAAACTCGCCCGCTACCAGGATGCGGCTCGAATTGCGGCGATGTCGCGGCTGTTGGTCGAGCGCGGGCTCGAGCCATCCTGGCCGAAAGACCGCGTGCAGTGGCACCTCCGGAACAGCGATTGCCTGGTGCTCACGGCCCGCTTCAGGGGCGATATCGCAGGCTTCGCCATCATGCAGTATGGCCAGGAAGCGGCCCACCTCAATCTCCTCGCCGTCGATCCTCGCCATCGGCGACGCGGCCTCGGCCGGGCGCTGCTGACCTGGCTGGAGGCTACCGCCTCGGGCGCGGGTACCTTCGTCGTGAGGCTCGAGACGCGCGCTTCGAACTTGAGCGCCCAGGCATTCTACGAAGCGCTCGGCTATCGAGAAACCGCCAGAGTGAGCGGCTACTACCAAGGGGTCGAGGACGCCGTCCAGATGGCCCATGACCTTCGGCTCGAGACCGGGACCCGACGGGAGCCGCGGCTCTGAGAGACCCGCCCCACCGGCAGTTGAGCAGCCGCGCTCAGGCTCCCCGCGACACGCGGAGATGCAGCGCTCTATCGAATCGGGGTCGTCGTTCGGCATCCCAGATGGCGTGACACCGGCGATGGAAGTGCAGCGTGCGAGAGCCGGGCGCCGCTAACGCGAATTGAACTTCGAATTCGACTTCGAATTCGATATCAAGGCGGGTCACCACCTGCTCGCACAGCGCGCAGACCGCACCGTTTCCGGGACCACCCCAAATACGCTGGGGTGA
>Ga0116226_10005729_pt1 | contig 11101 bp, 12 predicted proteins | sample S1TSphfallax_FD_89692 | JGI IMG/M metagenome (GOLD analysis project Ga0116226, IMG submission 89692) | Host-associated microbial communities from peat moss isolated from Minnesota, USA - S1T2_Fa - Sphagnum fallax MG | ecosystem: Host-associated > Plants > Peat moss > Unclassified | place: USA... | reverse complement strand
GGTGACGCTCATGGATCCTTCAATTTTCAGCTGAGCCGCCGGTGTCCCGCTTGATCTGCGCCAGGGCGCCGACGTGATCGTGGCGGGCGTGGTCGCTGATGAGTCGCTTCACGGCATGCAGCGGAACGCCCACCGCCTCGATGTTGCGCTCGATCAGCGGGGCGTTCTCGGCAGTGGTCCCATCCAACAGAATGGCGCCTTGATTGGAGACGATGAGATACGCCGCCAGCCCTTTCGTCCCGACGTGGTAGATGGATCCGGCTATCCTGAAGGGCTGCACCGGGGCCGACCATTCCGGCGGATCATCCGCGGACGCCGCCGCAACCGTTCCCAATCCAGCGGCCAGCGCCACGGCGCAGGAAAACGTCATGGGACTCGATGCTCCTCCATATCGTTGTTCTTCATGCCGTCGCGCCAAATCACACGGCGCCTTTCCACGCTGCTGATGGATGATGCGTTGAGGTTGCGGGAATTTCGCAGAACCTCGCCTCCATGACAAGCAATGGATTGACCAGGCCCTTCACGCATAGCTACGACTGATGAACCAATAGGTCCCGGGGCGGCCGAGCGCGGCCGACAGGGTGTCGCCCACGATCGGTCGCGAACGATTGCCCAGAATGGCGGCAGGAGCAGGACCGCCCGCCACTGCGTTCCGCGCGGGGGTCCGCCCCCGCTTTCACCAGCGGCGGTTCAAGGCCTTGCCGCCGGGTTGGCGGCAAGCGGCTTCGACCAGTCGTTCACACCCTCGGGACGCAATTGTGCCGCCTGCAGACATTCATGCAACACTCCATAATAGCGTTGCGTAAAACCCGCTCCCGTCAAGAACGGATTCGGTGCGCCGGATTTGCGCGTTTTCAACGCGCCCAGTCGGTCGAGCGTGCCGTCGGCGAACACATGCGTATTCAAGATACCCTCGGCTCCCGCCTTACGACTGATCTCTGCGAACCGCTGCACGGACTCGTCATACTCGCGCAGTCCGCCAGTGTGATCCGTGGGGTCAAGCGTCGGCGGAAAGGCAACACTGCCGAACAGCGACAGCAGATGAGTCCGACCCGCCTCTTTGACCGGCAGGATGGCGGAGACCGTTCCCGGAGTGTGGCCTGGAGTCAGATATAACGTCACTGACGTATCGCCCACCGTGAGTTTTTTTCCGTCCGTGACGATGACATCGCGATGCGGAATCGGGTGCCCGCTCGTTTCGAGACTGGCCGCGGGCAGCTTTTCGATGAGCTCCCAGTCGGGGAGGCTGAGCGCCACGTGCGCGCCATACGTCTGCTGCAAATACGCCGCACCCCCGAAATGATCCCAATGGCCATGCGTGACCACCACATATTTGATGCCCGTCGGATCGAGGCCGAGCTTTCTCAAACCAGGCACCAATTCATGCTCCGCTTCGTCGGCGCTCGTGCTCGAATCGAACAAGATCAGGCCCGCATCCGTGCGCAGGACCCATACGCCGACAAATTGATTGCCGATGTAGTAGAGGTTATCGAAGGCTTGCGTCGGTTCGAGCCACAGCTTCGATCCGGACACCAAGTTCTCCTTCACCACAGTGATCGAATCCGCGCGGCACAGAAATAGCGGCGTCTTCAAGTCGTCTCCGGCCAGCGCGGCCGCCGCTTGGACATGGCTTGCCACGGCAGGGGAATCACCGGCCGCGGCGGCTGCCGGTGCCGACGTGGCGTCGGCGCGCGCAACCGCCGCCACTGCCACCACCACGGCCACCGCCGTCGAGATCGCTGAGAATAAGGTGCTCGCGGCAGGCATGGCCGTGGATGTGCGTGTCTTCATGGATTCTCCGGTCACTTCGAATCGGGCTTGGCGCCCGGTGGTCCTATTTTGACTTCCAGCACTTTGCCGCTGTCGACCAGCGTGGCTTTCTTGAATGATCCGCCATGCTCGCCGCTTCGCAGGGGATTGAACTCCACGATGATGCGGTCGCCGGGTTCAAGCGAATGTTTGCTCCAGCCCATGCGGGTCAGCACGCCCGGACTCGTGGGCAGCTCGAGCGTCCATGTTTCGCTGCCTCCACTCGCGTCGGGCCCGTTGACCAGCCACAAAATGACGTGCGGATTGGTCCACTGAAACGTCTTCACCGTACCGCTGACGGTCAACAACTGGCTCGAGTCATACATCGCGAACGAGTGATGCGCGGTTACATGCTGTGCCGCCAGGACCAGGCATGCCGTGAGGGCGCGTACCGGGGTCTTCATGGGGTCGGCGGGTACGGAGCGCCGCCCTGCTCGTGTCCGACCGGGGCGAAAATCGCGTTGCCGTTCTTGTCCCTGGTCTCGAAGAAGTCGCCCTGCCTGCAGGACGCTTCGATGATCGCAAATTTGCGCTCGCGGCTTCGGACAAAGCTTCGAGATATTTTCCACGGCTCCGCCAGGACGTGTGGTGCCGTGATGACGAGTTCATCGATCAGTCTGTCTGCGCTTACCAAGTGAATCCGCTCCTCGATGTGCATGTCGCCGTTGTTCGGAATCGCGACCGCCTGACCGAGCGGGAGATACACCTCCGGCAGGAAGCCCACGGTATCGACCACCAAAGTGCCACCCTCCCAATGTCCTATGGAGTGTCCATTGAAGGTGAGGTCCGGGTCTTCGGGATGCTGGCGTCCGTCCGTGTAAATTCGCCGCAACCGGTTGCCGTCAAACTCGCCGAGGATGGTGACGCGCCCCGGGGTGAACAGGAATTCCTGGGCATTCAGCGTCATCAGGGCAAAGCTCGGCATGCCTTCCGGCAGGCAATCGACATACACGGGTTTGGGCCTGCCGGCGGCATCGTCCGCCTTGAGCTGCTCGACCTGCAGCGCGATCTGGGGCAGCCACTTCGGCTCGTTCTTGCCGAGGGGAAATCCGCGGTCATCCGGCGCGACCGTCCAGGTGCCACTCCAATCCGGAAGCTTTGCGAGAGCCGCCCAGTCCCTTGCACGCGGCGCGGGATCGAGCACGGACAGCGCCGCCGGATCTTCCGACAACGCGTCGGAGGCCCGCGGGACCAGGCACACAGCCGCGATTGCACAGTAAACGAGTTTGACCATTGCACGCGTAATCGAATCATCCACTGAAGCGTGGACACCGGCGGAATCATATTATTTTTTCGTTCATCCCCTTAGTCCGAATGCTTATAGCCTTATTGTTTTTGTTCGCGGGGTCGTGGATCGCTTCGCGCCCGACCGCTGCGGCTGTTCAAACCTAAATATTCTTATGCACTCTTATCCTATATCGGCGCAGATAAAAAGAGCGATCTCTCATGTACGGTAGCGTCCGTTTTATTCGACGCCGTTTTACAACATAGGGACCGATCGTGATTTCACATTTCCGAACTCTGGTGCTGACCGCCGCCTTGTCCACCGTCGCCGCCCACGGCGAGTCGACGACGAGCGATGGATCGACATCCGCCGCGGTTGATCTCGCCGACGGCGGATCGGCCAACCCCCAACAAACGCTGCGCGTCGCGTCGTCGTCGCAAACCAGCCTGGACAGCATCACGGTGACCGGCAAACACCTTGAAGACGTCGAGTCCGTGGTCAACAACGGTGCGCTCGGCTCGCTCAGCATTCTCGAGACGCCTTTCTCGATCACCGCGGCGAACGCTGATGAGATTGCCACGCTGGGGGCGGTCAACATCACCGACGTGTTCGACTACGATACCTCGGTCAAGGCGAACAATAACGGCGTCGGATCGGGAAATACATTTTCGGTGCGCGGACTCGCGCTCGACCGGACCAATGGCTACAAGATCGACGGTCTGTCTTATCCGATCTGGTTCCAGGACATGCCGTTGGACCACTATGAGGAGATCGATCTGCTCAAGGGCCTGGGCGGATTCCAGTACGGCTTCGCCACGCCGGGCGGCATCCTGAACTACGTGACCAAGCAACCGACCCAGGAGTTCATTCTCAGTGCGGACGCGGGCATCCGTTCCAACGACATCATCAAACAGCATATCGATGTCGGTGGACCGATCACGCCGGACGGTGAGCTCGGTTTTCGCATCAACGCAGTTCACGAATCCGGCACGCTGTACAACCACGCCCACAACTTCGAGGATTCGATCTCGGCAGTGCTCAATTGGTCGCCGGTGAAGAATTTCAGCTGGGAGGTGGATGGTTACTACCTGCAGACGCTGCAGACTCATCAGTCCAACACCATCTCCGCGGCCGAGGGCGTCACCTATCTTGCTCCGCCCCCGGGCGACCTGAATTTGAACGCGGCCGGCAGCTTCAAGCACAATGAAAATCCATCGGCGACCTCGACGATGCGCTGGACGTTCGCACCCGAATGGACGGCCACGCTGTCCTACCGTCATGTCAAACTGGACGAGCGGTTTCCCGGAAACGCGGTCGAGATCCTGGACGATGCGGGCGAGTATGCGTCGATCGCGGCCAACATCGACCGCATTTTTTTCTATGACATCGAACAGGCTGTCGTCGAAGGAAAGATCAACACGGGTCCACTCGTTCACGATGTCGTGTTCGGCGCCTCGGGGACCCGGATCCTGTTCGACTACAATGATCCGAACGGCGCGCCACCGGAAGGCATCATCGGCATCAGCAATCTCTACACGGGAGCGCCCCCGGCGATCACGGGCAATCCCAATGCACTGGCGGTCGAATCGCGGCTCGATTTCTCGCTCTACCAGAAAATTCAACAGAACAGCTACTTCGTGAGCGACACCATCAAGCTGGACCCGTGGTCGCTCATCGTCGGACTGCGTGACACCGATTACGACGAGCGCGATCTCGGCAAGCCGGGCGAGGTCACGGCACAGTACAAATTCAGCCCCGTCACTCCCACCTATGCCGTCACGTACGAGCCCGCGCCCAGGACGAACCTGTACGCCAGCTATGCAGAGGCGGTGCAGACCGGTACGCAGGCACCCGCATCGACGCCTGCATTGACCTACACGAACGCCAATCAAGTGTTCGGACCGATCACCAGCAAACAATACGAAGTCGGCGTCAAGACCGCGCAGCCACTGTGGAGCGGTACAGCGGCCCTGTTCAGGATCGATCAGGGGGTTGCATATTCCACGCCCGATCCGACGCCTGCCATCGAACTCTATGCGCAGAACGGCCAGGCTCGATACCAGGGTTTGGAACTCAACGGCAAGGTGCACCTGAGCGACGATTGGACCGTGTCACCGAGCTTCTCCTATCTCGATACGAAGTATCTCGAGGGCGCACCGGCTTATGTCGGCAAGGTCGTTCCGGGAACGTCCAGGTACGAGGCGTCGACGTTTACCGAGTATCGCTGGCCGCTGTTGCCGGGTCTGAAGGTTGATGGCGGGGTGCGCTACACCGGTCGCGGATACGGCGATTCGGCGAATCTGCTGCGCTTTCCGTCAGAGACGGTGTTCGATGTCGGTGCGGGCTACGACGTGCCTGGTTTTGGCAGACCGGTCACGGTTCGCGCTGCGATCCAGAATATCTTCGATCGCGAATATTGGGTCTTCGGCTCGAACGGTGCGGGCGGCATCGAAATTTCCTCGGGCGAACCGCGCACGTTCAGCCTTAACGTCAAGGTCGGCCTGATAGGCCTGTAGCAGTCTCAGCCGTTGCCGGGGCGTCGCGCCTTGGAAAGGGCCGCCAATATCTCATCCGCTTCGGCCCGGACCAGCCAGTCCGGGCTGATGGCGGCGAAACGCACGATGCGGCTGCGGTCGATGACGATGGCGGCGGGCATGGGCAGGTCCCACGTGCCGGTGCCGATGATTTCCGGCATGTTCACACCCTTGGCAAGCACGCTGGCCTGCGATTCGGCGCTCGCGGTGAAGACGATGCCGAAACTCCGCCCGAGCGCGTTTCCGGTATCCGATGCGACGGGGAAACCGAGATGGTGGCGTTCCTTGATCTCGCGCAGACGCTGCGGCACCTGGGGGCTGATTGCAACAAGGCTGGCTCCACGCTCGATGACGCCCGGAAACAGATGATCACGATAGGTCGGTAACGCCAGATTGCAGGCGGGGCAGCCGGCGAAGCGGAAGAAGATCAGCACCACGGGTCCCCGCGCCAGGAGCTCGTTCAGTGACACCTCGCCGCCATCCACCTCGGGCAAGGTGAATGGGTCGACGACGTCGCCGGGTTTGATGAATTTCGAACGATCCGCGTGCTCGACCAGCCATTGCCGTTGGTTGATGTTATACGCCAGGTCCTCAGGCTTCATCGTGCGGACCCGATGCGCATGCAGGTCGGCAAGCTTCCGGTTGACAGACCCGTCGCTCAATGTTTTTTCGCTCAATGGAGCCTCCGTTGGTTTGAATCGCAGGCCCACCCGCCGCGTGACGCAGTACGCTAGCGACGGGGCAGTTGCCCCGGAACTAACTATCGGTGATCTGCACATAACATTCGGGCATGGACTGTCGTGCCGGCCCTACGCCGCTGATGTTGAAATGACATCGCGTTAGAACCAACTGTTGTTAGCGTGGCTGTCTGGGCGGGTTAGGCTTCAGCATCCGAACCACACTTCAGCTGTCGACCTATGAAGCGAATATTGATCGCGATGATGATGCTGGCCACAACGATGGCGCATGCCGACGACCGGGTATTGCGCATCGGCGATTCCAAGGGCATGTTCAAGGCGCTGCTGACGGCGGCCGGTCAGCTCGACGGATTATCCTATGAAGTCCAGTGGTCGGAGTTCGCGGCCTCTGCGCCGGCACTCGAGGCGCTCGCGGCCGGCGCCATCGACCTGCGGGGTTCGGCGGCGGCACCGCTGATATTTGCGCTTGCGTCGGGAGCGCCACTCAAGGCGGTGGCGGCATTGCGGCTGACCGGACCGAAGGAGGCGGAGGCCATCCTGGTGCCCCCGGATTCATCGATTCGCGATGTGGCCGGTCTGCGGGGCAAGCGCATCGGTACGAACAAGGGGTCGGTGGGACATTACCTCATCCTCGCAGCGCTGAGGCGGGAGGGTATCCCGTTCAATGCCGTGACCATCGATTACCTGATGCCCGCCGATGCCAAGGCGGCCGTCGGTGGCGGATCGATCGACGCATGGTCCACCTGGGATCCCTATGTGTCGATCGCGGAGGTACAGGATCACTTTCGTCCCATCGTCGATGCCACGGGTTTGCCCATCACCGAGGCGGTGTATGTAACGAGCGCCGCATCGATCGCCTCCAAGCGCCCTCTTCTGGAGGACTTTCTGAAGCGGCAGGCCAGGGCCCAGGCATGGGCGCACCAGCACCTCGACGCATACGCAAAGCTGTACTCCACACAAACCGGTCTCCCCATCGAGGTGACGCGGCAGATCGTCAGGCACATGGACTACGAACTCGTCCCCATCGACGATGAAGTCATTCGTGAACACCAGGACACGGCAGATATCTATCTCGAGGCCGGCGTCATTCATCAACCGATCAAGGCGTCGCTGGCCTTCGACCGGTCCCTCGTCACGAACCTCTCGGCCACCCGCTGATGTTCGACCGGCCCTGCCTCACATGCAACCAAGGAGTACTCTCATGTCCGCCGTAGCCGTCGAACGCGCACCCGAATTTGCCACCGACCTCGTCGTCAAAGCACTCGAGCCCACCATCGGCGCCGAAATCAGCGGAATCGACCTGCGGCAGTCGCTCAGCACCGTGCAGCGTGACGCCATCAAGGCGTTGTTGCTCAAGCACCGCGTGCTGTTCTTTCGCGATCAGCCCATCAATGGCGAACAACAAGTCGCACTGGCGCGCCAGTTCGGCAAGATTTACGAGCATCCGACCACACGCCAGGTCGATCATCGCGTGAAGGCCGATTCGGCGCAGTCACACCGGATCTCCGCGACCATCGCGCGCAAGGAGTACAAGACCACGAGCGGGGTGTGGCATAGCGATACGAGCTGGCTGGTACGCCCGACATGGGGCGCCATCCTGCGCACAGTCGATATCCCCCCGCTCGGCGGCGATACGATCTGGGCGGACGGCCACGCCGTCTATGAAAATTTGTCCGGCGAAATCCAGGAAAAGATCGAGAATCTGTATGTCGTGCATGACTTTCAGAGCGCGCTCGAGCGCGTCGGACTCGAGTACCCGATCGTCGCGCACCGGCTGGTTCGCGTCCATCCCGAAACCGGGGAGAAAATCGTCTGGGTGAACTTCTCGCAGAAACCGTCTATCGTCGGCTGGGATCGCGCCGATAGCGCCGCCCTGCTGGACCAGATCCTCGCCGGCTACTCCAAGCCCGAAGTGCAAGTGCGCTTCAAATGGACGCCGAACACGCTGGCATTCTGGGATAACCGCGCGGGACTTCACTACGCGGTGGTCAATTATGGGGACTATCCGCGGGAGCTTGAACGCGTACTTATCGAGGACTTCGACGCCCTGCCGCATTATTGACTGGCGCGCGTGAATCACTCCAGGCCCGGCTTCTCGGCGGCGCGAAGATTCGAGGTGATGACCTGTCCGGTATCGAGAAAAGTCGCCTTGTTGAAGGCTCCACCATGTTTGCCATCGCGCAAGGGATTGAACTCGAGCTCAACGCGGTCACCCGGCTTGAACGAATGCCTCGTCCAGCCGCCGCGCGTGAGATTTCCGGGACTGGTCAGTTCCATCGACCACACTTCCGGCGCTGCGCCCGGCTGGGGCTCGAATTGGACGAGCAGCGCCACATGCGGATTGGTCCATCGAAACTCGGTCACCGTCCCCTTGACGGTCATCGTCTTCGAAAAATCGAACATCGCGAATGAATGATGTGCCGCGACCGGTGCGATCCCCGCGATCGTACCGAGCAGGCCGAATGCACAGATGATCGACGCTGATCTGTTGTTCATCGTGGTTTTCCTGAATCCTCGGGAGGAATGGTGTTGCCGCCTTCGGTCTGCGGCGCGGGGACGAACACGGCATTGCCGCTCGCGTCCTTGCCCTCAGAATAATTGCCCTGCAGGCACACGCCCTCGACGATATCGTATTTTCGCGCGCGCTGGCGAAACAAGAAGCGCGAGGTCTTCCAGGGTTTGGTCAGCACGTTCGGCGCCACGATCTCGAGGTCGTCGCGCAGGACATCCGGATTTTCGAGCCGAATACGTTCGATGACGTGCAGGTCACCGTTGTTCGGGACGCCGACGGCCTCGCTCACCGCGATGTAAGCCTCGGGCAGGATTGCGACCGTGTCGACCACCAGGGTATCGTTCTCCCAATGCCCGATGGAATGGCCGTGAAAGGTCGGATCGGGATCCGCCGGATGGCCGCGCCCGTCGGTGTAGATGCGCCGCAGCCGGTTGCCGTCGGATTCGCCGAGAATGGTGACGCGGCCCGGCGTGAACAGAAATTCGAGTGCGTTGTGGGTGATGAGCATCCAACTTGGCATCGATTCCGGCAGGCAATTGACGAACAATCCCCGGGGATCTCCGCGTCGTTCGGCGGCTTCGAGTGTCGCGACCTGCGCCGCGGCGGCCTTGTTCCACGGAACGGGGTCGGAATGGATCCGGCGCTGCTGGTCCGTCACGTTGGGCGTCCAGACGCCACTCCAATCGGGAAGGCTGGCGAGCGCCGCCCAGTCCTTCGCCGCGGGAGGCGGATTGATGACGACATCGACCGCACCGGCGGCTGGGGCCGCCACCCCGAGGACGAGCGCCAGGACGACTCTCCACTCACGCGCAAGCAACGTCATTGCGTGTTCTCCCAAGGTTGCTCGCCGGCCACGGGTCACGTCGGCGCATTGATGGTAAATCCGATCCACCGGCCGCAGGCTGCGACCGCGATCCACAGCGCGAGCGACACACCGCCGACGATGCGGGCGCGCAGCGGCGTCAAAGCCGCCGTGTGCCATGACGCGGCGGCACGCCCCACGAACGCATGATAGCCGGCCATGTTCAAGCCCGCGATCGCGATGAGCGCCATCTTGGCCTGAAAGAAGCTGTTGTGGGCATAGGCAACCGCGTTGGACGAAAACAGCAGTCCGCCCGTGAACAGCGCCAATGCGAAGGCGATCCACGTGATCGGGAGCGCCTCCGCAGTCGTCGCGAAAACGCTTCGATCGCGAGCACGCAGTCCAAGCAGTCTCAGATCCACGATGGCGATGGAGCCGATGACCAGGGCGAGCGCAAGAACGTGCACGCATTCGATCCATGGGAACAGGGTCTCGCCCTCGCGAATCGCCGAGGCGACCCCGCTGTCCTGAAGGGTTTGCAGCGCGGATTCGAGCATCAGGCGCTCTGCACGTAGGCGATCCAACGGCCGGCGAACAGGATTGCGATCCAGAGCGGAAGCGACAAGCCACCAATCAATCGCGCCTTCCAGCGCCGCGACGTCGATGCATCCCAGAATCGGGCATTCTTTCGCAGCGGGAGTTGACAGCCCGCCGTCACACCTGCGGCCACCAACAAAATGGCCATTTTCAAAATGAAAACCGGGTTTTGCAGCGAGCGCGAGGGCTCTGCGACGATCAGCGTCGCGCCCGTGATCAGCAGGACCGGCAATGCATACCAGACCGCCGGAAGGTATCGCTTCGCGACCGCCGCGATCGATTGATCTCGAGAGGCAAAGCCCATGAGCCGCAGATCGACGATCAAGATCGAGGCCATGACGGTGGCAACGGCGACGATATGCACCGTCTGGATGGCCGGTATGGCCCACTCCGTCGCCTGAATCATCTGGCTCAGTGGCGTCGCGGCAAGCTGCTCACAGAATGGATCGAGCGCGCGCAACATTACCGCGTGCGCGCCTGTTGCGGATACCAATACACCGTATGGCAGGCCTCGCAGGCCGCGTCGATGAGTCCACCGGCGTTCAGCAACCCGTCGGCATCCCTGGCATCGATGGCGGCGAGTGCCTTTTGCGCAGCGGACCTGAGTGCCCGGGCATGGCGCGCGAAGGCAGACGGATTCGCGTCGATTCGTCGTTGTATTTCGGATACGCGCAGCTCACCGGGTCCGGGCTCTTTCTCGATGGACGCGACCCGTCGGCCCCGCGCGCTCAATGAGTCCACCGCGTCGATCAGCGCCACCGCACTCTGGTGCACGGCATTCCATTCCGCCGGGCTGCGCGGCCGTCGATCTTCCTCACCGGTCGTGGACGCGATGAAGGCGACCGAATCCCACAGCACATCCGCCGAAGGATCGATGCGCGTGTCCATGAGTTCTTGAATCGTCGATGGCTGCGGCGATCGGTC